>Ga0268266_10003255_pt1 | contig 16366 bp, 13 predicted proteins | sample KBSS13metaG_FD_190356 | JGI IMG/M metagenome (GOLD analysis project Ga0268266, IMG submission 190356) | Switchgrass rhizosphere microbial communities from Kellogg Biological Station, Michigan, USA - KBS S1-3 metaG (SPAdes) (version 2) | ecosystem: Host-associated > Plants > Roots > Rhizosphere...
CTACAGCGTCCACGCTGCGCGGCCCACCTTCGGCGTTTGCCACAACGTCCACGTGGCGCGGCCGACCTTCGACGTTTGCCACAACGTCCACGTGGCGCGGCCCACCTTCGACGTTTGCCACAACGAGCGAGCGGCGCGGCTCACCTACGTAGACACATGCGCTCCGGGCTTGGGCTCGTGGCACGAGGTTGCCAGCGCCTCGGCGCCTGGGGTGCAACATGACTGATGCGCCTCGCCTGCGCGGCAACATCGGCCGCTTCCAGTATTTGGCCCTGGGGTTTGGCACCATGATCGGGTCCGCCTGGGTGATTTTGCTCGGGGATTGGTTGGGCAAGGCCGGGCCGGGTGGGGCGGTGCTGGGGTTTGTCGCCGGCGGCGTGGTGGTTGTGTTGGTGGGCGCTTGCTACGCCGAGCTGGCGGGCTACCTGCCCGAGGCGGGCAGCGAGTTTGTGTACGCCCGAAGGGTGTACGGCCGGGGGCTCGCCTTCACCGTCGGCTGGTTCCTGGTTCTCTACCTCCTCAGCGTGACCGTCTTTGAGGCGCTGGCCTTCGCCTGGATCGTGGAAACAGTGCTGCCCGGCACTCCACCGCTTCCAGTCGGCATTGCCGGTGCCATGATGATCGCAGGCCTCAATCTGCGCGGCGCCCAGTTGGCGGTGATATCTCACACGCTGCTCACCTACAGCTTCTTTGTGGTAGTGGTCTGCATCCTCCTGCTACTGCTGATAAACGGCAGCGCGCACAACGCAACCCCCTTCTTTGCCGCCACCAATAACCGCAATTGGTGGCTCGGCAGCGGCGCCATTTTCGCTTTCTGTGCGTACGCATTGAACGGTTTCCAAACCATCCCACATGCGGTTGAGGAGCGATCCGGCAACACCAGCCTGCGCGCCATCGGTTGGATCATCGTGGGGTCGATTTGCGCAGCGGCGCTGTTTTATTGCCTGGTGGTCGTTGCCGCGAGCGTGATCGTGCCTTGGCAGGGGCTGGTGTCTGCACCGCTGCCCATGGTGGATGCCGTACGCAACCTGCCACATGGCGAGGCATTCGCCCTGGTGTTGCTCATCGCAACGGCGGCGTCGCTGTTGAAAGCATGGAATGGGGTTTTCATGATGGCCGTGCGGTTGTTGGTAGCAATGGCGCGAGCCGGCTGTGTGCCCGCCATGTTCGCCCGCCTGCACCCGCGCTTCCAGTCACCAGCGCCAGCCGTCCTCGCCGCCGGCGCATGCAACATCGGCGGCATCTTCCTGGGGAAGTCCGCCATCGAACCCATCACCGACATGAGCGCGATGGTGCTGACCCTCACCTATGGTATGTGTTGCTGGACAGTCCTACGCATCCGCCGCCGCGGCCTTCACGCGAACGGCGGTGCTGGTTATGCTGCCGCCACGGGGCCGACATCTGCGGCTTCGGTTGGCGCAGCCACGGTGTTTTGCGCGGGAGGCGTCGCACCTGCGCGGGGTGCGGCCACCTGGCTCATTTGGCTGGCACTCGCCGGCAGTGGGCTGATGGCGGCGTGCGCCTTCCTCACTCCATTCTGGCAGCAACCCGGCTTCCCCCTGGAATACCAGTTGCTCCTCGCCTGGGGTCTGATGGGCTACCTGGTGTGGCGCTTCGCGCTCACTCAGCAGTCAGATCCAGGCTCTCCCAATACCCGGGAACCTTCGTGAGCCCCATCAGGTCTTTGCTCATCGCCTCCTGCGCCGCCACCGGATCGCGCGCCTGGAAGGCCGCCAGCAGCCGGTCATGATTCTCCGCGGCGACCTTGCGAAACACGCCGCCCTTGCCCGTCATGAAGGGCACCATGTTGGCCACCAACGGCGCCATCCGCAGCCACAACATCTGGATCAGCGGAATCAGCATCGGATTGTCGGCGATACGATAGATCTCGAAGTGAAACGCCATGTTGAGTGACAAGTGCGTGCGCGTGTCGCCCTTGGCAACACTTTGCTCCATCCCTTGCTGGAGCGCCCGCAGGTGCTCGATCTGCACGAGCGTGATGTTGCGCGCGGCGAGGGCGGCCGCTTTGCCTTCCAGATCCTCGCGCAGCTCGAGTATCTGCTCGACCTGCCGCCGCGTGAGCACGGGCACTCGTGCCGAGCGGTTGGGCAGCGACTCAAATGCGCCCTCGGAGGTCAACCGCCGCAGCGCTTCGCGCACCGGCATCTCGCCGATCGCAAGCTGCTTCGCCAGCGACCGCAGCGTCACAACCTCGCCGGGCCGGAACTGCCCCGCAAGCACGGCTTCCTTCAAAACCCCGTACGCACGGATGTGTGCCGCCTCTCCCGGAGCACTCCGATCAGCGCTCACAGGCGCGGCTCGCCGTGGGCTGGTCTTTCTTCCTGAGGCATTTTTTCGAGTCTTGGTCGCTTGCATGCGGGGCGCTTTTCCTTCCGTCCGAAGGCGGCAAGCCTATGCTGCGCGCCCCCGGACGTACAACTGTTTTCAGTCGTGATTTTGATCACAGTATAATGTTATGATCACAGAATGAATACTCCCTCGGCCGCCCGCGTCGTCGTCATTGGTGGTGGTATTGCCGGCTGCAGCGCTGCCTATCACCTGGCCTCGCTGGGGGTGACCGACGTTGTGCTGCTCGAGCGAGCTTCCCTTAGCTCCGGTACAACGTGGCATTCCACCGGGAACATGGAGACGTACCGACCGGACCCGGTGATATTCGAGATGGTGCGTTACGCGCTGGAAATGTACCCGCGCATCTCGGCAGAAAGCGGTCAGGACATCGGTTGGCGCAGTGTCGGGCGTGTCATGTACACAGACCGCGAAGCGCGCTGGGAGTCGATGCGCTCACTACCCGAGCTGGGCAAAGCTCGCGGAATCGAGCTCGAGCTGTTGTCGCCCGCCGAGGTTCAACAACGACTCCCCATCATTGCGACCGATCAACTCCTGGGCGGCGTCTGGGTCCCCAGCGACTCGCGTGTGAATCCAACCGATGCGGTGATGGCGTTCGCGGCTGCGGCACGCGCCCGCGGTGTAGCTATCTACCAGGACGTACCCGTCAGCGAAATCATTGTGCGCGACGGAGAAGTGCAGGGTGTCGTAACCGCCAACGGTACGATCAGTTGCGATACGGTTGTCGTCGCGGCGGGACTGTGGTCCGGCGAGCTCGTCAAAGGCTGCGGACTCAAACTGCCTCTGCATGCGCTCGAGCATCAGTATCTGATCACACAGCCGCTCGGTATCGATCGCAACCTGCCGCTGTTCCTGTCGCTGGACGATCAACTCTACGGCCGGGAAGAAGTGGGCGGCATCATGGTCGGCAGCCTGGACGACGGCGCGATTGCGCTCTCCACCCGGCAACTGCCGCAGAACTTCTCATTCTCCTTGTTGAGTGAGCGGTGGCCCCAGTTTGAGCCTTACATGGCGACCGCCATGCGCCGGTTTCCGGTGTTGCAGACGGCCGGCATCAAGATGCTGCTCAACGGACCGGAGAGTTTCACTCCGGACGGTCAGATGCTGCTGGGCCCGGTACCGGGCGCGACCGGCTTGTACAGCGCCTGTGGATTCAACTCGAACGGCATGGCGTTGGCACCGGCGGCTGGGCGCTTTGTCGCGGAGTGGATTGTCGAGGGAGCGCCCAGTGTTGAGGTAGCTCAGCTCGATGTCCGCAGGTTCGGCGCTGCGCAGGGCGACGAATCCTACATGCGAGAGCGCGTAACTGAGATACCAGGCTATCACTGTAAGATTCATGCGCCGGGAACGGACTACGAAACCTCCCGCGACGTGATTCGCTCTCCGCTGCACGATCAATTGGCAATGGCAGGCGCCAGATTCGCTGCAGTCAACGCCTGGGAGCGACCGCTGTGGATTGCAGGGTCGTCGGCAGACTGGACGTCGGCAGTTGCAGCTGAGACGCAGGCGGCCGAAGAAGCCGTTCTGTTGGTAGACCGATCGGCCGATGGGAAATATCTGCTGACCGGCTCGCAGGCGGATGAGTGGCTGCCCGGCAACGTCACGACATTACTGCCAACCGTCAAGGCAGCTGCGGTCCTCGCTCCATTGTTGGGCCAACGCGGACAGATCGAGGCGCTCACGCGGACTCTGCGTTGGACAGAGGATGCAGTGATGCTGGTGGCGGGGCCGGAGCAAACCACGCGGGTAGGGGAGTGGCTGCGGATCGCAGGCGTTCAGTGCAAGGATGTTACTACCGAATATGCGATGTTGGAGTTGCATGGAATGCGACGAGCCGCGTTGCTCAACGCCCTCGGAGTCCGTCCCAAGACGGCAGCTCCCTGTTGGATAGGAGCCGTTTCAGTCACTGTGCGGGACGATCCGACGAACGACTCGACGCTTCTGATTACACCCAGTGAAGGAGCTTCGCTCCTATGGCAGAACCTGCTCTCCGTGGGCGAGGCGTTTGGATTGAAGGTGGGCGGACATTGGGCGCAGGAGGCAGTGCGTATCCAGCGTGGGATTCCCGGCTTCGGCAGGGAGGCGACGCCAAACCGCCTCGTCGCGGAGTTGGGTGGGCAGATGTTGGCCGCGAGCGCGGCGGCGCGTGCCAATGTGAGCCCAGCCGGGACTCATCGCAAGCGAGTGCTGCGAGCGTTTTCGAGCCCGATTCCCTTGGTGGGGTTCGGCGCGCAGGAAGTGGTGCTGCAGAAGGGCCGCACGGTGGGTGAGCTGACATCGCGCGTGCGGCTAGCCGGCTGGTCCAGCGCGCTGGTGCTCGCGCTGCTCGACCCGGAAAGTTGGAACGGCAACTCCGTTGAAACAGTCGCCGCCGGCCGCAGGTGGCCACTGGTTCCCCGACCCACGGCGTGGTCCGCCAGGTTGACATGACCCCGACGCCGGCACCCGGCGCCGCCGCCGGTCACGACACCATTTGGCGTTGGCACGATGGCCAACCAACAGGCCGGCGCATGCCGGCGCCGCACATTACCCGAGGTTGATATGACCACCAGCGCTGTCCGTCGCCACGAATCCGCCGATGATCCGGCATACCGGGTTCACCCGGGTGTGCCGGCTGCACTGGCCAACTTTGCCCTCCCGGACAAACTCGGCTTCGGCCTGGTGGCCGCGCCCGTCATGTTCAGCGCCGACTGTGCCCACGGCCAATGGACCCAGGGCGAGCTGCTCCCCTACGGCCCCATCGAAATCCTCCCCGGCGCACGCGCCTTGCACTATGCCGAGCTGGTCTTCGAAGGCCTCAAGGCCTACCGCGTAGGCACCGACCATCCCAACCTGTTTCGCCCGCACGAAAACTGGCGCCGCCTGTGCCGCTCCGCCGAGCGGTTGTCCATGCCGCCGGTGCCGGAGCATTTGTTCCTGGAAGCCCTGGACGCTGTGGCCGGCTCCCTGACCCCGTTTGTGCCGAATCGATCCGGCACCTCCCTCTACCTGCGCCCCTTCATTTTCGGCACCGAAAGCGGCTACCAGGTCCGCAACTCCACCTCGTTCCGCTTCATGGTCATCGCCAATCCGGTCGAGATCTACTCCTCGGGTCCCATGCGAGTCCTGATCGAACGCAACGATGTCCGTGCAATGATCGGCGGTGTTGGTGCCGCCAAGGCAGCCGCCAACTACGCGGCTTCTCTGCGCGCGACGACAGCAGCCGTGGCCCGCGGATTCACCGTGTCACTCTGGCTGGACTCGCGCGAGCAGCGCTACATCCAGGAGCTGTCAGGTATGAATCTGTTTGCGGTGATCGGCGGACAGCTCCATACTCCAGCGCTCGACGGGGCAATCCTCCCAGGCATCACGAGGGATTCCTTGGTAACACTCGCCCGCCATCGCGGCTATCGTGTGCACGAGCGCCCCATGCCGATCGGCGAGCTGTTGCATATGTTGAACACTGGTGAATGCAGTGAGTTGTTTGCCTGTGGCACCGCTGCAATTGTGTCGCCCATCGGAGCCCTCGCGGATCCTGAAGGGGCAGAGTACCTGCCCCGGCACGTTGACGGTGTCGCAGCAGAGTTGCGCGAAGCCCTGTTGTCCATTCAGGAGAGGCGGGCTCCCGACCTGTTCCGCTGGACGCGCACCGTTCCACACTGGACGATGCCCCGCTGAATAGCTCCCCGAGTGCGTCTACGCTGACTCGGGCCGTTGGCTTTTGGGGACTCGCGGCGTCGATCGTCAATATCACGATCGGCGGCAGCATCTTTGCGCTGCCCGGCACCCTGTACCTGTCCTTGGGGCCTGCAGCGCCGCTCGCCTACATTCTCGGCGCCGGCTTGTTTGCTCCGATCGTTCTGTGCTTCGCTGCGGCGGGAAGCCGCTTCACAACCACAGGAGGCCCATACCGATACGTCGAGGCTGCTTTCGGTAAATTCGCGGGTGTGTTGGTAGCCGCCTTGTTCTGGATATCCAATGTGACAGGGAGCGGCGGCATGGCCGCAATCCTGGTCAACCAGGCAACACACGTCCTCCCGATCTTCCAACAGCCTGTGCCGCGCGCCCTGTTTCTGGCAGCAGTCTACGCGATCATCTACACCCTCAACGCGCGCGGCGTCAGGTTGGGAGCACGCGCCATCATCGCATTCGCAGCGGCGAAGATGATTCCGCTTCTGTTGCTCTCGACAGCCGGCCTGATGTTGGTGCATCTCAAAAATCTGGAGATCGTCACACCCCCTGATGTGAAGTCTCTCGGCAAGGCATTGGTGGTGGCCGTATTTGCCTACTCCGGGATCGAGACTGCGCTCGCGCCGTCAGGTGAGGTACGAGACCCCGCCAGAGTCGTCCCCGGGGCCGCGCTCGTCGGTGTCGGGATCGTCGTTGTGTTGTACGTGAGTTTGCAGATCGCCTCTCAGGGCATCCTCGGTCCGGCGTTGTCCGGCCACGATGCGCCGCTCTCGGCGGTGGCCGAAGCATTGGTTCCAGGCACCGGCGGGCTGGTGATCATCACCGCCTCAGTCTCCCTGATCGGAGTGCTTCTCGGCGATCTGCTGGGTTCGTCGCGAGTCCTGTACGCCCTGGCCGAGGACGGTTTCCTGCCATCCCTGCTGGCCCGAGTCTCGGCAAAGCACCACGTTCCCACCTGGGCAATCCTGACTCATGCAGCGGCTGCGTGGGTGCTTGCGGCCTCGGGAACCTTCGACACGCTCGCCGTGGTTTCAGGGGCTGCGTTTTGCGTCGTGTACCTGGCATGTTGCGGGGCCGCATGGCGATTGCAGAAAACGGGGGCCTCCGAAACATCCACGCCGTTGCGGCTCCCCGGCGGAGGCCTGATCCCCGCAATTGGAATCACCTGTTTGATTCTCGTGCTGGTGGCCGTCGTCTAAATTCCGTACGGCGAGAACTAGGTCACGCGCCCGCACATTCCGAGGGCGTGGGATTCGACACCGACCTCAGATTCCGGGCGCTGTGGCCGATACGATACCGATGGCTGATTGTCTATCGCATCGCAACAAAATCGCCAAAGTGCACACAGAAGTTGCCCCCGCTCAATCGAGGACCTCCGTCTCGGCACCGCGCTGGGTCGATTCGCTATTTTTCGGTCTCGTGATCTATGCGAGCGTCTGCGCCGTCTGGATGCTCGCAGGTTTCGGCGGCGAGTCGGTAACACACCTCATTGGACTGGTATCGGATTCACCGGCCTGCCTCGTAGCCACGGTCATTGCGGCGGCTGCGGCCCGGCGGAGCCGTTCGCGCCTGCTGCGCCGAGCCTGGGCCTGCATGTCTGCAGCTCTCGGCATCTATTTGATAGGGACACTGACCTCCGTGGCAGGCTGGCTCCGGGGGGTGGACCCCTTCCCGGGTCCCGCCGATATCTTCTACACCGCCTTCTACCCGGCCATGTTGGTCGCGACGCTGCTGCTGATCCGGGCGGCGGCTATCCGCATCCCCTGGATGCAGCTCGCCCTGGACGCCACCATCTTCGTGGTCGGTTTCGGCACGTTCTTCTGGTTTCTCGTCATCCGTCCCGCCGACGCCCATACCGAAGTGGACGCGCTGAAGCAGGGCCTGAGTCAGGCGTACGCCGGACTCGACTGTGTCGTGTTGCTCTTGTTGGGTGTGCTGTTGCTGACGGGAGCAGAAGGACGGCGCGTTCCGTTGTTGCTCATGGCCGGCTTCGCCATCATGTTCCTGGCCGACATCCTCTGGTCATTGGCCAAGCTCGGGGGCTACTACGTGCCGGGCAGCATTCAGGACGTGTTGTATCTGACCTGCTATGTCCCGATGGCCGCGGCCGGGCGTCAACAGATGCGGATCAGTCAGCGGCCAACGTGGGTTCAATCCTACAACTCGGACGCATTGACACGAACTCTGCCGTACGCGGCGATGCTCACAGCCTTCCTGGTCCTCGTTTACTCTACTCGCAGCGACATCGGAGGTCCGGCCGGCCTGATGACCATGGTCGTCTTCAGCCTGACTCTCCTTTTGATGGTACGGCAGAGCCTGGTCCTGCGCGGCGATGCACTGGTCCGTGAGAAGCGGGCCGCCCGGATGGTTGAGGACCGGTTTGCATCACTGATCGCCAATGCCTCCGACGTCATCATCATCGTGGATCCGGATGGGGTGTTGCGTTTTATTTCCCCTGCGAGTGAGCGCACGTTGGGATTCAGGCCGGACGAAGCTCTCGGCAAGAATCTGCTCGAAATGTGGGGTGGCGTGGACGCTGAGCGTCTGCGCGCGCTGCTCACGGAGATTGCATCCAGTACCCACGGTACCGTCGGCCCGCTGGAGCTGGAAATTGAACGCGGCAAGACGCGTCATGTGCTCGAGGCGGTCGGCAGCAATCTGACAACGGATCCGGCCGTGCAGGGCCTGGCCCTGAACTTCCGGGATATCAGCGAGCGCAAGGCCCTGGAGGAGCAGCTGCGTCAGCAGGCCTTCCACGATCCTCTGACTCTGTTGGCCAACCGTACGCTGTTCAAGGACCGCGTGCAGCACGCGCTGACACTGACACAACGCGGCAGCAAAACGGTAGCCGTGCTGTTCCTGGACCTCGACAACTTCAAGACCATCAACGATTCGCTGGGTCACGACGCCGGCGATCGTCTGTTGCAGACAGTCGCGCAACGGATCGTAAAGAGCACCCGCTCATCGGATACGGTTGCCCGCCTGGGCGGCGACGAGTTCGCTATTTTGCTGGAGCGGGTGGCGAGCCCCACCGAGGTTGAGAGTGTCGCCGCTGCGCTGATTGAAACACTCGGCCAGCCATTCGCCTTGAACGCCGTTGAGGTCAGGGTGGCTGCCAGCATCGGCATCGCATTCTCGAACGAGGCGGTCGGCACTGATTCGCTGCTCGGTAATGCGGACATTGCCATGTATCACGCGAAGGCGGCCGGCAAGAGCCGGTATGCGGTGTTTGAGCCGCAGATGCAGGATGTGTTGCACGAGCGGTTGCGCCTGGAGGCGGATATCGGACGGGCCCTCGACCAGGGGGAGTTCTTCCTCGAATACCAGCCGATCGTGGATCTTGGTACCGGCAGCCTGCTGGGCGTGGAAGCGCTGGTCCGTTGGCGCCATCCCGAGGCCGGTGTGTTGATGCCCAACCACTTCATTCCGGTGGCGGAAGAGTGCGGTCAGATCTTGCGACTGGGGCGATGGGTATTGTTGGAAGCCTGCCGCGGATTACGCGCCTGGCGCGCGTGTGTAGCCGGCGGTAACGGCCTGCGGGTGTCCGTCAATATTTCCGGCCGTCATCTGGAGCACGGCGCGCTGTTGCAGGACGTGGCGGCGGCCCTGGAGAAATCCGGCCTCGAGCCGCAGAACCTGGTGATCGAGCTGACCGAAAGCACGATCATGTACAACACCGAGGCCACCCTGAAGCACCTCGAGCAGTTGAAGGCGCTGGGAGTGCGGCTGGCCATTGACGACTTCGGCACCGGCTACTCTTCGCTGTCCTATCTGCACCGTTTCCCCATCGACATCCTCAAGATCGACCGGTCGTTCGTCAGCCGGCTCACCAACTCCGAAAACGGCCCGGAGCTGGCACGTGCCGTGATTACCCTGGGCGACACGCTCGGCCTCGACACGGTGGCCGAGGGCATCGAGCTCGAGCCCCAGGTGGCGGCCCTCCTCGAGTTGGGCTGCGTGGCGGGGCAGGGCTTCCTGTTTGCCAAAGCAGGCTCGCTGGAGTCGCTGTCAGAGAGCACCTTTGTCAAACGCCGCGCCGAGCATTGGACGGCGCAATCGGCCGATGAAACACTTTCTGCCAGCGGCCGCTTCAACGCCCTGAAGGTCCAGCGGGCCTGACCCCATCCACCGCGCCTGAGCCTCATCGCCCGAAGCTGAGGCTGGAAAAATACGTCTCAAACTCCGTCTCCGCGGTGGCCGGGCGCGGCTCGCTCCAGATCACGTTCAACAACCATTTGCCGCGGCTCGGCACCCCGAAGCTGGTGCTCCCGGACGCATCGGTGAGGTGAACTTCCACCGGTTCGGCGTCGTGATCGAGGTTCGTCAGCTTCACCAACGCGCCGACCAGACGCCTCCCCGCAAAGAGCACATGGATCGGCAACCTCCCCGCCGTCAGCAACTCGCACGGATTGATGTCAGGAATAATCTCGAGGGGCATTCCGAGCGGCTGCGTTACCGGGCTCGCGTGATCGCACTTGGAGCCCACCTGGATGAGCGCCTTGGAGTGGCGGCTGTAGACTTCCGAGCCGTCGCTGTCCATCCGATGGGTGCGCTCGCGCTGCTCGAGAGCGGCCGACAGGCCTTCGGCCCTGAGATAGTCATTGAAACGCAGGGACGGCAGATAGCTCGTCGCATGATTGTCAGTCTCCAGCGCTATGACGAAAGTGCCGCGCCGTGGGAAGCGCAATCGGGCGTCCGCATCAGTTTCACCCAACTGCAGACTGCCACGCAGATCGGCAGTGGTTGCATCCGGCGCGACCCACGAAAATCGGGTGATCCTTCGCAATGGCAGTGGCGATCGCTGGCGCGAGGGGCCATGCCCCACCTGCAGGGTGAGCGACACAGGGGCAGCCTCCGTAACTTCGTAGCTGGCGGGCTCGACCCAAAAATCGTGGGCGTGGACGCGAGCAGTTGACAGCTCGAGGCTGACGAGCACGATGCTACTCAATATGATCGGGCGCATAACCTGGAGTCACCGGTAGAGAATGGAGTGTGATCATCAGCACCACGACGGCGAGCAGCCAACTGGCGAGCACCTTCAATATCAATCGCAACCTGCGATTCATGCGGACACCGCCTCGTATACATACCATGAGCCGCACGCGGCGATGACGGCGCCGGCGCCGCGGATCGCTGCTGCGCCGGCCGGCCACTCGCTGCAGAATCCCAGTCCGATCCCTGCGACATGCAACAGCCCGGTGGCCATCACAAATCCCACGCTGTAGCCGAGTGGATTCGCGGCGGACGGGAGCTCCCTGCCGTGCGCATACCCGTGGAATATTCCAAAAATTCCCACCAGCAGCGCGGCCAACCACACAGGAGCCGCAAAGCGCAGCGCAATGCAGGATCCCAACACCACCACCGAGAAGGCAACGCCCAATTCCACAGGTGGAACAGGTACGCCAAGCATGGCCAGGACGGCACCGCCCACCATCATCATGGGGAATACGACAGGCAGTGTCTGAATCAGTGGCGGTCCTAGAAAGGCACCCCACAGACCGACCGCGACCATTGCCAACAAATGATCGGGTCCGCTCACCGGGTGCTCGAGACCGGGCACAAAACCCCCGGCCAGACCGGTGCCTGAATGCGCCACAGCGCGGCCCGAAGCCAACAACAGGGCGGCGGCGCCGGCCAATCGAATCTTCATCGACCGGTACCCGCTGGATCAGGCGCTGCCAAAAACGGAAATTCCGTGGTTGAGTGGACCCGTTCATCCCGATGCACGCCGTCGTCGACGCTGGTATTGGTTCCATCAACCAACAGCGACCGATAGACATTCACGGAGTCATAGTTGGGTGTGCGGCCACCACAATCATTCTGCAGATCCTTGCGCCCGGCGAGGTTGGCCATCTCCACAGCGAGCAGCTGCGTGCAGATCCCGGAGGCGCTATTGATCCAGAGCCGATCATCGGCGAGCAGGGTCGCCATGGCGTGGTAACCGAGGAGCGAGTTGCCGCACCGACCGTCAAAGCCGTCGTATATCGCCACACCCTTTTCAATCTCGGGGATGAACTTCTGCGCGGTGGCCGGCGTCGCCGAGTTATATTCCTCCTTCATCTCATTGGTGACCTGCTCCGCGCCAAGCAGGTTCAATAACGCATTGCCGGTCAGAGGGCGGCCCTCGCGATCGATCTGGCGGTCCGCGCCCACCGTCGCACCCCAGAAAGCCAACATCCTGCCACCCTCGTTGACCAGGCCGACATCCAGTGTCAACACAATGGCCGCAGGCGTCCAACCCGCCAGAAAGTTGGTTGCCGGGCCGCCGTCGGTGTGGCGCCATTGATCGAGAATGGCCCCGGAGGTAACCGCATCAAAGCGAGGGCAGCCCTGCGGTTGCTGTCCCTGCAAGGCCTGGGACGCCACGGCATAAGCTGCGCGAGTGCCACGCACGTTGTTGAAGAATGGATCGTCCCGCATTCCTGCGAACACGCGAAACCGGTGATGCCGGCTCTCCAGCCCGCCGGGTACACTGGGATCTCCGTGAGCGTGATCCGCCCCCTTGCCGACGACGCAGTCCGCATCCTTGGCTGCGGCGAATCGGCAAACAATGTCGGTTGTCGATGTCGTCGAGCCGAACTTCCTACCGCTGTCCACGTGGAACACGTAGGCCACCCGGTCGGAGAACGAATGACCCACAATAGTCATCACGAGGTTGAGTTTCTGGTGATCAGGTGACATCCACGCATAGACATCGCCGATGTCCGTGCGCGGATCGGCAATGACAGTGGGCGAATCCAGATGGTCGGAAGCCCTGCATTGCCATGCGACCGCCAGACACAGCAGGGCCAATCCGGAACGACAAATCATGCGCATATCCCTCAGCAGGTGAATGCGCGATATCAGACCGCAGCACGCCTGCTGCCGATATCAAGATCTTTAGCGGTCGACTGAGACTACGTGCAGTCCGCCTCGATCCTGAGCCGAAATCCGACGTCCCGTGAACATCGTGATGACCTCGGCATTAGAAGTGAAGTGCGTCGTGGGCGCGCAGGTCACGAATGCGCTGATTCCGCCGAGTGCCATCGGCATCAGCAACTGATCCGCCAGGTGCTCGCCCACGGGCGCGCCGTGTGTGAGGTAATCGCGAACCTGATACACAGCGCCTTCCGCGACGCTTTCAGAGGTACGCGACTTCTCTCCAAAGCCCGTGAACACTTCGACAATATGCTCGTGCTCGAGAGTGATCGTAACCGCATTCCCCGGTCCCACATCGCCCGGCAGGCCGCGAATCTTCAGTTGATCCTCGGTCCAGTTCAGACGCTGCCCGATGACCGCCAGCTCGCGCTCTGCCACTTTCACAGGAATCCCGGCGATATAGGCTTCCGCATAGCCGCGCACCCGCTGACCGCGTTCTGATATCTCAATCGACTTCAAACGCGGCACCGGCGTGATCTTGGCGACGATCACACCGCCTCCCCGCGGATGAAAGCCATAGCGCTCCAAGGTGAGCTCCACGCGAGCACCCATGCGCGCCAACAGAGGCAGGAAAGCGCGACTGAGGAAATCCACCGGCGGTGCCGACTTGTTGTGAGTGCCACCCGAGATCCGGATGACACTCGGCGCCGAGGCGGTGAGCAGGGGCGGGAGCACCGTTTGCAACACCAGCGTGCAACTGCCCGCGGTGCCGATCGAAAAGGAATGCTCTCCCGGCCGCAAGCGGCCCGGCTCAAACACCAGGGTCGACGAGTTGACCTCGCACCCCTCAACCTGCGCATCGGAAATAGCTGCTGCCGCCTCAACGGCGGTGACGTGTTGACGCAGCAGTCCGGGCTTGGGCCGCCCACCCCGAATCCGGGTGATGCGGAACGCCTGTCCCGTGCACACTGCAAGCGAAAGGGCGGAGCGCAGAATCTGCCCTCCGCCCTCGCCCTGAGAGCCATCAATCTCAATCATCTCTCATCCCTTCACGCACACAACCTGCTTGAGTGTATGAACAATCTCAACCAGGTCGCGCTGCGCTTCCATGACGGCGTCGATGTCCTTATACGCCGCCGGCGTTTCATCAATCACTTCCGCATCCTTACGGCATTCGACACCGGCGGTAGCCGCTGCGTGGTCTGCAAGCGAGAAGTGCTTACGTGCAGCCGTTCGGGACATGACCCTTCCGGCTCCATGACTGCAGCTCTCGAAGCTCTCCGGGTTTCCCAGTCCCCGTACAATGTACGACCGGGCGCCCATGCTGCCGGGAATGATTCCCAGCTCGCCGCGGCCGGCTCGGACCGCACCCTTACGGGTGACCAGTACTTCCTCACCGAAGTGAGTTTCCTTCGTGGTGTAGTTGTGGTGACAGTTCACCGCAACGTTACCCATGGCGAAGGGCTTCACTTCTTCACGCAACGCACGCAACACCGCATCCATCATTGCCCGACGGTTCTCGGCAGCGTAATCCTGGGCCCAGTTCATGGCCTCGACGTAGTCGTCGAAATGCTGAGTCCCTTCAACCAGGTACGCCAGGTCCCGGTCCGGCAGGTTGATGAAGTGCCGCTGCATATCCTTGCGCGCCATGTCAATGAACGTCTGCCCGATCAGGTTGCCGATACCACGCGAGCCGGAATGCAACATCACCCAGACGGTCTGTTCGGTATCCAGACAGATCTCGATGAAGTGGTTTCCGCCGCCCAAGGTTCCCAACTGCTTGTGCGGAGCCTTCGGCTTCAGGCGCGGATACTTCTCCTGGATCTTCGTCAACCGATCCGCCAGGCCCGTCCACCGGGTCGCCACGGAGTCCGGCGTGTTTTCCCACTCGCCCTTACGGGCACGACCACGCGTCGACACAAATCCGTGCGGCACTGCGCGCTCGATCCTCGTACGCAAGGACGCCAACGACTCCGGCAGATCAGATGCAGTCAGCGATGTCTGCACGGCCATCATGCCGCACCCGATATCAACTCCAACCGCCGCCGGGATGATCGCACCCTTCGTAGCCACGACCGAGCCCACCGTCGCACCGATACCCACGTGAACGTCGGGCATGGCTGCAACGTGCTTGAAGATGAACGGCATCTTCGCCGTGTTGGCGAGCTGCTTACGCGCCCCGTCCTCGACCGGAACGCCGCGCGTCCACAGCTTGACGTGCCGTCCATCCTCAACATCCATCACATCATAGTGTTCGAATCGCATGATCTTCTTCCTGTCAAAACATCCGCTGCCGCGACAAAAAAATCGATGAAACTTCGTGCTCTATCCTCTGAGCTACGGCCCCATATGGCGGAGCCGGCGGGACTCGAACCCGCGACCACGTCGGTTGTAGCGATGTAGTTCCATCAGGCATTCGCAACAGCGAATTCAAAAGACGCGACAAAATCGGCAGGACATTCAGTCCGTGAGGACTGTCGGGGGCTCGAACCCCGTTCACCCCGAAGGGCTTTTACCATGTAGTCCATACCAGCATTCGCGCCAAACCTTCTCCTATAACTCGACTGACTCTACACATCCTACCCAGTGGGCGGCTCCGAGCTCGCCGCGCGCAAAGCGTGCCACGACCTCGAATACCTCGTCCGAGAACCCACCGACATTCAGAATATCGGGACGCTCTACGGCCTGGCTCGTAGCATTGGGCTGAAGATCGATACACACGAGCTTCGCCCCGCGGTTTCGAGTCTTCATCTCTTCCCACACCCGCATCAACTGCGTAGGACCCTTTGCCCGAGCGTCTACCCAGCTCTCGTTGTCCGAAACCAGGATCACCAGATCCGGACAGAGCCCGTGGCTCTTCAACCGCTCGAGCGGCGCGCTACAGTTGGTTCCACCGCCGCCGATGGCAGCCAAACGCTGCGCGTTCGTCATAACAGAATCGCGCGGGTTCAGCTCGATGTTCCGAACTACCTGTTCGAACGGCAACACAATCGCTGCCTTGTTCTTCCGAACCACTGCTGCAGTGATCAACGCAGCGACGTCAACACACCGGACAGCGCTCGTTGCCCCACGGCGGTGGCCGGTGATCGAAGAGCGCATCGAACCCGATACGTCCGGACACACCGCCACCGAAGGCCCAAAGCTCGGCACATTTTCAATCGCTATTTCCATCGCGTCCTGCAGCGCCTCGCGGATCACCGCCGGAACCCGAGAGTCCAGCGACTGATGCGCGACCATCAACTGGTACGGGAAAACCCGCGCCCGCTCAATCGCCTTGCGATCAACCAGCTTCGCGGCAATCCGCTCAGCTCCTGCAAACGATCGGACTGAAAGCGTATGAAGCTCTGCACGGCAGCCGGCAGGCGCTCCGCCGCAACCGGCTTACCCAGCAACCAGCCATAAAATGCCTCCCGCGTCTCATCCTTCGGCTTCGGGTGAACCATCCGCACGATGTCGTGCAGCGACGGAGCAG
>Ga0268266_10003257_pt1 | contig 16363 bp, 15 predicted proteins | sample KBSS13metaG_FD_190356 | JGI IMG/M metagenome (GOLD analysis project Ga0268266, IMG submission 190356) | Switchgrass rhizosphere microbial communities from Kellogg Biological Station, Michigan, USA - KBS S1-3 metaG (SPAdes) (version 2) | ecosystem: Host-associated > Plants > Roots > Rhizosphere...
GGGGTACGCCTCCCGGGCATCGTGCTGTCCGTTGGTTACCGTTGTCAGGTGAGCACTTTAGAGCGGGGTCGCAGTCGCCGGATTGCGCGGGCCGGGGCCTTCGGTTGCGCGGCCGTTATCGCCATGGCATCCCTCACCGGCTGTTCCAAGGCCGGCAACAAGGATAATTCGGCGGCTAGTCCACCGGGCGGATCGTCTTCGGCGTCGACATCTAACTCCCTGACGTCATCGGCGGCACCGTCCACCACGCCTAGTCCGAGTGCGACCGTCAAGCCCACCCTGGGTGGCCGATGCGGTGATCTATTACCGGTCGAGACGGTTGACCAAGCCCTCGGTGTTCCGGTGGTCGGCAAGACATCAGACATCCTGGGGTCACCGTTGCCGAACATCGGCCGGCTTACGCAGCTGTATTGCCAGTATGGAATCGCGGCGCCGGCTAAGGGCAAACCGGCAGTGAACAAGGTTGAGGTGACCATCAGTCTCTATGCCACATCAGCCCAGGCGGCCAGCCGCGTACGGACCACCGTGGAGGACTATCGCTCCCATGGTGCCGTGCCGGCCGATGCGGCCATCGGTGATGTTCCGGCCACGATTCTGACTGGCTACCTCACCCCAACGCTCGTGGCCTCGATCGGACCCCGGACCGTGGCTGTCAGCGTGGTCCCGGCACTGTTGGCCAAACCAATCAACGTCAAGCTGATAGCGATCGCCAAGGCCGCGTTGGACGCCACCGCCCACTTCGCTCCCGGCGGTGCCACGGCGGGTGCGACTGATAGCGCGTCGGCGTCTGACGGCGGGCCATCCGCCAGCTCTACGCCGTAGTGCCGGTGTGGGACGTGACGACGTGATCAAGATTGCCGTGACCGGTGGCATCGGCAGCGGAAAGAGCACGGTGGCGCAGCGGTTTGGCGAACTCGGCGCTGTGGTCATAGACGCGGACGCGCTGGCTCGTGAAGTGGTCGAGCCGGGGACGGACGGCCTGCGGCGCGTGGTCGAGCGATTTGGACGGCAGGTGTTGAACTCGGATGGATCGCTGAACCGGGCTGCACTCGCCCGCATTGTCTTCAACGACCCGGTTGCTCTCGATGATCTGAATGCGCTCACCCACCCTCTGATCGGCGCCCTGGCCGCCGAGCGGATCTCTCAGGCGCCGGTTGACTCGGTGGTCGTCTACGACGTGGCCCTCCTGACCGAGAATCGATTACTCGAGGACTACGACGCGGTAGTGGTCGTGGAGGCTCCGCTGGAGGACCGCGTGGCCCGGCTCGTCGCGCGGGGGCTGACCGAATCGGACGCCCGGGCTCGAATCGCGGTTCAGGCCACGGATGAGCAGAGGCGCGCACTGGCCACGGTGGTTCTCGACAACAGCGGATCCGCGGCGCAACTGCGCGACCGGGTCGAGGAGACGTACCGAAAACTCACCTCGCCCGGTTTGGAGTCGCCTGAGCCGATCGGCTAGAGTTCTCGCTCGGTGCTTGTATGTAAATCTGATTCCTTTGGTGTCAGATTCTGAGTGCCGTGCGGACGTAGCGCAGCTGGTAGCGCATCACCTTGCCAAGGTGAGGGTCGCGGGTTCGAATCCCGTCGTCCGCTCGGTGGAGGCTTGTGGGCGTAGAACTTTGGACGTCGCAACCGGTCCGCTTGACACTCGGTGGAGTGGCCGAGAGGCGAGGCAACGGCCTGCAAAGCCGTGTACACGGGTTCAAATCCCGTCTCCACCTCGTAGAACCGATGGTCCGCTCGTCGCGGGCCATCTGAGTACGGGCGATTAGCTCAGTGGGAGAGCACTACCTTGACACGGTAGGGGTCACTGGTTCAATCCCAGTATCGCCCACCTGTACGTATGGCAGTAAATACGGGGCCTGTAGGCCTTTCGCGATTGATCAATAACGATCGCGTGCAATCTACGTGCGATTCGGTGGGCAGGCAGGAGCCGCCCATGTCCAAAACCGTTGTCACCGTCGCCGCGGTCGTGTTACTTGCGGCGTGCGCCCATCAGCCAGATCGACATCCCGATATCAAAATTTCGACACCCTCTCCGATCATCCGCGTTGAGTATGCGAACCCGGCGGGCCCCGTTGAGGTCGCCGCGCTGCCGGTCGACCAACTGACTCAGATCTGCGTGGCTCGACCCGGCGTGGTCGAGGTCCGTGGCACCGACAACCGGATCGGCTATGCCACGGCGACCGACTTGCCAACGGCGAAGGGATTGGGGGTGTGCGACCAAATTCGCAGCTGACCACCTGCGTTGCCGAGAGCAGTGCAGGGTCTGCGTGGCGATTTCCTCCATGCAGGACCACAACTGAAAGACGGCGCCGGCCGGTGTGTCGGCGCCGAGCCGAGGCCTTGACCGAAACCAACCAGAGATTGGAACCGATGCATGTCTAAGAGTGCGCGCGCCAAAGACATCCTGACAATACGAATGGAAACATACCGTCACCGTCGTTTTCGTCGCGGCGCTTGGGCGGCTGCGTTGCTGTCCAGTCACATCCTGGCCGTTGCCCTGTCCGTGACCTGCCGATGAGCTAGTCAGCAGCCTGCAACGCCCTCGTCCTCAATCCCGAGGCGGGGGCGTTGTTGTCTTCAAGCGCCGCGGCACTCATAACCGTTACTGCCACTGGATCGTCCGGCACTCATCGTGGTCTGGCCCGAACCGCTGACAGGCTATCGCGATACGAACCCGTGTAGTTGCCGTCAGAACTTGGATAGCCGGTAATCTCGTTTAGGTGGCGACGGACCCCGATAGTGCTGCTGAGGAGCTCCGGCGCGCCAGGTCGAAGATCAGCCCGGAGGACGCCGCAAAGGCCCGCGAAGACGCTTCTAAGGCGATGGAGCGGGAAGACCGGGAGCGTGTCAAAAAGGCGAGTTAGGGACCAGAGGACATTGCCGAGCGGTGACAGCGCAGCAATACGGGGCCTTCGCTGGGTGATGGCTTCTTTGGTGGCGTTTGCTGGTGCCGCAGGGTTTGCCGCTGCCAGCGCTCCCGTTTTGGTTGTGATCGTTGGTTTCATTGTGTTCGGCGGGATTGGCTGGGCCGCAAGCTTCCTGTTTATCCAAGCCGATACTCCGGTTACAGGAGCTAATCGAGGCAAGTATTACCTAGCAGTTATAGGTCCAGTGGCGCTCGCAGTAGGCATCTTCATCGGCCACCGATAAGCCTCGGCTTTGTCAACCCGCGCATCACATGCTTCAGCGAAACCCCGCCGGCTACTTGCTCGAACGGTCACCCACTCAGCCCGCACCAAGCCATAACCGGTTGGCTTCCCTGCAACTGCGCCGGCGAGGGGCATCGAACCTGGACGTGCCGGACCTGCCGAGATGTGCTGTACGACCCGTCGCACAACGACAAAGGGACGTGGCGGGCTTAGTTCGACGGCAATCCTAGAGCGATACGCACCGCGGTTGCAGCTGCGGTCGCCTCAGTGTTGACCTGGTCGAGTCCTACCGCGGCAGAGTCGAGAGCGCTCATGGACGTGGTCGCGGCCATCGCTTGCCAGATGACGCGCTCCTTCAGGACCAGCGGCGTCATGAGGTCTATCTTGGCTCGGACGGGAGCTGGCCACAGTCCGTTTGTGAGCCCTCTCGCGAGAGTGTCGTCCGCGTTCGTGATCTTCATCGAGATGGTCTTCCAGCCGCTGAAGTCGTCCGGTTTGAGCGCGTTGGCCTGCTTGGTGAGTGCATTTCCGGGGGTGACGAGCGCTAGGTACTTCGAGCCAGCTTCTTTCATCGTCCACACCGTCGGTGACGGCGATGGTGTGGACGTAGGCGTTGGGGCGACCTTCGCCGCAGCTGTCGCGGCAGCCGTCGATGTGTTGGCCTTTGATCCGGAGCATCCTGCGAGCAACAGTGTGATGCCGACCAGGCAGGCGATGATCTTCACGTCCGGATCATCCTGCCTTCGCCCTCTAGGCGCAACGGCGGCTACGCCAAAGCCCAGTAGTCGGTGTGGAGCGCCATGTCGGCGGATGAGTATGGCTAAACCGGAACGTTCGAGACGGCGTTGAACGAAAATTTGCTCATGCGGCAGCGATGACAGTTCGTTCGTATGCGCGCTCAGCCTCGTGATACCACGATTACCGTGATGTAAGATCATCGTGAGGCGTGAGGACGGTAACGGCGGGGTTCGATGAAACCGATGATGGTCAACCGGTGGCGAGTGCCGCCGGGGTGGCCGCCTCCGCCTCCGAGCTTCGCCCCTGACGCAGTATGGCGTCCACCACCCCAGTGGTCCCCACCTCCCCCCGGGTGGCAATGGTGGCAGCCTCGGAAAGACCTCGCAGTCAGGATCACCTTCGCAAGCCTCGGCCTCAGCCTCGCTGCCCTGATGCTGTTCGTCATAGCCCAAGGCATCTGGGCTCACCGGGGCGACCGAGACGCCTACCTCGCCCTTCGCAACCGCGGTGTCACTGCGGCGGCGGCCATCATCAGGTCGAGCTACGACGCAAACGGCGGGGATCCGAACGGTTGGACTCGGCAAGTCGTACTGATCCCCGCAGCATCAGGCCCAGTGCAGGCCGTCGTCGGCCACCACGGCAGCAATAAGTCGGACGGGGCTGTGGTGAGAGTCATCTACGACCCGTCTAAGCCCCTCAACGCGCGGAACCTAGAGGACTTCCGTGAAGACGACAACTTAGATTTACCCGCCACAGCCTCCATCGCGGTCGCCACATGTATGGCTCTTCTCGCGGTGGCCACCATGGTCAAAGCGGTGGCGGTCCCTGCCCGATTTCTGGTCGAGCGCCGACGACAGCACTATCAGCTGAGCCTGCGGGCGTGACCTGAACGTCCGCTCATGCCGCGATGAGGCCGATCCCTCCTCTGGTGAAATCTGCCATCAAATGCCGTTTGCCAATATGATCATGACTATGCATGAGACGCTGCTTGCCGGGGGCGCGGACCTCGCGTCTGCAATCGGCCAGCTCAGTGCGAGCTGCGTGGCCGTCGTTGCAGTGGTGGTGACGCTCTTCATAAGCGCGAAGGATCGCCGACGCGCTGATTATCAAGCGAAAGCGGATCGCGTAGCAGCTAGTGAGCGCGCCGCAGATGCGTGGCTGCACGAGCTGCAGGTTGCTGAGAACCGCCGCGTTGTCGACCTCCTGATGCAGTTGAGCCGAGAGATTGGACGGTCCAACGCTTACGCGGGAGCGCCCCAGTCGGCCGAAAGCGCACAGATGATCCGCGTCATCCTCCGGGCTCTTCCCGAGGACTGCGCCGTGCTCGCTAGATCCATCTACAACGTGCTCCCAGCCGACGGTGAGTTCTCCCCAACCACCAAGGACAAGCTTGCCGAACGAACGCGATATTTGACCGGGCAGGGAATCGGGACGCCGAGCCAGGATCACCTGTACACGGATATCGCCGATGATGTTTTTCGGTACAATCCCGCCTACAGGAAACCTACAAGCATTCCGGCCAATTGCCAGGACCGCTAGATTCGACTGGTGTCCGGCCGCGATCCGATATTTTCAACACGAGCTGAGTGCCTCGGGTGTGACGGTCGAATCGTACGAAATAGAGATCCCTGGATTGAGATCATCGGGAAGCTGGATGGCAGCTGGCTTAGCTTCCACGGCATTGAGCCGGCCGTTGCCGCGGTCACCGATGAGAATGACATTCCTGACCGCGAGGTGTACCTGCTGGGCTGGGCACACCAGTCCTGCGTGATGAAGGCCATCGACCGGATCGAGAGTGGCACCGCTGATCTACCTCAGAATCCCCAACCGATCCAGGTTGAAGCAGGTGACCATATTGTCTTCGATGAGACGCTCCATCTCGCAGCAGACCGGCAAAGCTGCCCTTTTTGTGATTCCCGAGAGGCAATGTCGGATGAGCACGTCTGGCCACGCTGGTACTCCCGCTGGCTTGGTGAGCAAGGTGTGACTCTCAATCCTGGACCAAACGTTCGAAGGCTCAGCATCGATGTAACTGCCAAAATATGCGCAAGCTGTAATAACACCTGGCTATCAGTGCTCGAAAACGATGCTGGAACCTTATTGAAAAAGATGTCCGTGGCTGCCCGCGGCATTGCCAACAACCTCTCACTGACAGATGCCGACCAGAAGTTGGCAGCCACCTGGGCCGCCAAGACGAGTTACATGATCGATGCGGCGACTGAAGCGCCGACTATTCCTCGGGGGTACTTTCATTCTCTTCGCCTTCAGAAGGCACCTCACGAGGGATCGGGGGTGTGGGTCGGCCGTATGTCATTACCGCTAGCTGCCAAGTACGAAAGACGTTTCCAACTTCTCGAAGGTAACGGCCAGATATCAGCCGTCGTTACAACGTTCTCAATCGCGAATTTGGTGTTCCAGGTCTATAGCACCATGTTCATCGGACAGGTCACCCTGCCCTTCATCGGCGATCAGATTGACCAAGCCATGACCCAGATATGGCCGAAGCTGACGGATTCTGCTGAGTGGCCATCACAGTTCACAATCGGCAGTTATGAGGCTTGGGATCGGGTCGCGCAAAGATTCGGGTAGACCCCGCCTAGGGACGGGGTGCTAGTTCGGTCTGTTTGTTCTGGCTTGTGCGGCTTCTCGTAATGACTTGATGCGGTGGCAGTGGTGGCAGGCGCCTTTGCGGTTTCTGAGGTCGTTGGTGCCGCCTTGCCAGATGGGGATGACGTGGTCGTCTTCGGTGCTGGTGTGTGTGCAGCCTGGGTATTGGAGGTAGCAGACGGCCCGACTTGGAGACAAAGGCATACTCGCTGCTCCGCGAAAATGATCGAATCCGGCCTGGAATCAACCGGTTTATATCTGAGTGATCTCGGTTGCTTCTCGGCACCCTAAGATGTGGCCGGGACCGGCTCAATTGGTGTGAGCCGGTCCCTTGCCTTACCTCCCGCGGTGAGCCCACAGCTACCAGCCTCTTGATTGTTCTAGGAGCCCTACTCACCTTCGCGTTGCAGCGCCCTGGCTCGAACGACCGCCAGCACCCGCTCGGCCATGTCGGGTTCGCACGCGGCTAGCCTGCCCCAGATTCCGATCATGGTTCCGATTAGCAGCGAGATCTCCGCACCGTCTAGATCGTGAACCAGCGCAGCGGCGTCGGCTTCTGCAGGGTGTGGACTCTTGGCTAGTTCCAGCAGAGCGACCGCGCGGAGTTCGATGTCGGCCAGCATGCTGGTCACGTTACCCACAGAGGCTTGATCCGGATCGTTCGGTCGCGGCCGGTGCGAACGTCGATGCGTCGAATGAGTTGTTGCAATCCGGACCGTCGACGAACAACGTCGAGCGCACCCCAATCCGCCAGCAGCACCGCGGCCAACGACTGAGGATCACCGCACCGGGACTCGGCCAGCGCGGCATCGAGTTGACTGGCGACCGGTTCACCCGCAGACGCCCGCCGGGCCAGTACGCGAGCGTCGTGGGCCCGAGCATCGGTCCACTGATCGACGACCAGACCCACGGTCTCGTCCACTGCCAGGGCGGTCAGCCATTCCCGCACCGACTCATCGAGGACTGAGACGCCGACGCACGCCTTGCGATACCGAACGCCGTCATGGTCGTGACACCGGAACTCCACGTGGTCGCCGTTCGACACCGGCAGCATCGACCGGCTGCAGACGCACCACACCAGTCCATTCAGCGCGAAGTTCTCCCTCGTCAGCGGCGGTTTCCGTGGCCGCGGCCCGATAGCGAGAAATGCGTTCCACTCGCGCTTGGTGATCACCGCCGGCTGTGCACCGGGTACATACCCGCCGTTGCGTCGCAGCAACCCGGCGCCGAACCCCGCGGCCAGCACCGCGTCCACGGAACAGCCTCGAAAGCGCGGCTCGCCGACCCGATCAGGATTCGGCCCGAGAATCCCCTTGCCCGTGAGCCACTTACCGACCTCACCCGCGCTCTGGCCCCGGATCCGCCGCCGGTACATGCTTCGCAGGATCGGCCCGGTCACTGGGTCAACCACGTACCCCTCACCCGAGCGGACGTAGCCGAATCGCGGTTTGCCGTCGATCGGCAGACCGTTACGGGTCCGGCGTTCCTGGATCTCCCGCCACACGTCCGCGGCCCGCTCCGCCTCGAACGCCGCGATCTCCGCCAACACGCCCCGCGTTAGCCGGCCGGTCGTCGACGAGGCGTCTACTGGCTCCGTCGCGGACTCCAGCCGCCCACCCGCCGACTCCACGCGATGCACGGCCAACGCCCAGTCCAGTCGATTGCGGGCGATCCGGGACCATTTCCACGTCACGATCACATCCGCGTGACCCTGCTCGACCATCCGGACGGCCTGTTCCATCTTGCGGCGCTTCCACAACCGGCCAGTACGGTCCAGGTCCTCAAAGGACTCGACCAGGTCATAGTTGTGGCGCGCGCAGTGCTGCCGGATCGCCGTCAATTGGAGCTCTGGGCTGAGCGCGTCATTGCTGAGCATGCTGACTCTGATGTAGCCGATCGCCCGCTGTGTCATGCCGTTAAGTACGACACGGCAAGGACGTCCGCGCCATAGACTTAGGTCTATTGACGGCTCACAAAAGTCTCGTTATTGCCATTGGTCAGTTTGGCAGGCCGCGCGCGTCAAAGTGACCCAGACCGAGCAGGTCGACGATCTATCTCAGATTATCGATGGGCTCTGGTTCAATTCCAAGCCAGTAAGAGGTCCATTTTGCGCTGAACAGCGCCAGCCTTTGGTCTTCGATAGTCCCCACTCTGGAGTCATTTGCTCCGAACCCGAATCGGAGTTCCTCCCTGCCCACGTCGTTAATGAGACCGGATGGTTTGAGCACAGGCTCAAAATATTCCGCAGGTACAGAAAAGACTTCTGACAGTTGTGCGAAGGCTTCGCCGATCGGTAGCGGACAGGCGCCCAGCCAGAAGGCCTCGTAAGGTCGTACCTCATTTCGGCGAAGCAAAGCTTGACGATTTAGGTCCTGCGAATCGACCGCGATGAGCGGCAAAAAGTGCAGGCGCTGTATTCGGGGATTGCCATGACGAGATTTATCAAGCTGGCAATCATAGGTCACTAGCATCGCCGGTGTCAGCGGATGATCTGGCAGTTTGATACCCCCGCCCTCGGCGGCAACCGTCAAACCGTAAGGCACCTCCGCGAAGATGTCGCCTTGCGATGCCCACGCATGGTGGTCAATCATCGAGTGGGGCGATCATTTGATCACCGGCTGATCACCAATCAGAATCATCTGGTGCGACTTGTCGGAAGCGAACTCGAGCGGTCGGCGGATCGTCGTTTTCAATTTCCACGGCACGATTCATAACTGACGGCCGACTGAGTGCCAGGGATGGACTGATGCTCGTAACTCTCCAAAACTCGGAGCTAACATTAAGTGCACTACGCATCTGCCTTAAGAGGTCTGCCGGCCATTCGGTTGCGCCGGAGCGTGTTGGATATGCTGCATGGCCGGGCGCCGTGGGTTTGACGACACGTGGTCTGAGCTGAGCCATTACTTAATCAACTCCCGAGTTGCATCTGTAATACAGGATTCAAACACATAGTTCTTCGCGTCTCGGAGAACTCCGAGCTGTTTCCGCAGCGTGTGTTCTGCTTCTTCCAATCCAAGTTGGATCTCCGAGAACCGGAACGCATCTATATCGAGAATCAGGGATGCGTTGCCTGCCGGAGAGGGAGCCAGGGCGGAAGTTATGCGAGCTGAGACATCGCTCTGAAGCGGAACTTCAATCTGCATGAAGTACGAGTTCAATAGCTGCGGCAGGTAGCGAGAGACGTCTACTCCAGTTCGAACGTAGTCCATGACATCAAACCGTTGAGGCACATCGATCCGATTCACGAACCGAACGGCAAGTCGCGTGGTGTACTCCGGCTCCGCGACTCGTTGGTACAGCCGCCAGCACGCCAGTGCTTCGTCCTGGAATTGGTCCCAGGTGTCATACGGAGGCAGCCACGAGAAAATGAACCGATCTAAGTGGGCCTGCACAACACGTAACCCGTCAGTGCGCGTGAAGGCGAGACCAACCGCCTGACGGGTTACGGTGTCCACCGGGTTTTCCTCTGAGCCCAGGGCAGCGTGAACGTGGTAGCGCTTGTCTGGCTGGCCGTAGTTCTGAACTCCGTCCATGAGGTTGCGCATGTCATCCAGTGACTTGCCATCCCGCAAACGAACCTGAATCTCGAGGACCGCCTCCACGATCGGCGCGTGCGCATATCTGCGGCCCACCTCTACAAGCTCAGCAAGCTCCCGCCAGTCGATGCCAGGCAGATCGTCGCTCAGACCGCTCACCCCACTCCACAAGGCCCGTGCACCCGGTCCGGCACTCGGCTCCGCACCATACCAACCTAGCGTCCCTCGGTCCGATACCTCGTGAAGCGCTGAGGCTCGGCCTCGTCGGGCGGATATAACATCGCCGTCGGCGCCCGTCATTCAGCCCCCGTAAGCGCGCCGAAGGAGAATGATGGCCCCGGCGCTAGTACGGCAGCACGATCAGGGATCTGTTGCCGGTCGACACCGTCGGTACCGCATTGGACCCGGTGGTGGTGCGCATCGTGTATCCAGCGATTGTGTAGGTGCCCGCGGTGAGTCCGGTGTGGACCTGCATCGACGTCCCCTGGAACACGAACGACCCGAACTCCGTATGGACCGCCCGGTTGATCGATTGAGCTAACGGCGTCGGCCCAGCGAGCGAATACCCGTAGTAGGCCTGGGCGATGTCGACACCCGTCGGTGTGCCCATCGCGATGGTGGCCCCGACGATCACGATGGCACGTCCGGTAGCACAAGTGAATGTGGCGGTGAGTCCGTCAGCGGTCCAGATCGCCTTCGTGCCACCGGCCACCGCCGCCGTGTCCGACACTGCCGTCAGTCCGAACGCGATTTGGGACAGCGGCAGTTCAGCGCCGCTGATCGGATCGTTGACCGACATCCCGAATGATGAATCGGACAGCAACCCGAGGGTGACTGCGCGACCACCGCTGGCATCTTCGACCCGCACCGTGCCGCCGTCCTTGACGATGATCGACCCTTCGTTGATCACCTGTAGCCCACCGGCACCGATGCTGGACGCCTCCAAGGTCCGAGCGGCGAAGCCTTCGCGGACCCTGCGTTCGAGGTCCTCGATCCGACGAATCAAGGCGGACTCGTCGGGCGCCCAGCCGGCGCCGAAGCGACCTGGTTGGCTCATTTTAAGTTCCTCTTATCCTGGCGGGGGCGATGATGGCGTGGCCTGCTACTTGCGCGTCGAGCAGTTAGGCGGAATGCCGCGGCCTACAGGTGATCAACGAAGGGTCGACCATCGTCGTTACCCCCAGTTGATGGTGGGTCCAGAGATGTACCCGACCCGCTGCGGTTCTTTCTTTGCTTCCTCGACGGCGACTTGTTTGATGTCGTCGCGGATGCGCATGTCTTGCAGCGGTGCTGTCTGTGGCTTGGCGGCTTGGCTGTCGGCGCTGGTCGAAGTACGGGCTAGTCCGGCGAGGCGGTGCAGGCGCTCTTTCCGCTCGGCCCTCATCTGCAGGTTGTAGTCAGTGGCCGCGGTTGCGGCGGCGGTCGCCAGCTGCTCGGCGGCCGCCGCGGTCGCGGCAATGGTCTGCGCGGCCAGGAATGCCTCGGCGTGAGATGCCTGGGCTGCGGCCAGCTTGTTTTTGGCCTCTTCAACCGCTGTGTCGGCGTCCCGGAGGCGGTCGCGCGCTACGCGGTGTAGCTCGCGGGGCACGTCGGCTTCCGCTTTTCGACGTTCAGCAACCAGTTCGAGCACGGTGAGGTGGCGTTCGGCGACCTTGTTGGGCAGCTCGACCTCGATCGCCTGGCGCAGCCGAAGCACTTCCTGAACGTCAGTGCCCTCGAGTGCGATTTCGATGGCCGCTTGGGCGGATTCGAGATCGTGCTGCGCGGATGCTTCGGCAGATCGCGCAGCGTCGAGCTCAGCATCACGTCCGAAGTCCACTGCCCCCAGGTGGAGTACCTTCGCGGCTTCTCGGACCGAGATCTCGGCGTGCATGCTCGACATCGGGCCAAAGACCGCGCCGGCAGCGGCGACGTTGGTTGCGTGCTGGTGGGCGGCCGCCTCGACGGCCGCAATGCCAGCATCAGCCGACCCGGGTCGCCAGGCATGCGCGACGGCGCGCAGTTGCTCGGCGAGATCGGCCAGGTCTAGCTTCGCCGGCGGCCTGTGCTGCTGGGTACGAGTTACTGCGGCGGCGGTGAAAGTTTCTATCGCGGCGAGCAGATCGGCCCACTGTGGCTTGCGTGCGGTGTTCGTCGTCGTTTGCATGTCGATTCCCCTTTACTGGGTCGGATGGGTTGCGAGCCGCTGCGCGCGCCGGGTGAGCGCGGACTGCAGAACGGTGTTCGCTCGGTCGATGGACTCGCTTGCGCTGAGCTGATCGTTTTCGGCGGCGATCGCATCGGCTAACGCGCCGACCGCAGTGCTGGGTACCAGCGCCTCAGGCCCGCTCGACTGCCTCGCATCAGCCAGAAACTTTTGCTGGTTCGGTGATAGGCCGCTCCGGCCAGATGCGCTCGTGTTCGTGCGGTGCAATGCCTCGATCAGGCCATCGACGCCGCGGAGACCCACGACCTCGATTACATCGGTGAGTTGCTTGGGTGTCAGCATTGTCAGGCTCCTTGAGCGAGGTGGACGTCGATGTCAATGCGGATGCGGATGAGTCCGCCGTCGTATCCGGGCGGGGTCCGTAGTACGGCTCCGAAGCCATCTGGTCGGGTCATTAGCTTGCTCTCATGATCACGCGCCGAGCGGCGGCAAGGCCGATAGCTTCCTCGTCCATGCCTGGTCCGGGGTTGACGATGATGGCGGCGGTTTCGCGTGCTGTCGGGGCGGTGTCGGGGCTGAATTGGCCTGGTCGGGCGGCCGCGTTGGCCATACGGCTGGATGCGCCGCGGATGACGTCCAGTCGGTCGTCGATGCCTTTGGCGTAGCCCGCTACGGTGTAGCCGGCGAGTTCATGAGCCACGGTGGACGGGGACTTGATGCCGAGGTCTTTCTTGATCTGCTTGATGACGGTCTGCGCGAGGGTGGAGGCGGCCGAGTTGACTTTGGAGAGCTGGGATAGCAGTCCGTTGACGTAGCCCTGCGCTGAGTCCACGCCGGCCTTGTAGAGCGCGTTGGCGGCGTTCGTGCCGGCGCCGGCGGCGGCGGTGTTGGACTTGGCGAAGAGGGCGTTGACTTGCGCGATCTGTGCGGCTGAGGCCGACGCCAGGGACGCGACGGAGGCGCCGGCACCGGAGACACCGGCTTCGCCGAGTTGGCCGATCAGCGTCTTGTTGAGGCCGGCCTTCTGCAGTTGGAGCAGTTGCGTGGCGAAGCGTTGTTCTTGCTGGACGCGCTGCTGCAGGTTCTGGATGAACTGGGCCGGGTTGGCCACTCCGAACGCGGTGCTGTTGTCGACGCTGGTGATGTCGAAGTTGGCGGCCACGGCTTGGGTGACGTTGCTGCGTTCGTCGTTGTAGAGCTTGCGGGCTGCGGCCAGGTTGGTGTTGGCCGTCTGGAGCTTGGCGGAGATGGTGCTGCGCTGGTTGGCCAGGTTCTGCAGTTGGGTGTTCTCCCGTTGCAGCGTGGCGATAAGCGCATCGGAGCCCAATCCCTTGGCCGCGGCGGTGTGCACGTCGGTGATCAGCTTGCGCATGATCGTGGCGATGCTCGAGGACGAGCCCAGAGCGGCCTTGGCCAGCCCGGAGACGTCGAGCGAGGTGGTGAACCGGATGTTGGCCTGTCCGCTGGCCAGGGCGTTCACGGCGGCTGCGGCGGCCTTGCTCCCGCTGGTTGGCGTCGTGTAGTCCACGCCGGTGAAGGGATTGGATGATCCACTGGCGAAACCGGGCACCTTGGAGACGCCGAGCATCTTCTGGGAATCGGAGTTGGAGAAGATCTGGACCTTGTTGCCTTGTTTGCGGCCCAGCTCGAATCCTTGCTCGCCGACGGTGAACCAGCCGTCATTGACCGGACCGCCGGATGCCTTCGGCACGATATTCTGGTAGATCCGCTCTCGCCCGATCGCTGAGTCATCGGTGAGGCTGATGGTGACCGTCTTGTAGTTCGGGATGTTGTTGATGAAGCCCGCGATGGCCTGAGCCTTGGCCGATGCCTGGTCATTGAGCGAGACCGTGGGGTTGGGTCGGATCCCGGCGATGATCTCGAGGGTTTCCTGGATCGAGGACAGGATTTTTTGCACCGGGTCAGTGCCGGCGGCCTCGATCTTCTTCTTGATGTCGGGCGCGTTGGCCAGCCCGAAGTACTGGTCGGCGAACTTCTTGGCCTCGTCCTTGCTCTTGCCGAACTTCTCGGCCTCATCGATGAGTGCGCCCTGGGTGCGGTTGACGTAGGTCGTGTAGGCGTCATCAGCGGCCTTGGCGCCGCCCTTGGTGGCCTGCTCGTGCTGGAACGTTGCGCTGGCCGCGTTCAGGGCGGCCGTCTGCACCGAATCGAGCGCGCTGATCAGCGGCTGGGCGGCGGCGTTGTTGAAGTCGATCAGACCGGTCTTCCAGTCGACGGTCTTGAGAGCTCCGTCTTTGAACGTGTCGACCAGCTGTTGGTTGGCTGTGGCGGCCGCGACCATCGTCTTGGCGTAGCTGAGGTTGTCGCCGTTGGCTAGGCGCAGGGTCGCGCTGATCAGCGTTGCCCGGTCCGCCGCGGTGCCGGCCGACTGAGAGAAGGTGTTCAGCGCGTCGAGGTAGCTGTCGACCGCGGTGTTGCCGGTGGCGTAGGCCCGAGACACGGTCTGCACGGCGTTGGTGAGCGCCTGCAAGGAAACGGTGCTGTTCTTGATCTGATCGGACGTGATACCGGTGATCGAGGCGTAACTCTGCGCCTGCGACCCTGATATCCCGTAGACCTTGCCCAGCTGGGTCAGGCTGTCCGAGGTCGCCATGATCACGCCGCTGATTCGCACAACCTGAGCCGGCGCGTTGAGCGCATCCATGGCCTTGCGCAGGTCGGGCAGCTTGGTCAGCAGCTTGTCGATCGACTCACCCGACTGCGTCGCCAGATCCTGCAACGCGCTCTGGGCCGCGTTGACGTTGCCGCTGGTCGCCAGTTGAGTAAGCCCGGAGTCAACCGATTTGAAGAAGTTCTTGGCTGAATCAGTTTCGGTCGTCCACGGCGCAAGCTGGTGTCCGAAGTCTTTGATCTTGGTCAGAGTGGACTCGTGGAAAGTCGTGTCGATGATCGCAGCCAGGTTCTCGCCGGCTGTCCCGAAGTCCTTCATCGATCGCGCACCCGTGACGCCAAAGCGCTCTATGTCAGCGGAAGCCAGCGCCGCGCTCGCAGCGGTCTCCTTCATCGCCTTGGCGATCGCGAGATCAGCTCCGATGATCAGCCCGGCGACGCCCAGCGACGCCGCCGACAACCCGCCGACGCTGGCGGTTGCTCGCTGAATTCCGACCGACGCAGCGGCGGATGCGGCGCCGAACTTTCCAATCGAGACTCCGCTAGCTGCCGCAAGGGCGGTTTGTACGGCCATGGCTTCGTTCAACCCAACCAGCGCAATCCGCGACGTCGTGAAGATCGGACCGAGCGCTCCCCAGGCTCGGAACGCGAGATAGCCCGATCCGGCCAGGGGAACCAGTACGCGCAGGACGTCAACCGGGATGGCGTCGATGCCCTCGGACAGCAGCCGCAACGACGTCAAGGAGACCGTGCCCAGGGGGCCCAGCCCGGAGGTGATATCGCCGACCGCGCCAGCGACTGCTTTGAGGGTGGCCTCGACCTCGGGCAATTCGGCCTGCGCGTAGGTCACGAACTTCTGCAGGCCGCCGTCTGTGGTGAAGTGCGAGAAGTCAGCCGTGAGTCCTACGAGATCGTCGGCGACCAGCGTGATCAACGGTTGCACCGTGCGGAAGCCCGCGATGAAGCCCGTCAGTAGATTGCCGCCGGCTCGCCCGGTCAGGTTCGAAAAGACCGACACCTCTCGGTTGAGCTCGGGCATGAGCTGCGAGGTCTGGGCGATCGCCTGGTTGAACGGGCCGAGGAGTCCACCGGCCGCCGTCTGCTGCAGCTGGCCGATCTCGCCTCGGATCTTCTGCACGCCGAGCGCGTATTCCTGCCCGGACTCCGAGCCGCTGGCCATCTCTTTCTTGATGCCCTGCACGGCTAGGACCCCGGAGATGCCCATTAGCGTCAATGCACCGCCGGCGGCCGCGGCTTCGGCGGCAATCGGGATCAGTGCCGGGCCGAGGCCGACGATGGCCGGAAGCAGAAGGCCGCCTTGGCGGTTGTCTACCGAGGCGGCTTTCTTGAGCTCGGCAATCTGCGCACGGGCCTTGGTGGTATCGGCATCGACGTCCACGTGGAGCTTGCCCACGCTGTCCTCGAAACCGTTGCGGTAGAGGACGCCCGCCTCGCTGCCGAGACGCTGCATACCGGGTAGCGTTTGGGCCCTGAATTCAGTCACGAAGTTCTTGGCCGACGGGACTACTCGAACCGAGACGGACCCGATA
>Ga0268266_10003259_pt1 | contig 16360 bp, 16 predicted proteins | sample KBSS13metaG_FD_190356 | JGI IMG/M metagenome (GOLD analysis project Ga0268266, IMG submission 190356) | Switchgrass rhizosphere microbial communities from Kellogg Biological Station, Michigan, USA - KBS S1-3 metaG (SPAdes) (version 2) | ecosystem: Host-associated > Plants > Roots > Rhizosphere...
TCACCTCGCTGATGGTGCGGCTGCGCTGCATCTCGATCGCCGAGCAGGCGCTGATCCCGGCCTTCGTCTTCTTCTTCCAGATGCTCTACCCGTTCCCATGGGTGAACGATCCGGCCAACAAGACAGCCGGCGCCGCCGGCGGCTGCATGCTGGTGCGGCGCTCGGCCCTGGATCGGATCGGCGGCATCGCCGCGATCAAGAGCGCCCTGATCGATGATTGCGCGCTGGCCGCGGCGATGAAGCGGAACGGGCCGATCTATCTCAGCCTGACCAACGACGCGGAGAGCCTGCGCATCTATGGCGACCTGTCCGAGGTCTGGAACATGATCGCGCGCAGCGCCTATACCCAGCTCAACTATTCCCCGCTGCTGCTGGCCGGGACCGTGGTTGGGCTGGCGCTGACCTTCCTGGCCCCGCCCCTGCTCTTCCTGTTCGGCCATGGCATGGCTTCCATCTTCGGGCTGATTGCCTGGATTATCATGGCTTCGTGCTATAGTCCGATGCTGCGATTCTATAATCGTCCGCTATGGTGGGCACCCTTGCTTCCTGCGGTTGCATTGGTTTATCTCGGCGCGACTTTGGATTCCGCCTTGCGGCACTGGCGCGGCAAGGGTGGCGCCTGGAAAGGGCGGTACCAGGCGGCGCGTTGAGTATAGCCGGCCGCTGCATGCAAGGCGGCCCGTGGACCCGAGGGATTAGGTAGTTTTGTCAGAGAATTCTTACCCCAAAACTTTAACGACATCAGAGCTGGAAAGCTCGATTTCGCGCGGCGTGAAGAACCTGCTCGACCAGCAGCAGGACGACGGCCATTGGGTGTTCGTGCTCGAGGCCGACGCCACGATCCCCGCCGAATACATCATGCTGAAGCACTTCCTGAACGAAGTGGATGTCGAGAAGCAGGACAAGCTGGCCGTCTATATCCGCGAGACCCAGGCCGATCATGGCGGCTGGCCGCTGTGGCATGACGGGCCGTTCGACATCTCCGCCTCGGTCAAGGCCTATTGGGCGCTCAAAGCGGTCGGCGATCCGATCGACGCGCCGCATATGGTGCGCGCCCGCGAGGCGATCCTGGCCTATGGCGGCGCCGAGCGCACCAACGTATTCACCCGCATCATGCTGGCTTTGTTCGAGCAGGTGCCGTGGCGCGCCGTGCCGGTGATGCCGGTCGAGATCATGATCCTGCCGCGCTGGTTCCCGTTCCACCTGGAGAAGATCTCCTATTGGAGCCGCACGGTGATCGTGCCGCTGCTGGTGCTGATGGCGGTGAAGCCGAAGCCGATTCTCAGAGTCGACATCCAGGAGCTGTTCAAGGAGCGGCCCGAGCAGGTCAGGAACTGGCACCCGTCGACCGACCGCAGCGGCTGGGCGACGTTCTTCCGCGGCCTGGACAAGGTGCTGCGCGTCGGTGAGCGGTTCATCCCGAAGGGCACGCGCCGGCGCTCGATCAAGCTGGCATTGGACTGGGTCACCGAACGGCTGAACGGCGAGGACGGGCTGGGCGCTATCTACCCGGCCATGGCCAATTCGGTGATGATGTATGAGTGCCTGGGCTATCCCAAGGACGACCCCAATCTGGTCATCGCCAAAGTCTCGGTCGAAAAGCTGCTGGCTGGCGACAAGGATGGCCGGTTCTATGCCCAGCCCTGCGTCTCGCCCATCTGGGATACGGGCCTTGCCTGCCACGCCCTGCTGGAAAGCGGCGAGCCGGAGGCGATCGCCAAGGCGCAGCGTGGGCTGGAATGGCTGAAGACCAAGCAGATCCTCGACGTAAAGGGCGACTGGGTCGCGCGCCGGCCGGACCTGCGTCCGGGTGGCTGGGCCTTCCAGTACGAGAACGCCCACTATCCCGACCTGGACGACACTGCCGTCGTCGCGATGGCGCTCGATCGCAGCAAGGACCCTCAATACGGCCATGCCATCCAGCGCGCGACCGAATGGGTCGAGGGCATGCAGAGCTCGAACGGCGGCTGGGCCGCGTTCGAGGTCGATAACGAGCATTACTACCTGAACCACATCCCGTTTGCGGATCATGGCGCCCTGCTCGACCCTCCGACCGTCGACGTGACGGCGCGTTGCATCGGCATGCTGGCGCAGCTCGGCCGCACCAAGGACGATCCGGTGGTTGCCCGCGCGATCGACTATCTGCGCCGCGAGCAGGAGAAGGACGGTTCCTGGTTCGGGCGCTGGGGCACCAATTACATCTACGGTACCTGGTCCGCACTGAATGCGCTCAATGCCGTCGGGATCGACAACAATGATCCGATGATCCGCAAGGCGGTCGAGTGGCTGCTCGCCGATCAACGCGAGGATGGCGGCTGGGGCGAAGGCGGCGAGTCCTACTATGCCGGCGTCGAAAAGAGCCCGAAGGTGGTTTCCACCGCGTCGCAGACCGCTTGGGCGGTGCTAGGCCTGATGGCTGTCGGCGAGGTCGACAATCCGGCGGTGGCGCGTGGCGTCGAGTTCCTGGCGCGCACCCAGACCGCAGAGGGCACCTGGGACGAGCCCAGCTACACCGCGGTCGGTTTCCCGCGCGTCTTCTATCTGCGCTATCACGGCTATCGCCAGTTCTTCCCGGTCTGGGCGGTGTCGCGCTATCGCAACCTGATGCGCAGCAACACCAAGCAAGTCGCCTGGGGGATGTGAGCGAGGTCGCACCGGTTTCGGCCCAGATCGGGGTCGTCGTTGGGATCGCGGCCGAGGCGAAATCCGCTCACCGGCTGAGCGCCAATATCCTCTGCTCCGGAGGCCTGCCGGATATCGCCGCCAACCAGGCCCACGCCCTGATCCAGACCGGCGCGACGACCTTGATGAGCTTCGGTATCGCCGGCGGCCTGTCGTCGAAATTGCGGCCGGGCTCGCTGGTCGTCGCCGACGAAGTCATCACCGAATTCGACCGCTACCCGGCCCTGGCCTCGTGCGCGCCGATGATCCGGGCGCATGTCGGCCCGGTCTATGGCAGCTGGACCATAGTCTCCACGACTGCGGAAAAGCGCGCGATCCGCAAGCGCACCGGTGCGCTGGTCGTCGACATGGAAAGCGGACCGGTCGCCCGCGTGGCGATGGAAGCCGGCATTCCGTTCATCGCGCTCCGCGCTGTCGCCGATCCGGCGACGCATGGCCTGCCGCCGGCCGCCCTGCTGCCGCTGGACGAGAAAGGCCAGCCCAATCTGCTGGCGGTCTTCGGATCGATCCTGAAGAACCCGGGGCAGATACCGGCGCTGATGAGCACTGGGAATCAGACAAGGATAGCGCTGCGGCGCCTGCGTTGGGCGGGGCGGAAGCTGTCGCGCTAGCTGCCGGCCGTCTGGCCGGTGGTGAGAATTCCGGATACATCCCCTCACCATAAGCAGCGAAACCGTCAAGGATCTGGTCGACGATCCACATTATCGTCGCGCCGACCATGCATGACGAAGGCTCCTGCTCAGCGGACGATTGGGAAGTCTCTACAGGACCCGATCGCGGCCGGCGTATCCCGGGCAGCAGGTTCCATAACCGCATTTGTCTCTCCCGCTCGCTATCGACCGGCAGGATCTTGCGGTTCTCCTATTGCCGGAACATTCCAGTCGGCGGGAAAGGGGTTACGGTTGTAGCTTGGCTTAGACGGCGTGCGGGAAGAGACAGGCGGCTGAGACGTCTTCGTTGGCCGGGCGGAGACTGGACCGCTAGCGAATCGCCGAAAGCCCCAAAAGGTCCGCTGCGTTTCCACCGAGGACACGTGCCGCGTCGGCTGGGCCGAGCTGTTCGCGAAGCTCGGCGATCAGCTCCCCTGTCCGGCCATGCGTGCCCTCCGGGTGCGGATAGTCGGATGACCACAGCACCTTGTTGGCGCCGATATAGCCGATCTGCTCGATGCCGCGCGGATCCTCCATGAAGGTCGCGTAGCACTGGCGGAACCAGTATTCGCTGGCCGGCCGCGGTAGCTTCGGCGTCAGATGATCGGCGAAATCACGCTGAATGCGGTCGAAGTGATCGAGGGCCGAGGGAACCCAGCTGATGCCGCCCTCGGCGAACAGCACCCGCACACTGGGGTGACGCTCCAGAATGCCTGAGAAGACGAGATGTCCCAGCAGCTTGCGGAAAGGTTGCGAGGTATGAGCGAGGAACGTGCCGAGGCCGCCCGGGCCGTTGTCCTCGGGCGTCTCGCTGGTGTGGAACGCGGCGACCAGCCCGCTCTCCTCGATTGCCGCCCATAAAGGCTCCATCGCCGGATTGCCATAGGCCGTGCCGCGCAGCGCGCCGGGCATCATGAAGACGCGGAAGCCGAGCGACTTCAGATGCGCCAGATAGTCGGCGGTCGCCTCGGGCTCATACACGGTCGGAAGAACCGCGACGCCGTGCAGCCTGCCGTCCGAGCGGCGGCAGAAATCGGCGAGCCATTCATTGTAGAGGGTGAAGCACCGGGTGCGGAACGCCGGGTCCTTGGTGGCGAACATGCCCATGGCCCGCTGCGGAAACAGCAGCGACGCGTCGATCCCCTCCGCGTCCATCATCGCCAGGCGTCCGGCGACGTCGCCAACGCCGGGCTGCGCGTCGGAATAGGCGATCAACTTGGGAAACAGCAGGAAGACCGGCATCGCCTGGCCGTCGACGACGAGGGCGCCGCCCTCGATGCGCGGCGCCAGATCGCGTTCCGCGGCGGGCAGGCCGTCGATCAGCCAGCCTTCCCAGAACTCAGCCGGTTCGACGAGATGCTCATCGGCAGAAACGATCATCGCCGCCCTCCCCTTGATACCGCCGGAGTCACAGGGAACATCCGCAGGCGGGAAGAGTCAAAGAGAAGAAAGCGGTGGTTTACTCCGCGCTTTCCGCGAACGTCCCGTCTTCACTGCCGGCGGTGGCGACCGAGGTGGTGACCTTGGGGGCGTGCCGCAGCCGCTCCATCGCCTGCTTGACGTGGTCGGAGAACACGTACTCGGCCGGGCGCTGGTTATCGAGCGGAATGTCCGGCGCCATCGGGCCTTCGGTACGCGGCCCGCGGATCGCCGCCACGGCGACCTTCAGCGGGTGCTTGACCGAATCCAGCACGGCGGTCGCCTCGAAGCCGGAATGGACCATGCAGTCGGCGCATTTCTCATAATTGCCGACGCCGTAGGCGTCCCAATCGGTGGTCTCCATCAGCTCCTTGAAGGACGATGCATAGCCCTCGCCGATCAGGTAGCAGGGGCGCTGCCAGCCGAAATAATTGCGCGTCGGGTTGCCCCACGGCGTGCATTTGTAGGTCTGGTTGCCGGCCAGGAAGTCCATGAACAGGGGCGAATGGCCCAGCATCCACTTCTTGCCCTTGCCCCGGCGCAGGATGTCGCGGAACAGGTTCTTGGTCGTGGTCCGGTTCAGGAAATGAGCTTGGTCGGGCGCCCTCTCATAGGCATAGCCCGGCGAGGTCATGATGCCGTCGATACCCATCGCGGTGACGTCGTCGAAGAACTTGGCGACGCGCTCGGGGTCGGCGTTGTTGAACAGGGTGGTGTTGATGCAGACGCGGAAGCCGCGCTCCTTGGCCTTCTTCAGCACCTTGACCGCGCGGTCATAGACGCCCTTCTGGTCCACCGCGGCGTCATGCATCTCCTTGTCGCCGTCGAGATGGATGTCCCAGGTGAAATACGGGTTGGGCTCGTACTCATCCATCCGCTTGTCGAGCAGCAGCGCATTGGTGCAGAGGATGACGAACTTCTTGCGGGCGATGATACCACGCACGATCTCCGGCATTTCCTTGTGCAGCAGCGGCTCGCCGCCGGCGATGGACACGACCGGCGCGCCGCACTCGTCGACCGCCTCGAGGCACTGCGCCGGCGTCAGGCGCTGGTTCAGGATCTCGTCCGGATAATCGATCTTGCCGCAGCCGGAGCAGGCCAGGTTGCACTTGAACAAGGGCTCCAGCATCAGCACGAGCGGATAGCGCTTCACGCCCTTGAGCTGCTGCTTGACGACGTACGAGCCGACTTTGATGACTTGGTTGAGGGCCAGGCCCATTCTTCTACCTCCTGATCCGCGAGGACGCGGATCGTTTTATATTACGCGACTTTCGCCCGATCCGTAAGTTCGGGCGGCAGCCGGAAGCGAACATTCTCGTCGACGCCGGGCAAAGTCGACAGCTGGATGTCGGCATACTGCCGCAAGGTTTCAATCAATTCCGTCACCAGCTTGTCGGGCGCGGACGCGCCGGCGGTGATGCCGATCGACGTCTTGCCCGAAATCCATTCCGGGTTCAGCGCCTTGGCATCCTCGATCAGATAGCTCGGAATCCCGAGCTCGGTGCCGATCTCGGCCAGGCGGCGGGAGTTGGACGAATTCTTGGCGCCGACCACCAGCAGCACGTCAACGACATTGGCCAGCTCGCGCACCGCGCGCTGGCGGTTCTGCGTGGCGTAGCAGATATCCTTGGTGTCCGGCCCGGCGATGGCCGGGAAGCGGGCGCGCAGCGCCTCGATGATGACGCGCGTGTCGTCGACGGAGAGCGTCGTCTGGGTGACATAGGCCAGCTTGTTCGGGTCTTCGACCTCGAGCTTGGCCACGTCCTCGACGGTGGAGATCAGATGCACGCCGCCCGGGATCTGGCCCATCGTGCCCTCGACCTCAGGATGGCCGGCATGGCCGATCAGGATCACGGTACGGTCCTGGGCCGCGTAGCGCCGTCCTTCGATATGCACCTTGGAGACCAGCGGGCAGGTCGCGTCGATCACCGGCAGGCCGCGCTCGGCCGCTGCTTTTTCGACGGATTGCGCGACGCCGTGGGCGGAGAAGATGGTGATGCCACCGGGCGGCACCTCGTCCAGTTCGTCGACGAAATTGGCGCCCTTGGCGCGCAGGCTTTCGACGACATGGCGATTATGGACGATCTCGTGCCGAACATAGACCGGGGCGCCGTATTTATCGATCGCACGCTCGACGATCTCGATCGCGCGTTCGACGCCGGCACAAAAGCCACGGGGCTGAGCGAGGATAACCTGCATGGGTCCGATACTCTTTTCGAGGCGGTGGGACGCCCTATTCCGGAGAATTTACCTATTCCGCAGTGCAAACGCCATACTGCCGCCCGCGCCTGATTCGCGCAACGCTGGTGGCGATTTTATAATCGGGACGGCCGGTTATGGCACGTCCCGAACTCATAATCTTGTCTGATCCTGCACATGGCTGCGCCGGACGCAAGGCAGCCATTCAACCCACGACGCCGCCGATGTCGGGATTATTCCGGACCAGGCGTTCCGAATAAGTAAACCGTGTTTAAATAGTGACAATTTTACACGGAAAACTCGAAATCCTGGAAAGATTACAAATGGTTAACCTTGCTTGGCGAGTCACAGGACCGGCACCATGTAATACGTATCAAAGTCATGGAAGGTCCGTCATTGAGGCGGACAGAGTATGAAAGGTTAGGAGTTGGCCATGTCACTCTTACAGCAGTTTAAAACCCGCGTGCCCGTGCTTCGTAAACTTGCAGCCGGCGTTGCCCTGGCGGCCGGCGTCGGCCTCCTGATGGCCCCGGCGGCAATGGCGCAGCATGGTGGCGGCCACGGCGGCGGCGGCGGATTCCATGGCGGCGGTGGCGGTTTCCACGGTGGTGGCGGCTTCCACGGCGGCGGCGGCTTCCATGGCGGTGGTGGCTTCCATAACGGTTTCCATGGAGGTTTCCGTGGCTTCCATGGCGGCTGGGGCTGGGGCGGCTATTGGGGGCCAGGCTTTTATGGCTATGGCTATGCCCCGTACTACTCCCCCTATTATTACGGCGGCTACTGCTCGCCCTACTACGGGGGTTACGGCAATCCGTACTGCTACTGATCCGGTCGCGGCTGTCACTGGCCGCGCCTGACTTCGAAAGACTTTCGCCGCTCCGGCTTCATGCCGGCGCGGCGAAAGTTTTTTTGCGATCGCTCCTGTTAACACACATTTAATATCTGTGAGTCAGGCTGCATCCCAAGGCGGCACAGCGTTCAAGCCGGTGCCGGTTGAGAGGGATCGGTCATGCGCACCAAACTGCTTGCAATCGTGGCGCTGCTTGCATTCACGGCAACGCCCGCCGTCCTGGCGCAGCAGGTCTCCGTCCAGGGAGACCGGTCAGATTCCGCGACAGAGCGGCAGACGACCAGCGCCACCTGGACGACCTCCAGTTCGCCGCCCGAGCAGGCAGGCGACCTGTATCGGGCCAGAACGCGTGGCAACGACGAGGTCGGTAACATCACGACGCAAGACGATCCGCTGTCCGGCGCCCTCAACCCTGGTACGGAGCCTTTGGGCGGCAACAAGCAAGCCGACCCGAAGGAATAGCCTCTAGACGCGCTCCGCAACGTCGCAAAACAGGCTCGCCTGAACCGCGCCGGCGCGAATCATCAGGAATTGTCCGGACCAGGCGCCTGGTATCGTCCAGCGCCCCTCGATCTCACTGCCGTCCTGGTTAACGGTGCCGGCATACTGAACCGCATCGTAACCGTAGCGAAGATCGTCATAGGTCTTGAGGAAGCTCACCGAATGGCGGGCTCGGCGGCCTTGCAGGGTTGCGACGAGCGTCAGGCCTTTGGCCTTTCCGGACGTCGGAACTTCCTCAGTCGCACCGGACAGCCAGCTACCGTTTTCGTTCAGGCTTGCCGTAAACGGCACGGATCCGTGAGCTCCTGGATAGCTGTATAGCCCGTGCCAAACACCGGTCAGATCCAGGGCGTCGGAGTTATCGGCACCAGCGCTCATCGCGGTTTGTTCAGCCGAACTTGTTGCTCTTCGGGAATCCATTGGGCGCCATGCGGCCGGCGGCGGCGCGGGCGCCGAGCCAGGGGCGGAGGTCGGCTTCGGTGCGGGTACGCTCGCCCTGCTTCCAGCTCAAGCCGTCGGCCAGGTTGAAGACCTTCACGTCGACGATCCCGCCGTCCTTGTGCTTCTGCAGGATCACGCCACGGCCGCGCGCCATTTCCGGCATCTCGGCCACCGGGAAGACCAACAGCTTGCGGTTGTCGCCGATCACCGCGACATGATCGCCCTCGACCGGCTTGCAGGCCACCGCCTCGACCGAGGCCGGCATGTTCAGCACCTGCTTGCCCGAGCGCGTCCGGGCGATGATGTCGTCCTCGGTCACGACGAAGCCGCGCGAATCCCCGGCCGCGACCAGCAGCTTGGCGCTCGGCCGGTGGCGCAGCACGGCCAGCGGCTCGGCGTCGTTGCCGAGATCGACCATCAGCCGCAGCGGCTCGCCGAAGCCCCGCCCTCGCGGCAGCTTGTCGACCTCCACGGTGAAGGCCTTGCCGTCGGTCGAGAAGATCAGCAGCAGGTCGATCGTCTCGGCCTTGACCACGAAGCTGCCCTTGTCGCCCTCCTTGAACTTGACGGCGTCGAGGTCGATATCGTGGCCGCCGACGGCGCGGATCCAGCCTTTTTCCGACAGCAGGATCGTCACCGGCTCGCGCTCGATATGGGCGTTGCGCGGGATCTCGGCGACTTCCGGGGCCAGCGCCAGGGTGGTGCGGCGCTTACCCAGCTCGGTCGCCTGGCCGAACTTCTTCTTCATCTCCTCGATCTCGCGCCCGACCGCCGCCCAGCGCTTGGCGGCGCTCGCGAGCAGGGCGATCAGCGTTGCGCGTTCGGCCGACAGCTTGTCGTGCTCCCGCTTGATCTCGAATTCCTCGAGCTTGCGCAAACTGCGCAGCCGCATGTTGAGGATCGCCTCGGCCTGCATGTCGGTGAGGCCGAACCTGGCCATCATCACCGGCTTCGGCTCATCCTCCTCGCGGATGATGCGGATCACCTCGTCGATATTGAGATAGGCGATCAGATAGCCGGCCAGAACCTCCAGCCGGCGGTCGATCTCGGCCAGGCGGAACTGGGACCGCCGCTCCAGCACCTCATGGCGGTGGTCGAGGAAGGCGCGCAGAGCCTCCTTCAGCCCCATCACCCGCGGCACCAGCCCGCCATCCAGCACGTTCATGTTGAGCGGGATTCGGTTCTCCAGATCGGTCAGACGGAACAGCTGCTCCATCAGTACCGGCGCCTCGACATTGCGGCTCTTGGGCACCAGCACCAGCCGGATCGTGTCTGAGGATTCGTCGCGGACATCCTCTAGCAGCGGCAGCTTCTTGTCGTTCAGCAGCTCCGCCATCCGCTCGATCAGGCGCGACTTCTGCACCTGATAGGGAATCTCGGTGACGATGATCTGGTAGGAGCCCTGGGCCCCCTTCTCGATCTCCCACCGGGCGCGGACGCGGAAGCCGCCGCGGCCGGTCTTGTAGGCTTCGAGCACCGCCTCAGGCGGCTCGATCATCAAGCCACCGGTCGGGAAATCCGGCCCCGGCACCAGCTTGATCAGCTCCTCGGTCTCGGCCTGAGGATTCTCGATCAGCAGCAGCAGCGCGTCTGCCAGCTCGCCCGCATTGTGCGGCGGGATCGCGGTCGCCATGCCGACGGCGATGCCGGTCGAGCCGTTGGCGAGCAGGTTTGGAAAGGCCGAAGGCAGGACGATGGGCTCGTTTTCCTGCCCGTCATAGGTCGGGCGGAAATCGACCGAGTTTTCGTCGATCCCCTGCAGCATCGCCTCGGCGACGGCGGTCAGCCGCGCCTCGGTGTACCGCATGGCGGCGGCGCCATCGCCGTCGATATTGCCGAAATTGCCCTGCCCGTCGACCAGCGGATAGCGGCTGGAGAAATCCTGCGCCAGGCGCACCAGGGCATCATAGACCGCGGTGTCGCCATGCGGATGGTACTTGCCGATGACGCTGCCCACCACCTGGGCCGACTTGCGCGGCGGCGTGGTGGAGGCGAGGTTCAGCTCGCGCATTGCATAGAGCACGCGCCGATGCACCGGCTTCAACCCGTCGCGCACATCGGGCAGCGAACGGGACATGATGGTTGAGAGGGCATAGGCGAGATATTTCTCGCCCAGGATCGCCGCCAATTGCTGGTCGACGATATCGCCGGAATTCGAATCGGTCATGCTGCCGGAATAGCAGATTCGGCCGCCAGCCGGCCATAACTCTCGACAAACCTGACCCGCGCCGCCGGCAGCGGGCTATGCGTGGCGGCGAAGGCGACGCGTTCCAGGAAGTGGCCGGTCAGGGTCAGCCCCTCCAGTATATCGGGCGGCTCGGCCGGACCGCGGCCGATCAGGAAGCCGGGCAGCTTGAGCAGCCGGTCGCGCCAGGGCTCGGCGGCGGATTCGGAAATGGCGCGGCCGGTGCGCGGGCTGACATGGGTCAGCATGTCGTTGGTGCCGGTGGCGGCGCAGCGCTGAAGATCGAGGCCGAAGCCCAGCAGGCGCAGCAGCCCCAGCTCCCAGGCCACATAGGCGGCATCCCAGGCCGGCCCGGGCAGCGTATCGATCAGCGCCGCCGTTGCCTCATAGAGGCCGGGATGAGGTTCGCGTTCGGGCGTGGCGACCGCGATAAGGCTGCAGGCCGATTGCAACGCGACCAGCCTCAACGGCTGGTCCATCAGCGCCGCGGCGCCGTTCGATTCGGATTCGATGGTGAAGCTGCCCAGATGCTCCGGCAGCCGCGCCCGCCAACGCGCCACGACACGGTTGCCCGGCTGCATCCCGCCGCCCTTGCGCCCCCGCGCCGCCTGCACGAGGCCTGCATGGGCGCCATGGCTCTCGGTCAGCAGGGTGGCGATCACACTCGCCTCACCATGCGGCCGCGCCGCCAGAACGATTGCCGATTCGCACCACTCAACGGACATAGGGGCAGTTTAGAGGGTTTGAACCTGAGGGTAAAACCGGCGACACTCGGCACATGACCCTACACACGATCGACGAAACCCTGGGCGAACCCGAACGTGGCGCCCCTGCCCCGGACCGGCTGGTTTCCGGCTCACCTGAGTTCGAAACCTGGTCGACCTACGAATCCGCCGATGGCAAATATTTCACCGGCCTGTGGCGCGCCACGCCGGGCTGCTGGCGGATCGTCTACACCGAATGGGAATATTGCGAGATGCTGGAAGGCGTCAGCATCGTCACCCGAACCGGCGGCGAGCCGAAGACGTTTCGGACGGGCGACCGGTTCGTGCTTGAGCCGGGGTTTGAGGGAACGTGGGAGGTAGTGGAGACGACGCTTAAGCGGTACGTAATCCACTTGCCCTGAAAAAAAACCCCCGCCCTTCGGGAGAGGGAGGGGCCCGGCCCGTAGGGCTGGGAGGGTGAGGGTACGGTTGAGCCGAGGAAATCCCCTCACCCAGCTTCGGCTAAGTTCGGCTTCGCCTCACTAAGCCTTCGCATCCCTCTCCCTCTGGAGAGGGACCAAAAACGCGTCCTTACGCCTTCCAATCCAGCCCGATCTCCCGGAAATGTCCTGAATCCTCCGCCCAATCCTCCCGCACCTTCACATGCAGCAGCAGGTGGACCTTCTGATCCAAGGCCTGGGTCAGCTCGCGGCGCGCGGCCTCGCCGATGGATTTGATCTTGGCGCCGCCCTTGCCGATGACGATGGCCTTCTGGTTGGGGCGTTCGACCAGGATGACCTGGTGGATCAGGACACTGCCGTCGTCCTTTTCTTCCCACTTCTCGTGCTCGACCGTGCTGGCATAGGGCAGTTCCTGGCCGAGCTGGAGGTAGAGCTGCTCGCGGGTGATCTCGGTCGCCAGCAGGCGGGTCGGCAGGTCGGAGAGCTGGTCGTCGGGATAGTGCCAGGGGCCCGCGGGCACGCGCTCGGCAAAGATTTTGCGCAGGTCTTCCAGCCCGTCGCTAGTGCGGGCCGAGACCATGAAGGTGTCGGTGAAGCCACAGGCGGCGTTCAGTTCGGCCGTCAGTTCCAGCAGGCGGCTGGGCTGGGTGGCGTCGATCTTGTTGAGGATTAGCATCGCCGGACGCTTGGACTCGGCCAGGTTTCCCAGGATCGCGCGGGTGTCCTTGTTGATGCGGTCCAGGCTGGCGTCCACCAGCAGGGCGACGATGTCGGCATCCCCTGCCCCGCTCCAGGCCGCCTTGACCATCGCCCGGTCCAGCCGGCGGCGCGGCGCGAAGATGCCGGGCGTGTCGACATAGATCAGCTGGCTCTGGCCCTCCATCGCGATGCCAAGCACACGGCTGCGTGTCGTCTGCGGCTTGGGGCTGACGATCGCGACCTTGGCGCCGACCAGCGCGTTCAGCAGGGTCGATTTGCCGGCATTCGGCGCGCCGATCAGCGCAATGAAGCCGCAGCGTGTCGTGTCTTCGGTCATGGCTGCGCCTCTCCCTGGATGACGCCTAGCCGGCGCAGCATGGCGAGCGCCGCCGCCTTCTCCGCCGCGCGCTTGGATGAGCCCTCGGCCCGGGCAGGCTCCAGCCCTTTGACCTCGACCTTGACCTCGAACACGGGATCGTGCGCGACCCCGCCGGAGCGGACGACGCTGTAGGACGGCAGCGGCCGCCCGTGGCCCTGCGCCCATTCCTGCAAGGCGGTCTTGGGCTCGACCGGCTTTTTCGACACGGCGCCGACTTGCTCTGCCCAGCTTTGCCGGATGAAGCGCTCGGCTACAGCAAGCCCGCCGTCGAGATAGAGCGCGGCGATCACCGCCTCGGTGGCGTCCGCGAGGAATTTGGGATGATTGCGCGCGCCCGCAGCGGCATCCCCGGCTGCCAGGACCAGATAGGCGCCGAGATCGATTGCCCTCGCGACCTCGGCCAGCGCATCGCGACGTACCAGCATCGCCTGTCGAGGGCCAAGTTCGCCTTCGTTTGATTTGGGGAATTTTTCCATCAGGAACTGGGCCATAACGAGTCCCAATACCCGATCGCCGAGGAATTCCAGCCGCTCATTGTCCATGGCGCCGGCGCGGCCATAGCCTGCCGCTGAGTGGGTCGTCGCCTGAACGAGCAGCTGACGATCGCGGAAACTGTGGCCGAGCGCGCGTTCGAGCGCGGAGAGGTCCGCCGGCGAAGCCTGCGTCTTCAATTCACCGGTCCAAAGAACCGGCTGAAGCGGAGCGTCCAGGGCCAGCGCCAGATCTCCCACAGATGCGCGCCGGCCGTCAGCGAGATGAAGCGGCGGTCCGCGCGGCCGACCAGATTGTCGACCGGGACGTAGCCAAGCTGGCCGGGGTCCTGGAATCGGCTGTCCGCCGAGTTGTCGCGATTGTCGCCCATCGCGAAGAAATGGTCGGCGGGCACTTCGAATACGCCCGTCGAATCCTGGGGATAGGTGTCCTCGGGCACCGCGATCGGATTGCCCAGAATCCGATGTTTCACGCCGTTCGGCAGGGTCTCGATATATTGGTAGCGCACTTCGTCGGTGGGGTGGTCGTATCGATCCTCCCATTCGTGCTCGGTATAGTCTTCGATACGTTCGCGCTTCGCGGGCTCGCCGTTGATATTGAGCACGCCGTGGATAACCTGGATCTTGTCGCCCGGCAGCCCGACGATCCGCTTGATGTAATCTTCGCCGGTGCTCGGATTGGCGAAAACCGCGACGTCGCCGCGCTTGGGCAGGCTGCCGAACAGCCGGCCGTGCAGGAAGCCGGGTGCGAAGGGCAGCGAGTGGGCGCTGTAGCCGTAGGAAAATTTCGAGACGAAGACGTAGTCGCCGGTCAGCAGGGTCGGCGTCATCGAGCCGGATGGAATGTTGAACGGCTCGAAGGCCAGCGTGCGGATGACCAGTGCGATCAGCAGCGCATAGACCACCGTGCGGACCAACTCGCCGATGCTTTCTTCTTTTTTTGCCGGAACGGCGGTCTTGCTCATACTGTGTTCGCTCGCATTGCTCATGACGCTGGCTCCGCCGGAACCGCCGAAATAATCACCATCGCCTGAGCCAGGGGCGGCTCATCCGTAATCGTCAGGTCGATGCGCGCCGTCATTCCGGGCGGCGTAATCGCCTTCAGCCGCTCCAGCGCGCCGCCGGTCAGGACCATCGTCGGCCGTCCGCCGGGGAGGTTGACCACGCCCATATCGCGCCAGAAGACCCCGGCGCGCATGCCGGTGCCCAGCGCTTTAGCACAGGCCTCCTTGGCGGCAAACCGTTTGGCATAGCTGGCATCGGCGATCAGCGGCCGGCGTGCGGCGCGTGCTTTCTCCACATCGGTGAAGCAGCGATTGATGAAGCGGTCACCGAAGCGCTCGATCGAGCGGGCGATGCGGGTGATATCGATCAAATCCGAACCCAGGCCAAGGATCACGCCATCACCCCCCCGCTCCGCGCCAGCGTGATGCGCAGGCGCATTTCCTTGATCGCCGGAACCAGCCCGACGAACAGCGCCTCGCCGACCAGGAAATGGCCGATATTGAGCTCGACGATTTGCGGCAGCTCCGCGACCGGGCCGACATTGTCGAAGGTGAGGCCGTGGCCGGCATGGACCTCGAGCCCGACCTCATCGGCGAACCTGGCGGCTTCGGTCAGCCGGCGCAGCTCTTCTTCGTGCGTGAGGCCGATCGTGTCGGCATAGGCGCCGGTATGCAGCTCCACGACATGGGCGCCGACATCCTTTGCCGCCTGCACCTGCTTCAGGTCCGGGCCGATGAACATCGAGACGCGGATGCCGACCGCCGCCAGCTGCGGCACGATGCGCTCCAGCCGCTCGCGGTCGCCGATCACGTCGAGGCCGCCTTCGGTCGTGCGCTCGGCCCGCCGCTCCGGGACCAGGCAGACGGCGTTGGGCGCGAGGCCGCAGGCAATGGCGGTCATCTCGTCGGTCGCCGCCATTTCGAGGTTCAGCGGCAGGGATGTCGCCGCCTTGATCCGCGGCAGATCCGCATCGCCGATATGGCGGCGGTCCTCGCGCAGATGAACGGTGATGCCGTCGGCGCCCGCCTCGGTCACGGCGATGGCGGCGCGCACCGGGTCGGGGTGCGAGCCGCCGCGCGCATTCCGCAGGGTGGCGACATGGTCGAGATTCACCCCCAGCCGGGGGATTTTAAGGGAGGTCATGGTTTCACCGCCGGGGGCGTTACTGACTGCGGGCGCGGTCGACCTGATTGATCACCGGCGTTGCCCGCAGCACCGCGATGATGTTGGTCAGATGCTTCAGGTCATGCACCTGGATGTCGATCAGCAGGTCCCAGAAATCCACCGACCGGCTGGTGATCCTCAGGTTGATGATATTGCCGCCGTTGCGCCCGATCACGGTCGACAGCGTGCCGAGGCTGCCCGGCTCGTTGGCGATGGTGACGAACAGGCGGCCGACATGGTCGTCGGTCTCAGCGTCGTCGCCCCAGGAAATGTCGAGCCAGCGTTCCGGCGTCTCGGAGAAGCTCTCCAGCGTTTCGCAGTCGATCGTGTGGACGGTAACGCCCTTGCCGGTGGTGACGATGCCGACGATGCGGTCGCCGGGCAGCGGATGGCAGCAGCGGGCGAAATGCACCGCCAGGCCCGGGATGAGGCCGCGGATCGGCAACGGCCGCTCCTTGCCCTTGAGCTTGGCCTTGGGTGGGAACGGCAGGACCTTGGTCTCGGCCTCAAGAGCATTTTCCGGCGCGGCC
>Ga0268266_10003260_pt1 | contig 16360 bp, 16 predicted proteins | sample KBSS13metaG_FD_190356 | JGI IMG/M metagenome (GOLD analysis project Ga0268266, IMG submission 190356) | Switchgrass rhizosphere microbial communities from Kellogg Biological Station, Michigan, USA - KBS S1-3 metaG (SPAdes) (version 2) | ecosystem: Host-associated > Plants > Roots > Rhizosphere...
GGCGCGCTGGGCGGCATCGAGTGGGGCTCGGCCGCCGACGAGACCGCCGCTTACATCCCGGTGTCTGACGTGCTCACGCCGCCGAACGAGGCAGGCGGCCTGTTCGCTCTGCGCCTGACGGACGGTCAGCCGCTCTGGCACACACCCGCGCCAAAGCTCGAATGCAATACCGGCCGCGGATGCACCGGTGCGCAGTCGGCGCCTGTGTCGGTGATTCCCGGCGTCGTCTTCTCGGGTTCGGTTGACGGTCACATGCGCGCCTATTCGACGAAGGACGGATCCATCCTCTGGGACTTCAATACCGTCCGCGAATACGAGACGGTGAATCACGTGCCGGGCAAAGGCGGGTCGATCGACGCCGCCGGCCCGGCCATCGCCGAGGGGCTGCTCGTCACCAACTCCGGGTATGCCCTGTGGCGCGGGCTTCCGGGGAACGTGCTCCTGGCGTTCTCGGCGAAATGATGCGATGAGCGACGCCAGGCTCAGCGTGGATGCCGTGATGGGCGATATCGAGCGCGACGTCCGCGATCGGCTGCGGCGGCACCTCTTGAAGAAAGGCGGCGCCGCCGATTACGAAGAGCAGGAAATCTTCGACGCCGTCCACCGATTGTTCGCGCGGGTCGTCGACAGCCGCGATCTCGACGCCACGCTGATGTCAGAACTGGCCGACGGCGACGTCGACTGGCGCCTGCAAACCCACCTGAATCTCACGACGCACCGGCCCGCGGCCACGGGCCGGTTCATTCTGTTTGCCAAGAAGAAGCTGCTGCTTCCGCTGACGCGGTGGCTGTTCGAGTACAGCCAGGAAAACTTCCGGCGGCAGGATCGTCTCAACCGCATCATGTTCGCCTGCATCGAGGAACTCGCGATCGAGAACGCCCGCCTTCGCCGCGAGATCGCGTCGGCTTCGGCAGGCAAGCCCGCCCGATGAACCAGTCCGCGTCATGAAGAGCCATTCCGCGCTGTGAAGCTGGCGTGCGTCGTCCACCGGTTCGGAGCCGATCTCGCCGGCGGTTCCGAGGGGCACTGCCGGCTCATCGCCGAGCATCTGGCGTCGAACCACGACGTCACGATCCTCACGACCTGTGCCAAGGACCACATCACGTGGCGCAACCACTATCCAGCCGGCGAGACGCGGGCGGGCGCATTGCGCGTCCTGCGGTTTCCGGTGGCGCGCGAGCGCGACATGCGCCTGTTCCTGGATCTCAACGATCTCATCGCCGCGGATCGTGCGACGCCCGACCAGCAGGAGCAGTGGTTCCGCGAGAACGGGCCCGACGCCCCCGAGCTCCTGGCGCACCTAAGCCGTCACGGGCCCGAGTACGACCGCGTGCTCTTCTGGTCGTATCGCTACGCCGACACGTACTTCGGCCTGCCGCTGGTCGCCGAGCGCGCGGTGCTGGTGCCGACGGCCGAAGAGGATCCCTTGATCCACGTCGATGCGCTCGACGCGTTCTTCGCGCTGCCGAAGGGGTTCCTGTTCCTGACGCCTGAAGAAGAGCGCCTGGTGGCACCGCGTCTATCCGTAGCGAAGCCGTCCGCCGTGATCGGATCCGGTCTCGACCCGGCGCCGGCGTCCGTCGACCTCTCGCCGCTGGATCCGCTCCATCTCGACGACCCTTTCGTGCTTTACCTGGGACGCATCGATCCGAACAAGGGATGCCAGACGCTCATTCGTCATTTCCTGCGCTACGTGGACAGCGGAAGGAACGTGCAGCTTGTGATGGCCGGACCGGCGTCGATGCCGATCCCCGACCATCCGCGGATTCGCGCGCTCGGCTTTGTCGAAGAGGCCGTGCGCGAAGCGCTGCTGAGCAAGGCGCGCGCGCTCATGATGCCGTCTCCCTACGAGAGCCTGAGCATCGTGTTGCTGGAAGCCTGGAATCACGGACTGCCGGCGCTGGTGAACGCGAGATGCAAGGTCCTGCGCGGCCAGGTGGAGCGCGCTGACGGCGGCCTGTACTACGGCAACGCGGTCGAGTTCGTCGCCGCGCTCGACTACCTGCTCGACCATCCCGACGGAGCACGCCAGCTTGGACGACAGGGCCGCGAGTACGTGGATCGCGAATACCGCTGGCCGGTCGTCATCGACAGGATCGAGTCGCTGCTGCGCGCTGTGTAAGCGCAGTCTAAACGGTCGACGCGACGCTCGGCCAAAGGCCTTCGCGCTACGCGGATGGAGTCAGGCGCGATGGTGTAGGGCGAAGGCTTTAGCCGAGCCGAGGCTTTCAGCCGCCCGCGCTCGAGTGCTGCCCCATGCAGTACATGTCGTTCGCGTCGCACCCTTCGACTTCGACCTGGACCGTCGTGTGCGTGATGTTGAAGCGGTGCTCGATGTCGTGAACGACCGCGCGCAAAACCTGCTGGCCTTCCCGGACGCTTTGTTCAGCGACGAGGATGTGGCAACTGCAGGCGACGACGCCGGGGCCGACCATCCAGACGTGGAGATCGTGCACGTCGAGCACGCCGGCCACACTCTTGATGGCGGCGATCACGGCCGGCATGTCCATCCCCGCCGGCGTTCCCTCGAGCAGCACCGTGGTGCTCTCGCGGAGCACGCCGTAGCTGCTGTACAGAATCAGCCCGGCGATCAGGAGCGACACGATCGGATCGGCGAGAGACAGCCCGAATTTCACGACGAGGACGCCGGCGATCACGACGCCGAACGCCGACAGCGCATCGCCCATCATGTGGAGATACGCGCTGCGAATGTTCAGGTCGTCCTTCGATCCGCTGTGCAGCCACAGCCCCACCGCGAGGTTGATGACGATGGCCGCTGCGGCGACGCCGATCATGACGGGGCCGTTCGCCGTCTGAGGCTCGCGAATTCTCTCGATGCCCTCCCAGGCGATGACCGCCGCGATCAACACGAGCGAGACCGCATTTGCCAGCGCGGCGAAGATGCCGACGCGGTGGTAGCCGAACGTCATCCCCTGATGGGAAGGTTTGCTCGCGACTGTCAGCGCGTACCAACTGAATCCGAGCGCCGCGGCGTCCGCCAGATTGTGGCCGGCGTCTGAAACGAGTGCGAGGCTGTGCGCCATCCATCCCGCAACTGCCTCGACCGCGACGAACGCGAGCGTCAGGGTGACGGCGGCGCCCATCGCGCGGCCGGACACGTTGGGCGGCGCGTGAGAATGACCGTGCGAGTGGCCGTGGGCATGGGCGTGCGAGTGGCCCGCGTGCGAGTGCGTCATCCGTTGACTGAAGAATACCAGACGGCGGGGACGGCCACTACGTCACGAACAAGCCGAGCGAGGCGACGACCATGACCGCGAAAGTGATCCATCCCAGCACGGTGGCCACGCGGGAATTGACGGCCTTGCCCATGACCGTTGGATCGCTGGTCAGCAGGAGCACGATGAGGATCAGCGGGGGCGCGAGCACGCCGTTGAGGACCGCGGCAGCAAAGAGCAGTTTGATGGCATCGATGCCGGCGTAGTTCAAGGCGATGCCGAGCGCCACCGAGACCGCCAGCACCATGTAGAATTTCTTCGCGCGCCGCGGCCGCCTATCGAGCGACCCCCGCCAGGCAGCAGCTTCGGAGATGGTGTAGGCACACGATCCCGCCAGCACGGGCACCGCGAGCATCCCGGTGCCAATCAATCCAATCGTAAACAACCAGTAAGCGCCCGCGCCCGCCAGCGGCCGCAGGGCATCCGCTGCCTCACGTGCGGTGGCGATGTTCGTCTTTCCGCTCGCGTGCAGCGTCGCCGCCGTCGTCACGATGATGAAGTACATGATCGCGTTGGACGCGAACATGCCCGCGACGACGTCCCGCCGGCACCGGCCGAGCTCTTCGGGCGTTGCGCCGCGCCGTCGCGCCAGATTGCGTCCCATCGCGCGCTCTTCTTCGACCTCCTGCGCCGCCTGCCAGAAGAACAGGTAGGGGGAAATGGTCGTGCCGAGGATCGCCACCAGGACAGAGAAGAACGCGCGCGACCACTCCACGTGCGGCGCCATCGTGGCCAGGAGCGCCTGCCGCCAGTCGATGTGGGCGACGAACGCGGTCACAACGTAGGCGAGCAGCACGAGCGTGAGCCACTTGAACACGCGCGCAATCGCGCGATACGACGACCACATCAGGAGCCAGACAATCACGGCTCCGTACACCGGCACCATCAGCGCGGCCGGTATGCCGGTCACCAAGGTGGTGGCTTCGGCCATGCCGCCGAGATCCGCCGCGATGTTGATGACGTTGGCGACGATGAGAAGGACGCAAGCGCTCCAGAGGACCCATCTGGAATAACGACGGCGAATGACGCCGGCGAGTCCGAGACCCGTGACCACGCCCAGGCGAGCGCACATGAGCTGGACGGTCGTCATCAGCGGGAACGAAAAGAGGGCCGTCCACAACGGCACGTACCCGAAGGACGCGCCGGCCACTGAGTACGTGGAGATGCCTGACGGATCGTCGTCGGCAGCGCCGGTGATGAGTCCGGGACCCAGATCGGCAAAGAAGCGCCGGAATGGTCGGTTGTCGACGGAAGGAGTCTTCTTCTTCGGCTGCGCGCTCATCCTGTCCGGTTCATGGACGCATCAATCCTGCCATGAGCGGGCGTATGATGCGCACGTGGACCTGTGGTTCAAGGGAGGCGGTATGCGGCGTCACGTGCCCGTGTTGGCCGGGATCGTCATGGCTGCGGGAACCGTGGTCATGGCGCAACAGACGGGTCGAACGGCGAGCGGCCCTCCGGACCTGCAAGGCACCTGGAACTTTTCGACCATCACGCCGCTCGAGCGCCCGGCCGAATTCGCCGGCAAGGAGTTTCTGACAGACGCCGAGGCGGCGGCCTACGAAGCGCGGACCGTGCAGCGGAACAATCGTGACACCCGCGAATCGTCGGCCGATGCCGACGTGGCCAGCGCCTACAACGAGTTCTGGTGGGATCGCGGAGTGCACGCTGCGCGCGTCAACGGCCGGGTCCGGACGTCGTTGATCGTCGATCCGCCGGACGGGAGAATTCCGGCGCTCACCGCAGATGCGCAGCGGCGGGCAGCCGCGCGCGCCGACGCGCGGCGGGACCATCCCGCCGACGGTCCGGAAGATCGCTCGCTTGGCGAACGGTGCCTGCTTTTCAACGCCGGGCCGCCGATGCTGTCGGGGCCGTACAACAACTTCGTCCAGATTCTGCAGTCGTCCGACTACGTGGTGATCCTCAACGAAATGATCCACGACTCGCGGATCGTACCGCTCGACGGCCGGCCGCATCTCCCGCAAGGGATCCGGCGTCTGCTGGGCGATTCACGCGGCCGCTGGGAAGGGAACACGCTCGTGGTGGAGACGACGAATTTCTCCGACAAGACCAACGTCAGGGGATCGGGGGAACAGCTGCGGTTGACCGAGCGCTTCACCCGCGCGGATGCGAAAACTCTTCTCTACGAGTTCACGGTGGACGACCCCGGGTCGTTCGTCAAACCCTGGACCGCGGTCCTGCCGATGTCGAAGACCAACGATCAGATCTACGAATATGCCTGTCACGAAGGGAACTACGCGATGACCGGCATCCTCCGCGGCGCACGGTCGCAGGAGAAACCAATTAGTCGTTAGTCGTGAGTCGATAGTACGGAGTCCATAGTCGTTAGACAGTCGTTAGACAGTCGTTAGTCGTCGGCAGTCAGTCTTGAGATTTGACTCACGACTCAGGCTCGACTCACGACTAGAGACTTCGTACTAACGACTAAAGACCATCGACTCGGCAGACCCCACGATCTATCTCACCCGATCTAGCGTCAGCCGCCGTGTGAGAGTCTCGTTCCCCGCGCGAATCGAACCCGGCGCGGGACCGAACAGCAGGACACCGTTTTCGAACCGGAAGAATCGCTTCTGTTCCGTGCCCACGTAGTCGGGACGCCAGGCGGCCTCCACTTTCAGCGTCACGCTGTGCTCGGCCTCGTTGATCGTGCACGGTCCCGAGTAGGCGATGTAGCTGCTGAGCAGCGTGCCCTTCATCTGTTCGGTGACGGCCGTGTTCCCCTGCGCGAACGAAGGCGTGTCGCTCGACATGATCTGCAAGTAGCACGCTCCGCGTTCGACGACGATCGATCCGACCGGGTGCTCGCCCCAGGGGAGCCGCGCCACCGTTCCGTCGGCGCGCAGGTCCTCGGCGGCTCGCAGCTTCCAGCGGCCTTCCAGGGCAGGAGGGGCAGGAGGGGCAGGAGGGGCAGGATCGGCAGGATCGGCAGGAACGGCAGGAACGGCAGGAACGGCAGGTCGAGCAGGATCGGCCGCAGAGGGAGACGCAGCCGGTGACGGACGACGACCGTAGTTCGATCGGTAGTGCGAGTGGCAGCTCGTGCACGACGTGTACAGTTGATCGTTGAGCGCGTCGAGCGCGGCCACGTCCTTCGCCTTCGCCGCGCGGAACGCCGCGCGTCCCGCATCGAGCATCAGCTTCGCGTCCTGCATCCAGCGATCCTGATCGCGCGCGCGGCCCGGCATCATCAACAGGTTGGCGGACTCCGCGACCGCCAGCGCCTTGCCCTGCAGATCGCCCCACTCGGCCTCGGTCTTCGGCTCGCGCGTGGTGATGTAGAAGATCGCGTCCGACGCCGGGTAGATGATCTTCACCATCAGCTCGCTCATCGTGCTGGCGGGCTGCGGCGTGATGGTCTGCGCTCCGACGGCGGCCGCGAGAAGCAGCACTCCGATGACGATTCGCATGACCGTATAATACGCGGACCCTATGTCCCTGCTCCCGTTTTGTCAGTGGCTGGCGGACACGCCCGGCAGCATCGCGCTGCACGAATCGCTGTACATGTACCCGCTCGTGGAGTCGGCGCACGTGCTGACGCTCTGCCTGTTTCTCGGCATGGCGATCATGTTCGATCTGCGTTTGCTCGGCGTCGCGCTCCGGAGCGTCCGGATCACCGAGATCAAGCGGCGGCTGGGCCCGTGGATGACGGTCGGGTTCATCGTGATGGTCATCACCGGCGCGCTGCTGTTCTACGCCATCCCCGTCCGGTCGTATCAGAGCATCTGGTTTCGCGGAAAGGTCGTGGCGCTGATCCTGGCCGGCTTGAACGCGTTCGTCTTCCACGCCGGCGTCGATCGCCGCGTCGCCGAGTGGGATCTTGCGCCGGTGCCGCCGCCCGCCGCTCGCCGCGCCGGCGCCACCTCGCTCGTCCTCTGGGCGGTCATCGTCGTCGCCGGCCGGATGATCGCCTACAACTGGTTCGACTGCGACAAGCAGCCGCAGCCGCATTTCGTCAATGTCGTCGCCGGCTGTGTCGTCCCGCCGCCGGGAGGTGGCCGATGAACCTGTCTGCCCTGAATATGCCCGGCCTCGTCGAGTGGGTCGCGTCCTCGGCGCTGAGCAAGGCGATCAGTACGTCGACGTGGGCGTTCGCGGTCATCGAGTCGGTCCACCTGCTGGCGCTGGCGGTGATTGGCGGCGCGGTGCTGATCGTGGATCTGAAGCTGCTCGGCTTCGGCATCCGCACCCAGGGACTCGAGGAGATCGCGCGTGACGCGCAGAAGTGGTTTCTCGGCAGCTGGCTCGTGATGATCGTCACGGGGCTGCTGCTGTTCTGGTCGGAGCCGCAGAAGCTGTACTACAGCACGCCGTTCGCCGTGAAGATGCTCTGTCTGCTGCTCGGAACCATCTTCGCGCTCACCGTGCGACGCAAGGTGACGCTGGCGGGCGAGGGGCGCGTGTCGCCGGCGGTGATGAAGCTGGTCGCGCTCGTGTCCTTGACGCTGTGGTTCGGCGTCGGTGCCGGCGGCCGGTGGATTGGGTTTTCCGGATAAGAAGGAACCGCGGAGACCGCAAAGACCGCAGAGCACACCCAACGAATCTTGGCGCTCTTAGCGTTCTCCGCGGTTTTTTCCCTCTTCTGCTCTCGCGCCGCGCAGGATGCCCACCATCGCGTAGTTGGCTTCATGGCAGGCGAACTCGTACATCTGAGCCTTCGTCCGCGTGATCCAGAGTCGACCGGACCAGGGCCGCGTGTACGTCGCGGGATCCTCGATCGTGAAGTCGTAGCGAATCAGAGAAGCTGACTCCGGCGTGAACCGCTCCGTGACGTGCAGCCCTTCGCCCGACTGCCTGAACCGCGTCTTGCCGGTGAAGTTGGTGGTGTCGACCACCAGCGTATCGCCGTCCCAGCGGCCGACCGAGTCGCCCAGCCAGAGCCGAATCGCCGCCGGCAGGTGCTCCGCATTCATGCGAACGATCCGCGCGTCGTGGATCATCTCGGTGACGATGAGCACGCGGTCGCGGGTCTGGACGATCTGCAGGTTCTGGTTGTAGACCGGCGGCAGCATCGGCGGCCCGGAGGAGCCGACGAGGCATCGCTCGTACATCGTGCGATCTTCCGGATCGTCCGCTGGATGATCGCGCAGCCTCTCCGCGCGCGCGTCTGCTTGCGTCCTGGCCTCAGGTGTCAACGCGGGAATCTTGCCGTCCGCCGGATCGACGATCAGCGACGTTCGTCGTCCCGGGACCACGGTGCCGTTCTCCTGCCACTCGTCGCTGAGTTCTCCGGTGGTCGTCACTTCCAGATCGCCGAACCGATCGGCCCAGCGTCCGGCGAGATCGCGCTCGTAGACGAGCGCCTCCTGCTCGGTGAGCGTGGCCTTGTCGGCAAACCGCTTCGGACGCTCGAGCGGTGTCACCGTATCGTTGGCCCAGATGCCTTGCAGATCAGGATGACCGTCGGACGTTCGCGGAAGAGGTGTCGGGGAAATGGCGAGAAGTGCGAGGAGAGCAGGGAGGACGCGTGTCACGCTGTTTCAGCGAAAAGAAAAAACCGCGGAGCTCGCTGAGATCGCTGAGAAATGTTTTCTCTGCGGTCTTTGCGGTCTCCGCGGTCTCTTCCGGATCGTCTTATCGTCCGCCGCGGCCGCGGCCGGCCGGCTTCGCGGGCTCGGTCGGGTCGGCGCCGTCGGTCGGCGCGCCGGTGCCCGACGATCCCAGGAACAGCTTGCGGCCGTCGGGATACGTCACGTTGCGGCCGTTGGCGCGGAGCAGTGAATGGTCGCGCGCCTGGTAACCGTCGATCACCAGGACCGTGCCGACCTTCAGCGATTCGCGCGTTACGCCGCGCCGGAGCAGGGTGTTCGGAGTGCCCCCTTCCACCATCCACTCTTCCTTCGTGCCGTCCGGCTTGGTGACCTCGAGGTGAATCCACGCGTGCGGGTTCACCCACTCGACCTTCGTGACCGGTCCCTTCAGCAGCACCGGCTTGTTGGGATCGAACTCGCCGCCAAACGCGTGGTGACCCAGGATGGGGGCCGTCGCGAGGAGAACGCCGGCCACTGACAGGAAAAATTTAGTCCGCATTCGTTACCTCACTGCTTGGTTTTCTTGGCTTCGTCCGCTTCCTTCAGCCGCGCGCCGCGAAGGATGTTGCCCAACGCGTAGTTGCCTTCCTGGCACGCGTATTCGTACATCAGCTCGTCGGTCGCCGGCCACGTGTATTCGCCGGTCCACGGCTTTTCCCACGTGTTGGGATCCTCGACCGTGAAACGGTAGAGCAGGGTCTTCGCATCCACCCGCGTGAATCGCTCGACGATGTGAAGGTCCTGCGTGGATCCGCGAAAACGGGTCTTGTCCGTGAAATTCGTCGTATCCACGACAAGTGTATCGCCTTCCCAGCGGCCAATGGAATCCCCCATCCACTTCCGGATGCTCGGCGGCACGTGCTCGCTGTTCATCCGGACCACCCTGGCGTCGTGCACCATTTCGGTCAGGATCATCACCGAGTCGGGGGTCTGAACAATCTGATGAAGGTTGTTGTAGAAGTAGTTCGGCAGCGCGGGTGGACCCGACGTCGATCCGAAGCCCATGAGACAGCGCTCGCCCAGCGGACGCCGCTCGGGGTCGTCGTACGCGCCGGCGCCCTCGAATCCCGGGTCGTCCTCGCGCGCCGACTGATCGGAGGTCGGACGGACGTTTCGCGCGAACCGTGCACGCGCGGCGGGAGTCATGGACGGGACGCGGCCGTCCGGCGGGTCGATGAGAATGGACGCGCGCTTCTGTCCCTCGATCACCGAGTAGCGTGAGCCCGAGTCGATCCAGAAGCTGTTGTAGCCGCCGACGTTGCCCGCGGCTCCCGCCGACCCGTCGCCGCCGACCGGAGGCGCAGCGCGATCCGCCTTGATCGGTGCGTCCTGATAGCTTTTGCGGGCCGCGACGTCTTTCTCGAGTTTTGCCGCCTGCTCGTCGGTGAGCACCAGCGGTGAGTCCTTGGCTCGCTCAACCGGCGTCAACGTCGCGAGATCGTACGTGCCCTGGAGATCGGGGTGTCCATCGGGCAGCCGGGGCACCGATCGCTTTGCCGCGGCAGGCGCCGTCGTCTTCGCCGGCGCCTGGCCGTCGAGATGTGCGACGGTCAATGACGCGATCGCGGCAATCGCCGCAGCCGCCATCAACCCTTCGAACTTCCCTTTGTACTTTTGCAATTCTTCAATCCTTACTTAGTAAGGGGCTTCTTCCGGTATTGACCGTAGAGAAGCTCCTCGACGAACTCGACGCACTTGAAGTCCATCAGCTGCGCGTTCTTCTCGATCCGGCGGTACAGCGGCAGGCTGATCTTCCACGGACGCGTGAACGTCTCGGGATCGGTGATCGTCGCCTCGTAGTGGATCACATCCGGCGCCGTGCGCGTGTAGCGCTCGGTGACTTTCAGTTGATCGCTGTGGAAATTGCCCGAGCGATCGAACCAGGTGCTGTCGTTGAAGCCCGAGGCATCGATGACGAGCGTGTCGCCCTCCCACTTGGCGACCGACTGGCCCATCCACGAATCGATTGGGGCGGGACCGGGATCCTTCAGATAGACGTTCCGAACGGCGCCCGCGTACTGGTACGCGAAGAAGATCGCGCTCGGACTCTGGAGAATCTGGAACGGCTGCGGCATGTAGGTCGCGCGCGGCACGCCCGGCAGGTAGCACTTGATCTCCGGATCGCGCTCCAGCCACTTCTCCTGGTTTTCCTTTTTCTTGGCGAGCGCTTCGGGCTTGTACGGAATCGGGCCGCCTTCGACGACGCCCATACCCGGCGGCACCGAACCGACGGCGCCGAGCGCCAGGACGGCCGCCGCGGGAACGGGACCGTACGGGCCGGCCCGCAACGCCATCGCCGGACGAGCCATGTGCGCCTCGAGGTCGAAGTTCGCCTCGGTGTTGGCCTGCCAGATGCCGTTCAAATCGGGATGGCCGTCAGCTGCCCGCGGCGCCCGATAGGCCGCCGGCGCCTGCCCGGACAATGGCGTCGCCGACAACGCGAAGAGCGCACCGCCGGCTGCCGCAACGACTGCGATGATCGCACCGCTCAACATTTTTCGCACTGGAAAGAGACCTCCCGCAGGCGCCAATACTGGCTTCAGTCGGCGGCAATGTCAAGATTTCTCAGAGGGTTACGGAGTTGTTGACAAGTGTCACCCTCACCGCCGGTTTTTTCGCGCCCGTGCTCCAATCGCGCGCGGTTGACAGCGGTCGGAAAAAACACGACAACAGTGCTTCCGTGCGCTTACTCATCATTGCGCTCGCGCTTGCCGCCGCATCAACCGGCGCCGCGGATCAGAAGGCCGTGCAGCGTCCAGCGGGTCCCTCGGCACGCTCGTCCTCAACACCGCCCAGAGATATCGAAGGCGTCTGGAGTTACGCGACGCTCACACCTTTCGAGCGGCCAGCCGAGCTTGCGGGCGTCGAGTTCTTCACCGACGCTCAGGCGGCCGAGTTCGAAGCGCAGACGATCGGGCGCAACGATCGCGATCGACGCGACGGCGGCGCCGCGACGGACGCCGCTCGCGGGGTGGCCGACTTCTGGTTCGATCGGGGCGAGCATGTCGCGTCGTTCGAGGGGAGGAAGCGGACGTCGTGGGTGATCGATCCTCCCGACGGACGGGTGCCCGCGCTGACCCCTGAGGCTCGCGCGAGGCAGGCAGCGCGCAACGCGGACGCACGCGACCATCCAGCGGACGGTCCCGAGAACCGATCGCTGCAGGAGCGGTGCCTGGCGTTCAACGCGGGTCCGCCGATCGGCCTGGGCCCGTACAACAACTTCCTCCAGATCTTTCAGACGCGTGACGCGGTGGTGATCTATACCGAAATGATCCACGACGCGCGCATCGTCTGGACCGACGGCCGTCCTCATCTGCCATCGACGCAGCGCCGCTGGCTCGGCGACTCGCGCGGCAGGTGGGAAGGCAACACGCTGGTCGTCGACACGATCAACTTCACCGACAAGAACCCGTTCCGCGGGGCTGGCGAGAACCTGCACCTCACCGAGCGCTTCACGCGCACGGACGCGAACACGCTGCTCTACGAGTTCACGGTCGACGATCCGACGACGTTCGTGCGGCCGTGGACCGCGCAGCTGCCCATGTCGAAGAGCGACGAGCGGATCTTCGAGTACGCGTGCCACGAGGGCAACTACGCGCTGCCGGACATTCTGCGCGGCGCCAGGTTCCAGGAAAAGCAAACCAAAGAGCCCGAGTGATGGCCCGCATTCAAGTGTTGCCGGGACGCGCCGTCGATCGCCGCACGTTCTTGCTCGCCGGCCTCGCCGTCGCGACACGCGCAGTCGATCCACCGCGTCTCGAGACGTTCACTCAGTGGCTGCACGCGTCGCAAAGCGCCCGTGTGAGCGCGCTTGAACCAAGCACGGCGCGCATCCGGACCGTGGACGCCTCAATCCAGGCGTGGGTGCAAGTGCTGCCGCAGCAGCCAACCGGCAGCGGCGCGCTCTCCGGAATTCCGTTCGGCGTGAAGGACATCATCGAGACCAGGGGCCTGGCGACCGAGTACGGATCGCCGGTCTACAAAGGGCGCATCGGCACCGTCGACGCGGCCATCGTCCGCGAGTTGCGGCGGCGTGGCGCCGTGATGATGGGCAAGACGCAGACCGCCAGCTTCGCGTATCGCACGCCTCCGCCGACGCACAACCCGCGCGATCTCGCGCACACGCCGGGCGGCAGCTCCAGCGGATCGGCCGCGGCGGTGGCGGCCGGGATGGTGCCGATCGCACTCGGCACGCAGACTGGCGGTTCGGTACTGCGGCCCGCGTCGTATTGCGGCGTGACCGGATTCAAGACCAGCTTCGGTCTTCTTTCCCTCGAGGGTGTGCTGCCATTCGCGAAGAGCCTCGACACGCTCGGGTTCTTCACGCACACCGCCGCTGACATGTTCGCGTTCTGGGAGTCGATGGGCTATGAGTCCGGACGCACCGAAGACTTTGCGCTGGCCGCGCCCGATCCGTTGCCGGATCTCGAGCCGGCGATGAAGGCCGCTTTTCAGGGTGCGCTGTCCAAGCTGCGCGCCAACCGCGTGTCAATCCGCACGATCGATATCGCCGGGATGCTTTCGAAGCTGTACGACGCGCAGCGGACGGTCATGTTCTTCGAGGGCGCTCGTTTTCACGAGTCGCGCTTCAAGGAATACGGCGACCGGCTCGCGGATCTCGCGGATCTTGTGCGCGAGGGCCTGCGGATCCCGACGGCGCAGTACGACGAGGCGCGGCGATACATCGACGAGTGCAAGACGAAACTCACCGAGCTGTACAAGGCCACGCCGGTGATTCTGGTCCCGTCCGCGACCGGCCCGGCGCCGCTGGGACTGGCCTTCACCGGCGACTCCCGCATGAATGCGCCGTGGACGGCATTGGGCACGCCGGCCATTTCCATTCCAATCCCGATCGCGAGCGGCCTGCCGCTGGGCCTTCAACTGACGGCGGATCACGGCCAGGATGCGAGAGTCATTCGCGCGGCGGTACACGTCGAGCAACTGCTCAATCGCGGCGGCCGCGTGTCGGCCGGCGCGCGGGACCTGAACGACTAGTCTAGAGGGCTGTCAATGATGAGACTGCGCCTGCCGCTCGCTCTGCTGTTCAGCACGACTGCGCTCGCGCAGGCACCGCTCTCGCCTGGTGCGCTGCCGGAGGTCGCGAAACCGATTGCCCTGCTCCAGCGGACCGGAGTCGCCTGGTTCGACAAGCAGACGTGCCGGTCGTGCCACCAGCAGGATCTGCCGATGATGACGTTCCGGCTGGCGCTGGAGCGCGGCGTTCCCGTCGACCGCACTCTCATTCGTCAGGAGATTTCCCGGGCCTACGGATTTCTGTCGTCGCTGGACCGCGCGGTCCAGAACACGCACCTGATCGATCCGTCGATGGACTACGGGATGAGCCTCGTCGCCGCGCATGATGCCGGGGTACCCGCCAGCCTGAGCACCGCGGTCTACGCGAACCTGATTGCCGGCCGCCAACGGCCCGACGGGAAATGGATCACGATAGACCTGCGCCCGCCGCAGGCGCATAGCGAGTTCACCGCGACTGCCATTGCGATGCGCGCCGTCCAGCTGTACATGCCGGCGCGTCGGGCAGCCGAGGGTCGCGATCGTGTCGCGCGCGCCTCTGCCTGGCTGGCCGCGGCCGAACCGCGGACGACCGAAGACCGCGTCTTCCAATTGCGGGGGCTCGCGTGGGCAGGCGTGGATGCTGCGCATCTCAAGCCGCTCGCCAATCGGCTGATGGCGCAGCAGCATGCCGATGGCGGCTGGTCGCAGCTCGCCCGTCTCGACAGCGATGCCTATGCAACGGGCGAAGTCCTCGTCGTACTGCGGGAGGCGCACATCCCCGCGGCCGATCCCGCGTGGCAGCGCGGCCTCTCGTATCTGAAGCGCACGCAAAAACCCGATGGGTCCTGGCTCGTGCGCAGCCGCCTGCACGAGCAGCGCCTCGTGAGCCCGCCGTATTTCGAGTCGGGCTTTCCTTATGGCGCCAACCAGATGATCTCGTGCATGGGGACCAGCTGGGCGACGGCAGCGCTGCTCCTCACCACAGACTCCCGGCCGACCGAGGGTCAGGAACACATCGACGTTTCAGCGGTCACTGCGTCCGGAGCCCCGTGGATGGAGACGGCGCTTTTCGGCACCGACGGCGACTTGAAGGTGCTGCTCGACGGAGGGATCGATCCGAACAGCAGGACCGACGCTGGAACGAGCCTGCTCATGATGGCCGCCGGTGACTCCGCCAAGGTCCAGTTGCTTCTCGATCGCGGCGCCGACGTGAACGCGCGCGCGGCCACCGGGTTCACCGCCTTGATGGTCGCTGCAAACGCCGGCGCGACCCGCTCTATGCAGGCCCTTCTGGATCGCGGAGCAGCGGTTCGCGTGCCGGAGCCGGCCGCGCTGTTCAATGCGTCGCCGGCATTTTTCAGCGTCTTTTCCGGCGACACGGAGGCGCTGGATCTCCTCGCGGCTCGAGGCGCCGACATCACCCAGAAGATGTCGGTGCTCGGCCAGAGCCCGATCCGCCCCTTGGACCTGGCGGTTGTCCAACGGGATGTCCCGATGATGCGCGACCTGGTGCGGCGGGGAGTGAACCTGAACGCCGACGACCCGGATGCCCCGGTCTCCGCGCTGTCGCTGGCGGTGCTGGCGAACGACGTGCCGATGGCGAAGGCGCTCATCGAGCTCGGTGCCGACGTCAACAAAGTCGACAGCGTCGGGGCGACCCCACTGCTGCACGCGGTTTCGGTCGACTTCGGCGATGTGGAGATGGTGCGCGTGCTTCTGGCCGCCGGGGCGAGTCCGACGCTCCGGTCCAAGGTCAACGCGTCAGCGGAGGAGCTCGCTGAGCGGTACGGCCATCGCGACTTTCTGCCGCTGCTGCGGCCTCACTGAGATCGGCAGCGCGTTATCGCGGCTGGCTGGCGGGCGGCACGATCCCGTTCATGCGGAGGTACACGACCAGCTGTCCGTAGTGATCCGAGGCGTGCCAGATTGAAAGCGTTGCGAGGCCGAGGCGCGTGCTCGGACCCGGATACGGTCCGTTGGTCGGCTCCATCGCGTTGGCCGGCGTCATCGTGCGCAGAACGCGTCCAGCGTATCTGAACGACTCGCGCAAGTAGGCCATGATTTCGGCCTTCGTCTTCGCCGGGTCCGGACCGCCGGTCTCGCAGTGCGCCGGCGGCGTCTTCTTCTCAATCTCGCTGTAGAAACCGAAGTTCGCACAGGCGACATGCTTCACCTGTTCCCCGAACGATCGAACCTCCTTGAACTCGCCGAGCGTCGGTTTGAAGCCGTACTTCTCGGCCGGCATCGCATCGGCGAGCGCCACGAACTGCTTCTCGATGAGCGTGAACGATTCCGCGACAGCACCGGCCATCGGGTCGACGCGGGGTTGCGCAGCCGCGCGCGCGGCGACCGTGGAGGCCAGAACGACTAACAGCAGGACGCGCATGCACTTCTCCGAAGGGCAGAGGGCTGAGGGCTAAGGGCTAAGGGCTAAGGGCTAAGGGCTAAGGGCTAAGGGCTGACGGCTGAACGAGGGCTGGGGGCTACGCGCTGAGGGATTCCCTATGATTGGCCTCGTGAGGTGTAAGGCGTAGCCCTTCGCCCTTAGCTCTCAGCCCTGCT
>Ga0268266_10003261_pt1 | contig 16356 bp, 20 predicted proteins | sample KBSS13metaG_FD_190356 | JGI IMG/M metagenome (GOLD analysis project Ga0268266, IMG submission 190356) | Switchgrass rhizosphere microbial communities from Kellogg Biological Station, Michigan, USA - KBS S1-3 metaG (SPAdes) (version 2) | ecosystem: Host-associated > Plants > Roots > Rhizosphere...
TGGCCAAAGCTCTCGCCTTGGGTAGGTTAGGGTTGGTAGAATAAGCCATGGCAGGCTCCTCTCTGTATTAGGTGGTACTAAACAGTTTAGGACGCCTGCTTTTTTTGGTTGCATAGGTGGTGAGTTACTACGTAATCATTGCCATAAGAGGTTATTTGTGATAAAATAGCCCTAGTTACTTATGGATTTACGCAGCGCGCTTCGAACTATTATTGCAACACTGGTCGGCATCGGCCTGGTAGTGCTCATTATCATCTTACTAGTCAAGGCCTTTTCGGGAGGCGGTGCTCCCGCCAACGAGGTCAATGTTGGCAAATATGGCGACACGAACGCTACTGCGACATTGCTTATAGATGGCCCCACTAACCTCGATCAGGATCACCGCCAGGTGCGCATTAGCGTTAGTGGCACGCAGAACCAAATCGACATTATCTCAGGGTACCAGGGCGATATCATAAAGAGCCAAACATATCCTAATAACAGTGCGGCTTTCACTGTGTTCTTGCAATCATTGCAGCTGCTTGGTTTCTCCAAGGGCACCAGATCTACCATAGATTACCGTGGGTACTGCCCAACGGGTGACCGGTACCTGTACAGCTTCAGCGATGACAACTCCGAGCTGTTCAGCTACTGGTCAACTAGCTGTGGTGGCCAGGGTACATTCCGCGGCAACCCACCTGCCGTTCGTAGTCTGTTCGAGGACCAAGTGCCTCAGCGTGATCTCGTGACACTCACTGGCAACACCGACGTCACGCTCTAGTGTTCGGCCTGGTACAATAGCAGGATGACAAAAGCTGTTATCTTCGATATGTATGGCGTGCTGGCACTTAATGGCTGGCAGGCGTTTAAAGCAAAGCATTTTAGTGATCGGGTAGGGGTGTGGGACCAAGTGTTTGAGCTCGGCCGCAAGGTGGACGCTGGCCTGGCAGATTATGATGAGCTGATACGCTTCACGGCTGAGCAGACCGGTGAGTCCGAGGCTACGGTACGTTATCAGCTCGAGCACACGTTACCGAATGATGAGCTGCTCGACTACATTCGCAGTACCCTTAAGCCGCACTACAAAATCGCTATCCTCAGCAATGCCAGCAGCGATATTGCTCACCACGTATTCTCACCCGAACAGCTCGAGCTATTCGATGCGATTGTATTTTCGCACCACGTAGGCCTCACCAAGCCACAGCAGGGCATGTACGAGGCGGCAGCAAGCAAGCTGGGTGTAGAACCGGCTGAGTGCGTGTTTGTGGACGACCAAGAACGTCACACTACCGGCGCTCGCGAGGCTGGTATGCGGGCGATTGTGTACAGCGATGTAACTGCATTCAAACGGGAGCTAGCGCAACTGGTATGATACGAGCCATCATCTTCGACTGCTTCGGTGTCGTTATCAGCGATGCGCTCGAATCTCTGGTGACGCCGCTGCGCGAACAGAATCCGAATGCCGCTAACGAAGTCGTCGAAATAATTCACGCACATAATCGTGGTCTCATAACTCCTGAGGATTCAAACGGCCAAGTCGCTACGCTGCTGGGTATGACTACCGAGGAATATCAGACTGCTATCAGTACGGGCGAGGTGAAAGATCAGCAACTGCTCACCTACATCAAGGGCTTGCGTGCAAACTACAAAACAGCAATGCTCAGTAATATCGATGGCGCAGGTTTGCGTGGCCGATTCCAAGATGGGGAATTGGACGATGCGTTCGACCTGGTAGTTGCTTCAGGCGACATAGGTTATGCAAAGCCCGAAGCCCGCGCGTACGAGATAGCGGCCGAGCAGCTCGGAGTCCGATTGGACGAGTGCATATTTACCGATGATAGGCAGCATTATTGCGACGGTGCGCAAGCAGTCGGTATGCAGGCTATCTTATACGAAAATCTTTCGCAGTTCCGCCGTGATCTCGAAGCACTGCTTTAGCCAATCCGCAGCATAATCCGCTTGTCGGTTGCTGCTGCCGCCTGCAATTTCGGCAGGTTCAATCGCAAGCTGCCTATCAGTGCCGCGCTGCGCGCCGAAACTACCACGGCATGTGGCTGCATCGTCACGCGTACCTCCGCTGCGTAGTAGCTTCGCACGTATTCCTTTATCGCCCGCACTTCTGGCGGCTCGTCAAAGTCTTTGCGCTGCAGTATGTCACCTAATCCATCCATGGTTTCCTAGTATAGCTTGTTACAATAGGTGTATGCCAGAGTTACCAGAGGTCGAAACGGTCCGCATCGGACTCGCTGAGCTGTTGCCTGGGCGCGTGTTCCAGGTTGCAACGCACGATACTGCCAAGTCATTCCCCAATGCACCGGGTGATGTGCAAGCGTTTCTGATAGGTGCATCCGTAGTGAGCGTCAAGCGTCGTGCAAAAGTGTTGCTGGTAGAGCTTTCTAGCAAGTATTCACTGGTGATCCACCTAAAGATGACCGGTCAACTCGTGTTCGTGTCCCCCGAAACGCGGTTTGGGGCGGGCCATCCCAGTGATTCATTAGTCAACCAGCTGCCAGATAAATCTACGCGTGTAGAGCTCACATTTGTCGATGGCAGCAAGCTGTTCTTCAACGATCAGCGCAAATTCGGCTGGGTCAAGCTGATCCCTACGGCCGAGGTTCCCAACATCGATTTTATGAAAAAGGTTGGCCCAGAGCCGCTCGAGGCTAGCTTTACATCCGAACAGTTTGCGGAGCGTTTGCGTCGCCGCAAAAACACCAACATCAAGGCTGCACTGCTCGACCAGACGGTCGTCGCGGGCGTTGGGAACATATATGCCGACGAAAGCCTGTGGGGCGCCAAAATCCACCCCTCCACGTTGGTCAAAAACGTCTCAACCCAGCAGCTTGCCACGCTCTTTACCGAGCTGCAATATGTACTGAATCTGGCAATCCAAAAGGGCGGGAGCAGCAACCACACCTACGTGAACGCCGAGGGCAAAAAGGGTAGCTACATGGATTTTGCCCGGGTCTTCCGGCGCGAAAATCAGGCTTGCCCGCGTTGTGGTACCACCATAGAAAAGCTGCGTGTTGCTGGTCGTGGCACGCACATCTGCCCGCACTGCCAGGTGCTCAAGCCCTAGAGTCTACCTAGCAGCTGCAGCATGTCGTGCACGTTTTTTACGCGGAACCGTGCGCTCGTCGGATTATTGCCGACTTTTATACCATAGGCACTTGGCGGCAGGGCACTCAGCATGTCCTCATCGGTTGTGTCGTCGCCTGCGCACAATATGAAATCGTAGTCGTGGAGCAGCCATTCCTGGGCAATTTTTGCCTTGCTGATCTCCCTCGAATGTACTTCTAGTATCTTGCTGCCATCTCTTACTAACAGATTATATTTGGCGGCAATGGGCTTAAGTAAACGGTGCAAGGAGACTAGGTTTTTTTGTGCAGCATATGGTGATACCGTGCGGTAGTGCCATGTCAGCGCCCATTCTTTGTGTTCAACATGGCTTCCGGGCACTATGTCGGCAAAGTAATCAAACAAACTACCGACCAAATCTTGCCATGATCGATCATCGCTTGCCAGTTTGTGCCAGTTTTTGCCGCCTTGGCGTCTGTATAGGGCGCCGTGCTCTGCCGCGATGCCTATCGGCAGGTCACCTAGCCAGGTCTGCAGTGTTTGTTTGTCACGGCCACTTACTACCACTACATCGTTAGCCGGATTTTTGGCAAGCCGCTGCAGAAGTGCGCGCAGCTCAGGCGTTGGCTTTGCATCCTCCGGTCGTTTTACCAGCGGTGCCAGCGTGCCATCGTAGTCGAGCATTATCAGTCGTTTATTAGCCTGGTGATAGTGGCTTAGCAGCTTTTGTGTTCGGGTGTCTGTAAGGTTATGCGTGCGTTGCGGCACGGGGATGTGCGGCCGCTGCATCGATGTTATAAAGGTGTCGGCCCACTTCTGGATGGTAAATTCCTGCAGATGTTCCTGCATGGTGTGGGTGCGCTTTTGCAATTCTTTGGCAGGCATGGCAAGTGCCCGGCTCAGGCCACGTACCAGTGTTTTGGGCTGGGCTGGGTCAACCTGCACCGCATCTTTTAGCTCTTCGGCGGCACCAGCCGTCTGGCTCAGTACTAGCACGCCGGCATGGTTCTTGCGGCTGGCGACATATTCTTTGGCCACCAGGTTCATACCATCGCGCAGCGGTGCCACGAAGGCTATGTCGGCCCGCTGATACAATGCTGCCAGTTCATCAAACGGCATAGTTTGGTACAAGTACTCTATGGGCTGCCATTGCTCGTCGCCAAACTGTGCATTTATAGTATCCACCAACCCTTCCACGCGTACCTGCAGCTTCTGATATTCGGCAACATCACTGCGCGATGGTATCGCCAACATCACCATCATAATCTTCCCGTGCAGCTCTGGCTTGTCCCGCAGCAGTGTCTGGTATGCCTCGAGTCGCTCTATAAACCCTTTGCTCGGGTCCAGTCTATCTACCGTGACGATGATTTTTTTGCCATCGTACTTCCGTAGTAACCTTCGATAATGCGTCTGTACCGAGCGCTGTTTACTGGCAGCGGAAAATTTCGCGTAGTCTATGCCGATGGGGAAGACGTCCACCCGCACACTCCGGTTCGGCAGCACCAGCTGGCCATCCACCGGCGTGCCAATGTCGAGCTGCTTGCAGCTGCCTACAAAATGCCGCGCATATCCAGCAGTATGGAACCCAACCAGGTTAGCCCCCAGCACGCCGGTTACCAGCGCCAGGGCATGCTTAGAATCGGTAAACGTGCTGGCAGCCGGGAATGGCGTATGCAAAAAGAAGCCTATCTGGTCGTGTGGTCGCTCAGTACGGATAAGCTGAGGTACCAGCATCAGCTGGTAATCATGTACCCATATACTGCCACCCGGCTTACTCAGCTCCATTACCTCACGAGCAAAGACGGCATTCACTTCGCGGTAAGCCTCCCAGGTGTGGGCATTGTCGCCAGTTTTTACACGCAGATCATGGAACAATGGCCACACTACGCTGTTGCTGTAGCCGTTATAATAGCCGTCTATCTGTTTTTGCGTCAGGAATACCGGATAGCAGCGGTATGCTTTCAACTTAGCGGCGATAGTTCGTCGCTCTGCCGCACTCAGGTTGTCGCATGATAGACCCGGCCAGCCTATCCACTTCGTTCCTCGTTTTTTACCCTTGGTGTAGTCGCCGAGCCCACTCGCTAAACCACCGCTACCAGGGGAAAACTCCAACTTGCCATCGGTTTTTTTGACAGTCACCGGCAAGCGGTTGGACACAATCACCAAATTTCCCATGTCTATAAGTTTGTACCACAAAATCACCAAAAACGAAACGAGCTGCCTTACAGAACACGCTCAACACTTCTCTTGTTTCGCCTTCGAACTCTGTATTCTGTCCCGGTATTTTGGGAACTATGATCAACCAGTGTGCTGGGCTATAAAGAATGCGCGCTACCGGTCATAAAGGACGGACCTCTGCTGTCGTAAGGTCGTGTGCCTGGGGTATAATTGCCCTTAATGATAACCACACTCACTGGGGAGAACGATGTGCTGCGGCAGGAGGCCCTGCAGCGGCTTGTTGATGATTTCGTAGCCGAACACGGCGATATGGCACTGGAGCACCTGGACGGCGAAGAAGTGAGCTATGAGCGTATGCATGAGGCGGTGCAGAGCTTGCCGTTTTTGGTGCCGCGTAAGCTGGTGGTGCTGCGAAGCCCCGGCGCTAACAAAGACTTTGTCGAAAAGTTCGAGCAGTTTCGTGCTGATGTGGCCGAAACCAACGAGATAGTAATCGTCGAGCCCAAGCTCGATAAACGTCTCAGTTACTACAAGCAGCTCAAAAAAGAGACCGATTTCAAAGAGTTTACCGTGCTCGACGGCAACGGCCTGGCGCGATATCTCGCAGACTACGCCAAGCAGCAGGGCGGCAGCCTGAGTGGTAGCGATGCCCGCTTGCTGGTAGACAGGATAGGGACAAACCAGCTGACGCTACAGCACGAAGTTGATAAATTGATTTCGTATGATCCGAAAATTTCACGGGCTAGCATAGAGCTGCTTACCGAACGCACGCCAGCCAGCAGTATATTTGAGCTGCTCGACGCCGCCTTCGCCGGCAATGCCAAGCGGGCAATGGCGCTCTACGCCGAGCAGCGGTCGCAGCGGGTCGAGCCGCAGCAGATCATTGCCATGCTGGTGTGGCAGCTGCACATCTTAGCTATCGCAAAAACCGCTGGTGCTCGCAGTGCCGACACCATCGCCAAAGAAGCCAAGATCAGCCCATTCACGGTGCGCAAAAGCGTCGATCTGGCACGGCGTATCAGCCTGCAGCAGCTCAAGAAACTAGTGACCGATCTGCGCGAGTTCGACGTTCGCCTCAAGAGCCAAGCCCTAAGTGCCGACGAAGTAGTGCAGTACTATCTCCTAAACCTCGCCTCCTGAACATAACGTCAAGGGCCCCAGTTCACCCCCAGCAAACAAAGAACAATAAACAGGGCTTCAGTTCACCCTCTGCTTACTTTCCTCTGAGACCCGGCCATTCGGAATGACCCCGGCGTGGTGTTGCTCAAAGCTACAACAACCCCGACAGTATGTCGGGACGATTCGACATGTGTGAGGAGGATAGTTCCGACGAGTTGTCGAATCGGTTGTAGGCTTTGACATACGCCACCCGAGTGTCATGGAGTCTGGCCGGGTGGTTTTGGTTACTTTTGCCATACAAAAGTAACAGGACACCAGACAGAGAACGACAGTCTTTGAGACGGGTGGTGGTTCGTGTGATACCAAAGAACAGGGAAGATCTCTCCGCTTTGGTCGAGATGACGGGGGTGGGTGGTGGCGCAGTGATAGGGCAACCAAAGTGAGACTTTGAACGTCCACAGGCTGGATTCCCGATCAGGTCCGGAATGACGAGGGAAGGAAATCGAGGGCTGGATTCCCAGTCGAGCTGGGAGAATGACGGGAGAGGGGAGCTACGGTTATTCCGTGACGGTGACCGTGCCAGTCATGCTAGGGTGAATGGCGCAGTGGTATTTGAACGTGCCTACGGTGTCGTAGGTAAAGCTATAACTTTTGCCATTGGCAAGGTCGCCGCTATCCGGGCCGGTCTTGCCATCAGTTTCAGTCACAGTGTGTGTAGCGCTATCTTGGTTGGTCCAAGTCACCGTGGTGCCTTTCTTGACCGTGACATCTGCCGGGCTGAAGGCAAAGCCTTGGATGGTGACGCTATTAGTCGCTGTTGCCGTGCTGCCACCATTTGAACTACCTGAGTTCTTTTGCGTGCCCATGTTCATTCCATTCATAGAGGTAGATGAGCTATCCTTGTTGGAGTTGTGTTTCGCCACCAGCAGAGCTCCGCCAGTGGCCAGTACTGCCACCGCTAACACCACTACGATAATCACATTTCTACTCATGCTACAGCCTCCATACTTTACATAATATAGTGTACACCGGCTGGCTCGATAGGGGAGTAAAAATATTGTCTCTATGCGAGCAAACAGAGCTAGCGAGTAGTCAGCAATACCCATTTATTGACCGATAAGCATAAGTATGATATCATATTTGCAAAATGAATAATACAAACACTAATCCAGGTTATAGCTTGTCGGATGGCGCATCACTCGCCTCTGTGTTCGCGCCCCGAACATCGCCGCAACCGGTCAACAGCCTTGGCTTTAAGGAGTCGATGCGCACCTTGATCGGCCCTAGGGTGGTCGATTATCTTGGCAAGCTTGCCGTTATGGCGGCGCAGACTTTGGTGAGGGGTAACGAAACTTACGGCCGTCACGCTGCGCCAGTGGCGGCTGCAGAGCATGCACTTACGTCCGTACAGCAGCCACCGCTGCCAGCGCCCAACAGTCCGACCGTGGAAGTACGCGCATTCGCTCCATCAAACGGAGCCCCTCGGCAATTCCCGCGAATCGTACAGCCCGTTTAGCTATAAAAATCGCGGTCGTAAAACCGCGATTTTTATATCAATCCAGGATGATTATTTCTTGGTGGTTTTCTTAGCTGCAGGCTTTTTAGCAGAGGCTTTCTTGGCCGGAGCAGCTTTCTTTACGGCTGGCTTCGCAGTAGCCTTAGGCTTTGGTGCGGCTTTTTTGGTAATGCCAGCTGCGGTCTTTGCGGCCTTGGCGAGCTGACTCTTTTTGCGAGCAGCCTTGTTCTTGTGCATTACACCTTTTTTGGCAGCCTTGTCGACTTCGCTCTGTGCTTTGCTCTGAGCCTTGGCTGAAGCCTTGGTGTCTTTGCCAGTGAGAGCGCGGCCGAACGACTTGATAGCGGTCTTTAGTGAACGCTTGGTTTTGCTGTTGCGTACGGCTGCTTTGTTAGCGACTTTTACACGCTTTTTTGCTGATTTGATGATGGGCATTTAATACTTGTCCTTTTACGTTTATCAACCATAAACTATACCGGTTCCGCTCCCTGTTGTAAAGAGAACCCCAGACTTTGCCCTTTGCAGAGGCTAAAGATGTGTGATAAGATGCGGACAAACATAAGCATTCACGCATAAAATAAAAAAGTATGGACGAGCAGAAGCAGAAACTTATCGAACGAATCCGCCAGGCGCAGAACATCTTAGTAACGGTGAGCGCCAATCCAACGGTGGACCAGCTATCTGCCGCCATCGGTCTGACCCTGGCGCTGAATAAACTTGGTAAACATGGTACGGCCGTCTTTAGCGGACGCGTGCCAAGCACTATTGAGTTCCTCAAGCCCGAGGAAACGCTCGAAAAGAACACCGATAGCTTGCGCGATTTTATCATCGCACTTGATAAATCCAAGGCCGACAAATTGCGCTACAAGGTCGAAGACCAGGTGGTGCGCATATTTATTACACCGTACAAGACATCGCTGTCCGAGAGCGATCTGGAATTTAGCCAGGGCGATTTCAACGTGGATGTGGTGGTGTGTTTGGGCGTAACGGAACAGCAAGATTTAGATGCCGCCATCACGGCACATGGGCGCATCTTGCACGATGCTACGGTGGTGAGCGTTAGCACCGTAGGCCAGGGGAACTTAGGCACCATCAACTGGGTAGATCCAAGCGCCAGCTCGCTGAGTGAGATGATGGTGAGCTTGACTGACGGCTTGGATAAAAAAGTCATAGATAATCAGATTGCTACCGCGCTGCTAACGGGCATCGTGGCTACCACTGAGCGTTTCCGCAACGACAAGACTACGCCAATGGCCATGAGTGCCAGCGCCGCCCTGATGGCCGCCGGGGCCAATCAACAGCTCATCGCGACGCAGCTCGACACGTCACCTGCGGTGACGGAAAAGCCCAGCGATAGCAGTGTCCAGGACAGCCAGGCCGCCAGTCCCGATAGTGCCTCTAACGCACCAGAAAGCAGAGCAGAGCCCGGCACGCTCGAAATCAATCATGACAGTTTTGAGCCTGCGGCCCCCGATGAGCCCGCTGAACCCGAGCCTGCCAATCCGCAGGTTCATGTCGATGAAAATGGCGAGTTACTCATAGGCTCCGGCCAGGACGCGTCGGTGCCAGAGATCTCCCGCGTCCGTGGGGTCGGCAATGACGGCCAACCTACCGAGGCTAGTAAGTCCGAAGTTAAGCGTGAGCGTATCGTAGAGCCGCCAAAGCTGGGTGATGCTAACCTCACGGCCAACGCCAGCCCCGAGCCATTTGATCCGTCCACCGAAGAGCTGACGTTGCCTGCCATGAACGCGCCATTGCTCTCGCACAACGAAACAGTACTGGCGCCTATGCCACAACCAAGCGAAGATTCAGCACCGAGCCCTTACGCTCCGCAGAGTCCAATGAGTGAGCCCGCATTGTCGTTGCCACCCACCCCAGCGCCGTTAGCACCGGCTCCGCCGGCCTGGCAACCGCCAGAACCATCGGTAGTGCCACCTCAGCCACCGGTGTCATCACTGTCGCCGGTATCGGTTCCCGTGCCAGACCCTCTCGCATCCGATACGACCTTGTCGGAGATAGAGCAGTCGGTAGATAGTCCGCATCTGCACACCGGGGAAGGTGGGATGCCTTCTGCTCCCGCTGCAGCTAGTCCGTCGTCATCAGCGAGCGTAGATGATGCCCGCAGCGCCGTGGAGGCTGCCCTAAACAGCTCTGCTGCTCCCGCCGATCCATTGCAGCCCATCGCTGCCCTGAACGCTCAGCCGCTTGGACCTGATTTGCACGCTGCGCAGGCTGCTGTGCCGCCGCCCACCCCAGCCCCGGCAACACAGCCAGCTTCTGTACCTTTCCCAAATGCTGGTTTTAGCGAGCCAACACCGGGCAATACTCCCGCAGACGACACGCTCGACATGCCACTGCCATCCAACCCGTTCGGCCCAGGGCAACAGCTACCACCGCCACCGGCCAGTATCTTCCAAACACCACCAGCACCGCCAACTACTCCGGGTAGCCAAACACCACCCCCACCGGTGCCCCCACCTATGCTCCCGCCGCTGCAGTAGCAGAGGCTACTCTGCGAACTGCCATCTCATAAAACGGGTTTTGCGAGTATCTTGTTTCTCATTGTGTAGGGCTGCGGAATGAACCTGCCGGGTTGGGCTGCTTTTCCTTTTGGCTGTAAGTCTATAAACACCTTCTGGGCAGAGCACCACGGCTTCAGCTGTGGATGAATGAGCTCGTTTCCGAAAGGGCAAAAGCCCTTTCGGAAACCAAGGCTGCTTTAGCGGCCTTGTAGGGGTGTTTTCAAACACCACAAGTCTGTTTATGGTAGGCTAATAGGCATGCAAGGTCTGTTACTCGTAGATAAACCCAAGGAGTGGACCAGTTTCGACGTGGTGAATTTTGTGCGCAGGCAGGTTGCGGCAGTGGAGGGCAAGAAGCCCAAGAACACAAAAGTGGGCCACACGGGTACGCTCGATCCGCTGGCTACTGGGCTATTGGTGCTGCTGGTGGGCAAAGAATACACCCGTAAGGCCACCGAACTCACCAAGCTCGACAAAACGTATGAAGTTACGATGAAACTGGGTGAGATGAGCTCAACTGGTGATGAAGAAGGCGAGAAAAAAGCTGTATCTGCCACTGTTCCAACGGAGGAGGCCGTTCTAGAGGCGCTGCGCACGTTCCAGGGCCAAATAATGCAGGTACCGCCGGCATTTAGCGCTATGAAGATCAACGGCCAGCGGGCCTATAAGCTGGCGCGTGAAGGCAAAGTGGTGGAGCTGGAGGCTCGGCCGGTGCAGATTTATAAAAATGAGCTGACGGGATACGAATATCCGTTCGTGAAGTTCACTAGCGAGGTCGGCAGTGGCACCTACATCCGCTCACTGGTCGAAGATTTGGGAAAGGTGCTCGGTACCGGCGCTTATATGTCAGGCTTGCGCCGCACCAAAGTCGGCCCGTTCAACATCGAAAACGCTGCGGTAACAGGCAATCTAAACCAGGAAAGCCTAGCTTCTTATCTGCAAAGTCTGTAGGTCTCTGCCAAAGGCCTCAAACGTTGCACGCTTGAAAACTTTGGTAGAGTGAGCTCCGAAATCATATCCCTGAGGAATGTAGTATCGGAGCTCAGCTCACGTCGCATTGGCTCTATTCTTGCACCTTACTGTTAGTTTGGCGGTATGCATTGACTAATTTGGTAAGCAACCTGCTTACCGCTTCAATGTCGGCGTCGGGCAAGTTGCCCGGTGTAGGTTCATCCCAGCATGGCTCCGACCAGGGTCTGAGACCGAGCATCCTGATCAGAAAGCTCGGATTCACATAGCATGGGACGTATCTCCGTGTGGTGCAGCTGCCGTCGATAGCGTAGGTGATTACCACGAAGCCGTCGCGCATCCGGGGCGTTTCTGGCTCTGGAATGGGGACGATGACGTTGGTGAGGACTTCACTGGTGTAGCCGAGTGTTAGCGCTCGGATGTTGAGCCGACCCTCAGGGCCGATTAGCGATCGGGCTCCCAATGGGAGGAGTCCCAAAACGGGGGCGACAGGGTTCAGGGCGATGACCGCTTTACCAGGGCGCAGGGCACCCTCCGCGATGTACGGATGATTCGTCTCGTCCGTACCAACTAGACGGACTTCGCTAGGGTGTCTGCGTAGCTCCGCATGCATTGCCTGAGCTGATATGATGTTCGCCACGCGTTGCGGAATTGTTAGGTCAGCCGGGTTCGGGTGGTCAAGTGACAGGTGTGGTCCCTTGGCGGGGTGTAGCTTTCCGGCCTTGATTAGTGCTGCGACCCACTGCAGGGCCATAGCGGAATTTGTGGACTCGGGCATACTGGCCAACTTTCGTAGTAGAGACGTGAGGTGCGTTTGAGAGGTAAATCACCTCAAAAACTATAAAATTATACAACAGTATCCTCGGACTGTGCTACCTGGCATATGCTGCCTGAGCGCTTATCATTCGTTGCGAAAATTACACTTCACCTGTGTGGGGTTATGCATGGTCGAAATTAGGCCTGTATACAAATTCGTTCATCCTATTGCTCAAGGGGTGGGGAACTGATATAATAGGGTCTAACGCCAATCGGAAATCTCTAATTTTTAACGTAAGGAATTGAATGATCTCTACAGAGAAGAAGACGAAAATTGTAACTGAGCTGCAAGCAGCCAAGAACGACACGGGTAGTGCAACCGTACAGGTTGGCATCTTTACCGAGCGCATCAAGGAGCTCACCGAGCACCTCAAGGTCAATAAGAAGGACTTCATGGCTCGCCGTGGTCTGTTGCAGCTCGTAGGCAAGCGTAAGCGCCTGCTGCAGTATATTGCCGCTAAGGATGGCCAGGCTTACCTGGACCTGATCAAGAAACTCGGCATCCGCCGCTAGGAAAATTTCCGAGAATGCGTATTTTGCACGAAAACTTCCGCATCGAAGCTCACCGTACCGATGAGTACGGCTCCGCTTCGGTGCTCGGTTTTCGCACAGACTCCATCATTCTCAAAAAATTTTCTGGTGCGTAGACTGGTTGTCTCGAGGTTTCGAGGCAACAAGCTTGTGCACATTAATTAGTTCTTCTATACGTGGGTAGGGACCAGATATATTGCTCGTAAACAGCACAAGACTGGAGCTGTATATTTGCACCCCACCCAAGTAAAAAAGAACAGAAAGATTTGGTACGAATTGAGCCAAACAAGCAACAACACAACCATCAACCCATACGGGAAAGATGTTATTTCGGTCGAGACTGAATTCTGTGGCCGCACTCTGACGCTGGAAATCAACCGCGTGGGCTTCCGCACCACCGCATCTGTTCTGGTGCGCTACGGCGAAACGGTCGTACTGGGTACGGCTATGACCGGTGGGGTGATTCCGGGTATGGATTATTTCCCGCTGAGCATCGACTACGAAGAAAAATTTTATGCTGCTGGCAAGATCAGTGGCAGTCGGTTCATTAAGCGCGAAGGCAAGCCAAGCGATGAAGCAGTTTTGATCGGTCGATTGATTGACCGCCCCATCCGCCCGCTGTGGCCCAAGGGTTATCGCAACGAAGTGCAGGGTGTGGCTTCGGTCTTGAGCTTGGATCCGTCATTCCGCCCCGATATGGTGGCGATGATCGCTATGAGCACCGCTTTTATGTTGACTGGTGCACCGTTTGACGGTCCCGTGGCCGGTGTACGTGTGGGCATCGACAAAGATGGCAAGTACCAGGCATTTATGAGCGCTGCCGAACTCGCTGAAAGCAAACTTGACCTAGTCGTGGCCGGTACTGACGGCAAGGTGATGATGGTCGAAGCTGGTGCTAAAGAAGCTACTGAAGATGAAGTTATCAAAGCTATGGAATTTGCGGTAGAGGCAATCAAGCCGGCTCTGGAAATTCAGCGTGAACTGGTTAAGAAGGTCGGTGTGACTGCCCAGGAATACGCTCTTGATTTGCCCGACGAGGTGTTCCAAAAGGAAGTTGATGCTTGGGTTGAAGGCAAGCTGGGTGAGGACATCCGTGCACCATACCCAGAGCGCAACGAGCTGGTTGCGACGCTCAAGAAGCAGATGCACGACGAATTCGCTGCCAAAATCGGTGAAGACGAATACAAGGCGCTGCGCGGCGAGTACGACGAAGCCCTGCAGCTGGCTATCCACAAAGATGTTCGTAAGGGCATCGTGGCTGATGGTGTGCGCCCGGATGGCCGCAAACTCGACGAAATCCGCCCGCTCTCTACAGAGGTCGGCCTGCTACCGCGCGCTCACGGCTCTAGCCTGTTCACCCGTGGCATGACACAGGGTATGAACATCGTCACCTTGGCACCGCTCAGCTACGCACAGATGGTGGACACAATGGAAGTTAGCGACGGCGAGCGCCGCTATATGCACCACTACAACGCCCCAGGCTACACTGTGGGTGAAGTGCGTCGCTTGGGCAGCCCAGGCCGCCGCGAAATCGGCCACGGCTACTTGGCAGAGCGCGCCCTGATGGGTGTGTTCCCGAGCGAAGCCGAGTTCCCATACGCAGTTCGCAGCGTGACCGAAATTATGTCGCAAAACGGCTCCACTAGCATGGCCGCAACTTGCAGCAGCTGTTTGGCGCTGATGGACGCTGGTGTGCCTTTGAAATCTCCAGTGAGCGGTATTGCCATGGGTCTGATGGTCGACGGTGACAAATTCTACGTGCTGAGCGACATTGCTGACGCCGAAGATTTTGCCGGTGATATGGACTTTAAGGTCGCCGGTACCAAAAACGGCATTACGGCGCTGCAGATGGATATGAAAGTCCACGGTTTGCCGGTTTCAACACTAAAATTGGCGCTGGAACAGGGCAAGACTGGCCGTGCTTACATCCTTGAGCACATGCTGGGTACGTTGGCCGAGCCACGCAAGGAACTGAGTCCATACGCACCGCGCGTGGAAAGCATCACCATCAACCCAGACAAGATTCGCGAAGTAATCGGCAAGGGTGGCGAGACCATCCAGAAGATTACAGCCGAAACCGGTACCGAGATCGACATCAAAGACGATGGCACTATCATGATCTCCAGCCCAGACAAGACGCATATCGACGCCGCTATTCAGTGGATTAAGAGCATCACCGAAGACCCCGAAGTTGGTGGCATTTACTATGACAAGCCAGTGGTGAGCGTGCTCGATTTTGGCGCATTCGTACAGATTCTGCCGGGCAAAGACGGCTTGGTGCACGTTTCCGAGATCTCCGAGGAGCGGGTAGAAAAGCCGAGCGACGTGCTCAAAGAAGGTGACAAAGTTACTGTAAAACTAGTGGCTATTGATGACCGCGGCCGTCTGCAGCTTTCCATGAAAGCCGCCAAGCGCGAACTGGAAGGCAAGAAATAATGCAGCCAAATTACCCAGTAATTAGAGAGCTTTTGGATGGATATTTTAATCAAGATTCGGGCTTGGACGTGGAGAATACGTCTGATAAGACGCCGCTTCTCGCTATCGAAGTAGTGGGCCGAAGTCTCAGGAATTTTTTGAACGCTGTCGTATACTCTCAGGAAGGAATGCAGGCCGTATCTGATGAGCTAGCTCGCTTTCTTCAGGAGTTTCCTGACAACGCGAGTATCGCTAAGCTTTTTGACGATGATGAGCAGCGGTTCGCTCCAGGCTGGTCGCTAGAAAAGGTCGTAGGCATTCATGACGTATTCACGGACCTGAAGCGCGTGATTGATACACAACTGACTCAAGGCAAATAGCTGCAATGAACTTACAAAAGCTCGATAAATTCCATAAAACTAAGCCTGGGTACTTGGTATTTGGACTTATCGAGCTGGGCATGAGTTACGGTTTTGCCAGCTGGGCGCTCGACGATGGCAGCTTGTGGTGGTGGGTAATTGCAGCCTTTCTCCTGGTAGGTGCCCTGCAGAACTTCTTCAAGTTGGCGTTAGCAATTATCAAAGGCCGAAGAAGGTAGCAGAGAGCAGATGGCAGGTAGCAGAAATTTAGCAGGCGGCAGAGAGCAGACACGACATGAGTTGCTCGAGAAGCGGATGCTGGTTTTCGCGGCTAATGTTATTCGTACTTTGAATAACCATCGAGCCTTGCCGCGTTCGATTGCAGACCAGCTGACGCGGGCATCGGCCAGTGTCGGTGCAAACTACGCTGAGGCGTGTAACGCAGTTTCGAAGTTGGACTTTAGGAATAAGGTATTTATTTCGAAGAAAGAGGCGGCGGAAACGCGGTATTGGATTGATTTGTGTACCGAGCTAACGAACCCGGCAGACTGGATGTCTTTACGACAGAAGACCCACGAACTGTTAGTTATTCTGCAAACAATCGTAAACACTCTAAATGAAAGGTCTGCCAAATGAAATCTGCTCAATTTCTGCTACTTGATACCTGCCATCTGCTCTCTGCTAGATTTTTCGGGAGTAATCGCTAATGGCTAATGTCCCAACTAAGCAGCAGCTGCTCGACGAACTCAAGGAACGTATAGAGCAGGCAAATATAACGCCGGAGCTCAAGAAGCAGGCCACGCAACTGGTGTTCGGCGACGGCAATGCCGAGGCAGACATCGTGTTCATCGGCGAGGCGCCAGGCAAAAACGAG
>Ga0268266_10003262_pt1 | contig 16352 bp, 15 predicted proteins | sample KBSS13metaG_FD_190356 | JGI IMG/M metagenome (GOLD analysis project Ga0268266, IMG submission 190356) | Switchgrass rhizosphere microbial communities from Kellogg Biological Station, Michigan, USA - KBS S1-3 metaG (SPAdes) (version 2) | ecosystem: Host-associated > Plants > Roots > Rhizosphere...
GCAGCTCGATCCGCCGTCGGGTTAGTCGCTGTCGTCGTCGTCTTCTGTCGTCGTCGCCGGTGGCGCGGCCGGCGCCGGCTTGCGACCGGGATCCGACTGATACACGAGATCGATCGTCGCGCGGAAGTCGGGCGCGCCGAGCTGATCGTCGAGGCGCGTGCCCGCGCGTACCGCGATCGCGTAGCTCGGCCGAACGCGGCCGATGAAGCCGAGCTTGACCTCGACGGGCGACGGGCCGTGCGATGCGGTCACGCGATCGCCGACCACGCCGTCGAATTCGAGCGCCGCGCGCAGCTGATCGGGCTTGCACCACCACGAGCACAGCGGCGGGATGCCGATCGTCGCGCCGACGCCCCACACCAGCTCGTCGCCGACGAGCGCGTTGCCGACCTGGACTTCTTTCGAGCGCAGGTGAAAGCCGCCTGTGCCCGCGATCACGAGGTCGTGCGGCAGCTCGACGCGCGCGATGCCGAGCCAGGTCGCGCTCCAGCCGGCGTCGCCGGCAAACTCGGCGTCGTTGCCGGTCGGCAGCCACACGTCGCCGCGCAGGAACACGCCGAACGGCCCCGAATCGGCGATGTGGACGCGCACGCCGAGCCCGAGGTCGCCGAGCACGAACCGCTGGAGCGCCTGCCGTTCGAGCACCAGGTGCAGGCGCGCGCCGACCTGGTGCTCGAACGGCAGGCGCGCGTCGACGATCACGCGATCGCCGATCGCGAACGCGCCGCCGAGCGTCGCGGTCTCGCGGTGATCGACCGGATACGTGGTCGAGACCAGCGTGTGAAACGCGACCGGTCGCTCGAGAAACCCGAGCGTGACGCCGGCGGCCCACGATCCGATCGGCGCGCCGCCGTCGAACGAGAACTCGGCCTGGCCTGGCGGCGTGGTGTCGCGATCGACCTCGATCGCCTCGGGCCGCATCACGGGTGCGTCGGCGTGCGCCATCCCGGCGAGCACGGCGACGATCACCAGCCATCTCATCCCATGATCCGCGAGCCGAGCTCGTAGACGCGCGCCGGCGGCATGTGGCGATAGCGGGAAGATAGTGTCCGCAGCTGCGCGATCTCGTCGATCACATCGCGGCGCGCAATACCCTTCGCGAGCATCGCGCGAGCGCGGTCGACGATCGCGGCGCGCGCGGCCTTCGGGTGATAGATGAACGTGCGGCCGAACTGCACGGCGCCGCCGACGCCGACGAGCCGGAGCTCCGCGACATCGCCGATCTCGACTCCGTGCAGCGTGCGCTGCTCGGCGACGTGGATCGCGGCACCGCCGAGCACGTCGACGAGCTCGATGCGGCCCGGCGGCATCGCGACAATCTCGTAGAGGCTGCGATGCGACGTGATCAGCGCGCGCACGATCGCGGCGCGTGGATCGCCGCTGGCGGAGAGCTCGCGATACGTCGCGACCGCGGGCGGCACGCGCTGGCCGTCCCCTGCTGTGCCGCCGGCGACGCGCTCGACGACGTACCACTCGACGAACGCCGCGCTCCACGCCTCCCACAGCTCGTCGTCCTGGTGGACCTTGCCGCGGCGCGACTCGTAGTCGTGGCGCGCGACGGCTGCAGCTTCGGCGTCGGCGGTGTGGCGCGCGTACAGCTCCTCGGTCACGGCGTCGAGCGCCGCGGCCGGTGCAGTCACTTTCGGCTCCTGAGCTGGTCGCGAAACCGCGCGAACAGGTAGCTCGCGTCGTGCGGGCCGGGGCTCGCTTCGGGGTGGTACTGGATGCCCATGATCGGCTTGCCGTCGACGGCGAGGCCTTCGCACGAGTGATCGAACAGGTTCTCGTGCGTGACCTGCACGCCCGACGGCAGCGTCGCGGGATCGACGATGAAGCCGTGGTTCTGCGACGTGATCTCGACCTTGCCGGTCGTGCGATCGAGCACCGGGTGGTTGCCGCCGTGATGGCCGAACGGCAGCTTCGCGGTCTTGCCGCCGAGCGCGAGGCCCAGGATCTGGTGACCGAGGCAGATGCCGAACACCGGCTTGCCGCTCGCGCACAGCTCTTTCGCGGCCGCGACGCCGTACGTGACCGCGGCCGGATCGCCGGGCCCGTTCGACAAGAAGAAGCCATCGGGCGCGTGCGCGAGCGCCTCGCGCGCCGGCGTGGTCGCCGGGACCACCGTGACGCGCGCGCCGATGTCGCGCAGCTGGCGCAGGATGTTCTCCTTGATGCCGAAGTCGTACGCGACCACGTGAAACGCGATCGGCGGCGTTGGCAATGCACGGCCGTCGTCGGTCGCGCGCCAGCTCGGCTCGGTCCACGGATACGTCGCGTTGCACGTGACGCGAGGGACCAAATCGAGACCGTCCATCTTCGGAGCCGCCTTGACGCGCGCGAGCACCGCATCGAGGTCGTCGACGTGCGGTGTGATCGCGCCGTTCATCGCGCCTTCGTCGCGCAGCGTGCGCGTCAGCGCGCGCGTGTCGATGCCGTCGATGCCCGGCACGCCCGAAGCGTCGAGCCAGGCCGGCAGCGCTTGCTCGGCGCGCCAGCTCGCCGGGATCGGCGACAGCTCGCGGATCGCCAGGCCCGCGCACGCGATCTTCTTCGCCTCGAGGTCCTCGCGGTTCGCACCGACGTTGCCGATCTGCGTCGCGGTCATCACGACGATCTGGCCGGCGTACGACGGGTCGCTGACGATCTCCTGATAGCCGGTGATCGACGTGTTGAACACGACCTCGCCGATCGACTCGCGCTTGCCGCCGAAGCCTTCGCCGCGAAAGATCCGCCCGTTCTCGAGCACGAGCGCGGCGGGCCAGCGGGTCATGACAGCCTCGCGTCGAGGTCGTGCACCGCGCGGCCTTCGACGAGCGTCAGCACCGCGCGGCCGGCGAGCGTCTGGCCGAGGAACGGCGAGTTCTTCGACTTGCTGGCGAGCGCGTCGGCCGTCAGCATCAGCGGCCGCTCGGGATCGATCACTGCGATGTCCGCGACCGCACCGACGGACAGCGAGCCGCCCGGCAGCCCGAACGCGCGCGCCGGACCGCGGGTGAGCGCCGCGATCGCGCGCTTGTCGTCGAGCGTGCCCATCCGCACGAAGTCGAGGATGATCGGCAGCGCGGTCTCGAGGCCGAGCATGCCGGGCGCGGCGCACTCGAACTCGACGTCCTTCTCGACGGGCGAGTGCGGCGCGTGATCGGTCGCGATCGCGTCGATCGTGCCGTCGGCGAGCGCCTCGAGCAGCGCCTCCTGGTCGGCCGTCGTGCGCAGCGGCGGCATGACCTTGGTGCGCGTGTCGTAGCTCGCGCACGCCTCGTCGGTGAGCGCCAGGTGGTGCGGCGTGACCTCGCAGGTCACCGGCAGGCCGCGGCGCTTGGCGTCGCGAATCAAGGCGACGGTGCGCGCCGTCGACACGTGCGCGACGTGATAGCGCGCGCCGGTCCATTCGACGATCTCGAGGTCGCGCGCGACCATCGCGGACTCGGCGCACGCCGGCTGGCCGCGCACGCCGATCCGCGTCGACACCGCGCCTTCGTTCATCGCGCCGGCTTCGGCGAGATCGAGATCCTCGGCGTGCTGGACCAGTGGCAGGTCGAACGTCTTGGCGTACTCGAACGCGCGGCGCACGAGGCCCGCGTTCATGACGGGCCGGCCGTCGTCGGAGATTGCGACGATGCCCGCGTCCTTCATCTCGGCGATGTCGGCGAGCGCCTTGCCCTCGAGCCCGTGCGTGATCGCGCCGATCGGCCGCACGCGGACCCGACCGACCTCGCGGGCGCGCCGCACGATCAGCTCGGTCACCGCGCGCTGGTCGTTGACCGGCTTGGTGTTGGGCATGCAGCACACGGTCGTGAAGCCGCCCGAGGCCGCCGCGCGCGTGCCGGTCTCGATGTCTTCCTTGTATTCCTGACCGGGCTCGCGCAGGTGGACGTGAAGGTCGATGAGGCCGGGCACGACCCACAGGTCGCGCACGTCGACGATGCGCGACGCGACCAGGCCGCGTCCGATCTCGACGATCCGGCCGCCGGAGATCCGGACGTCGGCAGCGTGGTCCGCCGCGTGGTCGAGCACGCGGCCGCCGCGCAGCACGAGATCGCCGGAATCCATCGCAGCGGGTCTTACCATAGGCGGGTATGCTCGCGAGGTGCCAACCGCTGGGATCGTCATCATCGGGGACGAGATCCTGAGCGGGAAGTTCGTCGAGGAGAACGCAGCCTTTCTGATCGGCGAATTGCGGGCACTCGGCGTGGACCTCCGCCGCATCACGGTCGTGCCCGACGATCGCGACGATATCGCCGAGGCCGTGCGTGCCGCGTCGGCGCGGTTCGATCACGTGTTCACGTCCGGCGGCGTCGGCCCCACCCACGACGACATCACGATCGCGGCGATCGCCCACGCCTTCGGCGTCGGCGTCGAGCGCCACCCCGAGCTCGAGGCCAAGGTCCGCGGCTACTGGAAGGACAAGCTCGCCGCGGCGAACCTGCGCCTGGCTGATATCCCGGCGGGCAGCGTGCTCGTGTACGGCAAGGACGACGTGTGGCCGGTCGTGAGCTTCAACAACGTCTACATCCTGCCGGGCGTCCCGACGCTGTTTCGCCGCAAGTTCGTCGACATTCGCGATCGGTTTCGCGCCGAGCCGGTGACCGCCGCACGGCTCTACATCGATCTGGAAGAAGGCGAGCTGGCGCCGCACCTCGATGCCGTGGTCGCCGCACAGCCGACCGTCAAGCTCGGGAGTTATCCCAGGTTCTCGGAGCGCGACTTTCGCGTGCTCGTCACGCTCGAGGGGCCGGTGTTTGGCGACGTGCACGCAGCGTTCGACGCGCTCGCCGCGCGGCTTGCCGGCCACGTCGTGCGCAGCGAGCCGCCGCACCGGATAGGCTAACGCCATGCAGACCTACAACGGTTCGTGCCACTGCGGGGCCGTGAAGTACACGGTCGAGATGGAGCCCGTGACGTCGGCGATGGCGTGCAATTGCTCGATCTGCCGGCGGGCGGGAACGCTGCTCGCGTTCGTGCCGTCGACCCAGTTCAAGCTCGACCAAGGCCAGGACGAGCTGGTCAGCTACAAGTTCAACAAGGGCCACATCGACCACAACTTCTGCAAGCACTGCGGCATCAAGTCGTTCGCGAGCGGCAAGCGCCCCGACGGCACGCCGATGAACGCGATCAACGTGCGCTGCCTCGACGGCGTCGACGTCGGCAAGCTCGACATCAAACACTTCGACGGCGCGAAGGTGTAATGGCCAAGCCGGAGCCTTCAGCCCTGGTCGCCGCCGCGAGCGCGTTCGACAGCGAGCTCGCGACCTATCAGCGGCTCGGCGAGCTGTTCCTGCGCGCGCCGCTCGAGACGGTCAAGCATCTCGAGCGCGCGAAGGCCACGCTCGACGAGCTCGCCGGCTGCGAGGAGCGGCTGCAAGCGGCCGCGCAGCGTTTGATCGCGGCGCTCGGCGAGGCGCGCGGGCGCCAGGAGGATCTGGCGACGCGCGTGGTCGGTCATGCACCACAGCTCCAGGCGCGCAATGCGTCCGTCGGCAAGCTGATGGCCGAGATGCACGCGATCGCGGCCGACGTCGCCGCGATCAACCAGAACGTGACCGGCTCGGAGCCGACCGACGTGCCCGAGGTCGCCGAGCGCGTGCTCGCGCTGGCGACGCGCGCCGAGACGCTCGCCGGCGAAGCCCGCGCGGCCAGCTTCGACGAGCTCGCCGATCAGGCGCACGCGCTCGAGCAGCGGCTGCGCGCGATCGCGAAGAAGCTCGGTCGCGCCGGCTAGCTCTCGAACGCGCGCGCGGTGATCGAGATTCGCCGGCCTGCGGCCTTCGCGTTGTGCGGCACCTCGTGCGTCCAGGCGAGGTTGACCACATACGGCATCACGATGAGCGTGCCGTTTCCCGTCGGGATGTCGTGGGTCGCGCCCTCGGCCTTCCACGGCCGGATCCGGAACACGCGCTCGGCGCCGAGCGAGATCGTCAGGATCGGCGCGCCCGCGACCATGTTGATCGTGCTGTCGCGGTGCTTGCCGATGTAGTGGCCGTGGTCGGCGTCGTACCAGTTGAGCAAGAGGCCGTTGAGTCGCGGATCGATCTGGCTCCGGATCCATGCGTGCAACGGTTCGAGCTCGCAGGGAATCGCGAGCGCGCGGTTCGTGTTACCGGTGTAGCGATAGTCGGCGCCGTACGCCTGCTGCCAGCGCGGCGTGCGCACGTCCTTGCCGTGCATCTTGATCACGTGAAACGTGTCGGGATGGATCGCCCACAGTCGCTCGAACCCGGCGGTGTCGGGCACGAGCTCGTCGGGCAAGCGGCCGACCTGGATCGCCGCGCTGGCGTCGAGCGCATGACTCGCCAGCGCCCAGGTCACCGCAACAGCTCGCGCACGCGCGCCACGAGCTCGCCGCGCGGCACGTCGTGCTCGGTGCCCTCGGCGGCGCGCAGATCCTTGATCTTCACGACGCCGGCGTCGTGCTCGCGTTTTGCGAGGATGAGCGCGAGCGGGATGCCGCCGCGATCGAAGTACTGGAGCTGCTTGCCCGGCTTGGCGGTGCCGCCGTAGACGTCGACGTTCAGCGCCGCGGCGCGGAGCTCGCGCGCGATCGCGGCGTACTCGGCGGCGAACGCGGGGTCGAAGTTGACCACGCCGACCTGAGCGATCGAGCGCTTGGCCGGCGCGGCCTTCTCGGCCTCGAGCATCTGGCTCAAGAGGCGCGTCACGCCGATCGAGATGCCGACGCCGGGGAGCTTCGACTTCGTGTAGTGCCCGGCGAGGTTGTCGTAGCGGCCGCCCGAGCAGATCGAGCCGTACTCCGGGTGTTCGTCGAGGAACGTCTCGTAGACGGTGCCGGTGTAGTAGTCGAGGCCGCGCACGATCGACAGATCCACCTGGATCTGCGACGCCGGCACGCCGAGCGCGAGGGTGCCCTGGTGCACGCGCTCGAGCTCGTCGACGCCTTCGGTGAGCGTCGCATTGCCCTTGGCGCGCAGCTCGGCGGCCACGCCGGGCCACGGGCTCGTCAGCGTGTCGAGCAGCGCTTTGGCGCGCTCGGCGCCGACGATCGCCGCGACGCTCTCTTCGACCTTGCCGCGGCCGATCTTGCGCAGCCGATCGATCTCGTGGAGCACGTCGTCGTGCGTCTCGATGCCGAGCGCGTCGAGCAGGCCGCGCAAGAGCTTCCGGTTGTTGACGCAGATCGTGAACTTGCCAAACGCGAGCTCGACGAAGATGCCGTGGATCAGCGCGGGCAGCTCGCTGTCGTACGCGATCGACAGCGTGTCCTTGCCGATCACGTCGACGTCGCACTGGTAGAACTCGCGGAACCGGCCCTTCTGCGCGCGCTCGCCGCGATAGACGCGCTGGATCTGGTAGCGCCGGAACGGAAAGTTGAGCTGGGCCTCGTGCTCGGCGACGTAGCGCGCGAGCGGCACCGTGAGATCGAAGCGCAGCGCCAGCTCGGGCGGCTTGCCGGCCTCGAGCGAGCCCGTCGACTGCACGAAGTAGACTTGCTTCTCGGTCTCGCCGCCGGACTTGGTGAGCAAGACGTCGGTCAGCTCGAACGCGGGCGTTTCGATCGGCAAGAAGCCGAACCGCTCGAAGCCGCGGCGGATCGTGTCGAGCATGCGCTGGAACGCGAGCTGCTGGGACGGCAGGAGCTCGAGCACTCCCTGCGGCGTGCGGGGCTGGACGGGCATGGGCACCGCTTATACCTTGCTCGCGTGCCGTTCGCCTGTGCGCACCAGCCGTTCGAGCTGCCGCCCGAGCTCGCCGCCGAGCTCGCCGCGGCGTACGCCGAGCCGCAGCGCGCCTATCACGACGCGACGCACATCGCCGAGGTTCTCCGCTGGTTCGATCGCGTCGCCGACGACGTCGGCTGGCAGGATCCCGCGGCCGTCTACGCCGCGATCGTCTTTCACGACGCGGTCTACGTGCCCGGCGCGACGGACAACGAGGCGCGATCCGCCGACTGGTTGCGCCGGACCGCCCTGCCCTGCGATCGCGACCGCGCGGCGGCGCTGATCGAGCTGACCGCGAGCCACGGCCACATCGCCGAGGTCGATCGCGACGCCGCACTGTTTCTCGACAGCGACATGGCGATCCTCGGCGCGGCACCGGCGGCGTTCGACGCGTACGACGCCGCGATCGCGCGCGAGTACAGCGCCGTGCCCGCCGAGGCATTTCGCGCGGGGCGCGCGCGGTTTCTCGCCGGCGTGCTCGCGCAGCCGCGGATCTTCCTCTCCGAGTACTTTCACGCCCGGCTCGACGCGCAAGCACGGGTCAACCTGGCGCGAGCGCTTGCTGTCGCACCTGCGAATTTTCTGCCTCATTCAAAATGATCCGCGCGCACGTTAGCGTGAGTGCATGGCGCGCATTGCGTGGTTGGTGATCGCGGTCGTGGCTACGGCGTCGTGCTCGATCGGTGCACCGCCAGGGTTCTCCAAAGGCACGCGCTGGACGTTTCCGCTCGTCGATCCACTCGACGACGGCCTGCTCGTCACGCCGGTGTTCGTGAAGGGGCAAGGACCGTTCCTGTTCGCGATCGATCCCGACGCGCACGTCACGATCATCGACGAGCGCGTCGCGATCGCCGCGCACCTCGTCATCGACAACGGCTACGCCACGCGGCTGTGGAGCGAAGACGGCGAGCGCCGCGTTCGCTTCAACGCCGAGCTCCGCAACCTCGAGGTCGGCAATCTCGACGTCGAAGTGCGGCGCGCGCTCGTCGTGCCACATGGAACGTTGCGCGCGTCGGGACGCGAGGTCATGGGCGTCCTCGGTCGCAACGTGATCGCGGACTCGCTCGTGTTCGCGTTCGATCGCGATCGCGGGCTCGCGTGGCTCGAAGACGCCCAGGCGTTCGTGCCGCCGGCCGGCGCGACGCGCGTCGCCTACAGCCCGACGCAGACGTACACCCCGATGGTCACGCCGGGTGTCTCGCCGGACGCCGAGCAGGCGCTCAGCGACGAGCCCGGCGAACCGCAGGGCACCGGGCTGATCGGATCACGCCCCGACTCGACCGCGTTCGACGGGCGCGCCGGCGTTACCGACAACAGGGCCGAGCTCGCGTTCACCCACGTGAAGCTCGACGGGCGCGATCGCGTGCTCGCGATCCAGCTCGGCTCGGCGATCACGCGGCTCCGGGACACGCTCGCCGACGGGCTCGCGCGCACGGCGATCGAATTCGACGCCACCGGTGCGCGGCGCACGCTCGCCGTCGAGGGCAGCCTGCGTGCCGAGATCGGGTCGGCCGCGAACGATCACGTCGCGGTCGCGCACTACATCGACCGAACGGAGATCCCGTCGAACGCGCGGTTCTTCGACGGCACGCTCGGCCTCGACTTCTTCGCGCCGTTCGAGGTCTATGCCGACTGGAGCCGCCACGCGATCTACCTCGCGCCGCGCGATCCGGCGCCGCAGACCGCGCTGCGCCTGCACCGCTGGTCGGCGCTCGCGCACTGCGCTCACCCGGGATGCGTGACCGCGACGGTGACCTCGCCCGCGGCGCCTGCGCCGCCCGACACCACAACGGGCTTCGCGCCGACCGAGGTGCACGCGAAGCAGATCTCGGTGCTTCACGTCCGGCGCGATCCGGGAACGAACGTCGCGCTCGAGATCCGATTGCGCCCCGTCGGCCGCAGCGACATGCCGGATCTGCTCGTCGAGCTTCCGGCGGGCACGCGCGACGCGCTCGCCCCGCTGCGCGACCCCGTCCAGTACGAGGTCGTCGACGCGAGCCCGTTCGCCGCGCCGTGTCCCGGCGACGGTGGCTGCGTGCTCACGACCCGCTGACGCGACGCCGCGCGAGCACGGCGACGACCGCGAGCACGAGCAGCCCGCCGACGATCGCGAGCCACCAGCGATGGCCGCGCGGCTCGGCGGCGACGCTGCCTTGCGACGATCGCGCGCCCGCGCGCACGGTGCGGACGTTTCCGGCGACCGGTGAGGCCGCGGGCCCGTCGGTCCACGACTCCGTCTCGATGATCGTGCCGTCGGGGCGCACGCCGGTGACCTCGACGCGATCGCTGGTCACGTTGACGCGCAGGTAATGCAGCGTGCGTTCGAACTTCACGACCGCGTCGGCGTCGACGGGATTGGGCTGCGGCCGGCGCGGATACAGCGGCGCGCCGCCGCCGCCCGAGACGAAGTAGTGGATGCCGTCGTGCTCGGCGCGCTCGTAGACGTGATCGTGGCCCGAGAACACGGCCGACACCTGATACTTCTCGAACAGCGGCGTCCATCGCTCGCGCAGATCGACGGCGCCGCCGTGGAGCGACACGGAAAACGGCGGGTGGTGCATCACGATGAAGATGTGGCGAATCAGCGGATCCTGGCGCGCCGCGATCAGCTCGCGCTCGAGCCACGCCGTCTGATCGGTGAGCGAGAAGCTGTTCGAGTTCGAGTCGAGCACGACGAACCGCGCGCTCGCGTACGTGAACGCGTAGTAGCGCTCGGCGCCGCCGTTGTCGGGCACGGCGAAGTACTGGCGATACGTATCGGCGGTGCGGCCGCGGCCCTGGCGATCGTGGTTGCCGAGCGTCGGGAACAGCACGGTGCCGCCCATCAGCTTTTGCTCGACGTCGAAGAACGCTTGCCACTGATCCTCGTTGTAGCCCTCGTCGACCATGTCGCCGGTCGCGAGCACGAACGTCGGCGCCTCGGCGATCAGGCGATCGAGCACGCGCCGGTGCTGGTCGACGCCGTTGCGGCTGTCGCCGAACACGACGAACGAGAACGGCACGTCGGCGCCGTTCGGCGGCGACGTCGCGAGCTCGCCGTCCCAGTGCTGATCGCCGATGACAACCTGGTAGTGATAGCGCGTGCCCGGGACGAGCTTGTCGACGCGCACCTCGGCGACGTGATCGGCGGGAGCATCGATCGTTCTGGCGCCGCCGGGCCCGGTGATCACGAGCGACGCGGGCACGGGCTCGTCGAGCTGCCACATGATCGTGATCGCGTCGGGCGCCACGTTCTGGAGGTACGGGCCTTTGACCATGCGCGGCGCGGCGCCGGCTACGCCGGCCGAAACGCAAAGGACGCACAGGACCGCAAACGCCCGCACCGAAACAGCTTAGCTGCGATAGCGGAGCGACGCGAGCGCGCCGACGAGGTCGCGCGCGGATTCACGGGTGTAGCCGAATCGAGAGATCAGCGTCTCGAGCCCGGTGCGGACGCGAGCCTTGGCCTCGGCCGACAGGTTGCCCTCGTTGTCGGACAGGAAGGCCATCAGCTCGGTCACGCCCTTCGCGATCGTCTTCTTGTGCCGGTCGTAGTACGCGTCGCGCAGCTTGCGCAGCAAGTCCGGGAAGATGTCGGCGAGGACCGGCTTCTGGCCGCGGTGATCGAGCGACCACGCGCCGATCTTGGCGATGAGCGACTGGCGGAAGTCGTCGGCCTTGCCCGGGACCTCGAGCGTGCGCTCGACCTCGCGCATCATCGTCTCGTCGGGTTCTTCCATCCGGCTGGTGCCGAGGTTCCGGACCTTCTCCTTCTTGATCGCGTGCATCGCGTGGGTCACGTAGCGGTCGAAGACGCGCGCGTACTCGGATTCCTCGACGAGCCCGACCGCGACGCGGACCTCGTCGTCGATCTTGTCGAACAGGCGACCACGCGCCACGTCGACGAGCTTCTTGTGATCGTGATAGCCGCCGGGCTGGACGTCCTGCCGCAGGAACTCGTAGAGGCTCGTCTGCTTCGTGAGCTCGACGATCTCGTCGAGCACGACGAGCGGCGACACGTAGTCGTAGCGAGTCGAGCCGGCCGCTGCGAGCAGCACGGTCTGCATCTCGCGCGGCGACGCGCCGACGCGGCCCTCGTAGATCGGATACGTGTCGGACTCGTGAAACAGATCCTTGGCGTGCGCCGCGAGCTCGCGCGCGCGATCGGGCGACAGGTCCTCGGGCACCTGCCCCGTCGAGTAGAGCTCGACCTTCTCGATCGGCGTGAGCTTGCCGATCACCTCGGCGAGCGTCGACGGGAACCGCTCGATCTGCGGCTTGCGCATGCGCGACAGCACCGCCCACAGCGCCGCCACATAGGCGGTGTGCGGCGCCACGTGACGGCCGCCCGCGGACTCGCGCAGCCGCTCGGCGTACAGCGCCTGTTCGTGGCGCACGTCGAGCAGCAGCGGCACGCGCACCAGCTCGATGCGGCCCTTGAAGCTCTGGAAGTCCGGAATCTCGCGGAACGCCGACAGGTGGATGTCGTTGCAGCTGCCGACGAACACGAGGTCGAGGAACAAGGTCGCGCTCTGCATCGACAGCGCCGCGCGCTCGACCGTCGTCAGCAAGTACTTGTAGTGCTCGAGCGGGCGCTTGAGCAGATCGTCGTATTCGATGATGCCGCGGTTGGCGCCGACGACCTCGCCGCCGTACTCGTGCAGCGAGACCGACTGCAGCGACGGCGGCAGCGCCGACAGCGAGCGATCCGCCGTGATCTGACGCTCGGTCGCGTCGACCGAGAGCTGCGGCTCGACGGTGACCCAGCCCTGGCGATAGCGGTGCGAGATCTCGAAGCGCTCGACGCGCACGTGGCGCAGCACCCCGACGATGTCGCCCTGGTAGCTCGCGAGCAGCGCCTCGTAGATCGCGCGGTTGCGCGGTGACAGCGAGCCGAGGCGCAGATAGTCCGACACGTTGCCGGCCCTTGGCCCGAGCAGCTTGGTGAACAGCTTCTCGCGCTCGTCGGTTGGGATGAGCAAGAGCGGATGGTCGCGGAGCTCGTCGCCGAGCCGCGCGTCGAGCACGTCGTCGGGCAAGTACGCGAACGAATCGGCCGACTCGAGCGCGGGATTCGCGCCGCCGAAGCCGATGCCGCCGCGCGTGCTCTTCTGCGCCGGGAAGATCCACGAGAACCGGTACAGCGCTCCCTCTTCGAGCGTCGAGTAGTGCTCGAGCGCGCGCCCCAGGCAGCGAATGAACGTCGACTTCGCCGAGCCGTTCGGGCCGTGCAGGAGGATCAGCTTGTTCGGGCGCCCGTCGCGCACGAAGCTCTTGAGGACCTGGTAGGTCTCGTTCTGGACCATCTCCTGGCCGAACAGCCGATCTTCGCCGTTCGCCCACGGGGCATCGAACAGCTTCCAGCGCGTGACCTCGCCCCACGGGTACGCGACCTGCGTCGTGCCGTAGTGGTCGAAGCAGTCGACGACGTATTGCGTCGACGACCTGAGCTGCGCGCCGGGCTGCGCGAACACCAGCGCCATATACTCGGCGAACGACATCACGCGGCGGTTGCGAGTGAAGTCCTCGCGAATCGCGGCGTGGAGGTCGAGCATCGTCGCCTTGACGTCCTCCGGGATCTCCGTCACGGCTTAGGAAGGTATCAGTTTGCAGCCACGGCGATCGTGATCGGCTGCTTCTTCGGGTGGCAGCTCTCGGCGTCGCACACGCCAAACTTCATCAATCCCTTGACCTGGTAGGCGCCGGGCTTGTCCGCGGTTGCATGGACCGCGAACGCGAGCAGCTTCTCGGTGAGTGTTGCGGCATCGCCTTGCGATTTGTCCGCACCGCCGGCGGTGAGCTCGGTCTTCGCGAGCTTCACGCCATCGGTCGGCTCGAGCGTGATCTTGATCGGGTACTCGGTCGACACGTGGCGGCCCGACGCGGGAGTCACGGTGATGTTGGCGACCAGGTCGGCGCCGGCCTTGCCCTCGGCGTTGGCGATCGTGAGCGTGCCCTCGTCGGCCTGCAGGTGGAACCGCTCCTCGTCACTCGCCGTCGCGGTCCCGCCGGGCGGTGGGGCCGTTTTGGCGCCGGGGACCGCGATTCTAGCAGCGCCCGCGGCCGGAGCGGCGGGATCCGGGTTGGTTGTGGGTTTGGACGAACACGAGTATGCGCCTACGAACAGCGCGCCCGTAACCCAGATCGGACGAAGCATGGGCGGTAGCATAGCAGCCAATCTCTACCGTGACGCTCGAGCGCAAAATTCCGCGAGATGTACCGATCGGCGAAACGATCCATACGGACGTTCCGCCACGCCTCGACGCTCTGGGCTGGAGCTCGTGGCATCGCCGCATGGTGATCGCCCTGGGCATCACCTGGGTCCTCGACGGTCTCGAAGCCAGCCTGGTGACCAACCTGGGGCCGACGCTGCTCCGACCCGAGACGCTGCACCTGACGGCGACGCAGCTCGGCCAGACCAGCTCGTTGTATCTGGTCGGTCAGGTGATCGGCGCGCTCGGGTTCGGCCATCTGACCGACCGGCTCGGCCGCAAGAAGCTGTTCTTCGCGACGCTCCTGCTCTACTTGATCGCGACCGCGCTCTCCGGCTTCGCGCCCAACTTCTGGGTGTTCGCGGCGTTCCGGTTGCTCGCCGGCGCCGGCATCGGCGGCGAGTACTCCGCGATCAACTCCGCGATCGACGAGCTCGTGCCCGCACGCGTGCGCGGCCGCGTCGATCTCGCGATCAACGGAACCTACTGGCTCGGCGTCGCCGGCGGCGCGGGTCTGACATTAGTGCTGCTCGATCCGCACGTGATCCCGGTGGCACTCGGCTGGCGGCTCGCATTCGGATCGGGCGCGATCCTCGGCCTCATCGTCGTGGTCATGCGCAAGGACGTTCCGGAAAGTCCGCGCTGGCTGATCATGCACGGCTACACGCGCGAGGCCGAGGCGGTCACCGCGCAGATCGAACGCACGATCGGCGTTCCGGCCGCGACCGTCGAGCCGGTCGCGATCAAGGTCCACGGCCCGACCAACCTCGCCCATCTGGCGCACACGTTGCTCGTGCGGTTCCGCAAGCGAACGATCCTCGGGCTCTCGCTCATGCTCGCGCAGGCGTTCCTCTACAACGCGATCTTCTTCTCCGACACGCTGATCCTCGAGCGCTTCCATCACGTGAAGGCCGAGGACGTCGGGCTCTACGTCCTGCCGTTCGCGGCCGGCAACTTCCTGGGGCCGCTCCTCCTGGGGCACTGGTTCGATCACTGGGGCCGGCGCGTGATGATTCCGATCACGTACGCCGCGTCGGGGATCTTGTTGATGATCACCGGCGCGCTGTTCTGGGCCGGCTATCTCGATGCGCTGACGCAGACGCTCGCGTGGGCCATCGTGTTCTTCGTCGCATCGGCGGCCGCGAGCTCGGCGTACTTGACCGTGAGCGAGCTGTTCCCCGTCGAGCTGCGCGGCATGGCGATCGCGCTGTTCTACGCGTTCGGCACGCTGGTCGGCGCGATCGCCCCGACGCTGTTCGGCGCGATCGTCGAGACCGGCAAGCCCGCGAACTTGTTCTACGGTTACGTCCTCGCGTCGGCGCTCATGATCGGCGCGGCGATCGTCGGCCGCGTGTATGGCGTGAGCGCAGAAGGCCGATCGCTCGAGTCGCTGAGCGCCGATTCGTAGTCGGCGTTACTCGCGCCGCGTGGTACCCTCGAGCTGCCGGTGAGAAGGGCCCAGCAGCTCGGCCGTTACCATTTGCTCGATCGAATCGCGTTCGGCGGTATGGCCGAGATCTATCGCGCGAAGACGTTCGACGCGAATGGCCAGCCACATCTCGTTGCGGTCAAGCGCGTGCTCGCCCACCTCGCCGAGGACGACGACTTTATCCAGATGCTCGTCGACGAGGCCAAGATCGCGAGCGTCTTGCGCCACGGCAACATCGCGCGCGTCTACGAGTTCGCGCGCGCGCACGGCGAGTACTTCATCGCGATGGAGCATGTCGACGGCAAGGACATGCGCACCGTGCTCGAGCGCTGCCGCGCGAAGAAGAAGCCGATCCCGCCGGAGCACGCCGCGCACATCTGCGCCGAGGTTGGCTCGGCGCTGCACGCGGCGCACTCGGCCGTCGACTCGCGCGGCCGGCCGCTGCGCATCATCCATCGCGACGTGTCGCCGTCGAACATCATCTGCAGCTACGCCGGCGAAGTGAAGCTGTGCGACTTCGGCATCGCGAAGGCGACGCTGTCGCGCGTCACCACGAAGACCGGCGTCATCAAGGGCAAGGTCAAGTACATGAGCCCCGAGCAGGCGCTCGGCCGCAAGCTCGATCACCGCAGCGACGTGTTCTCGCTCGGCAGCTGCCTGTACGAGATGCTGACGCGGATCCCGCCGTTCACCGCGACGAACGAGATGGATCTGCTCATCAAGGTCCGCGACGCGAAGTACCGGCCGATCAGCGAGCTCCAGCCCGGCGTGCCGCCCGAGCTCGAAGCGATCTGCGACAAGTGCCTCACGCGCAGCCGCGCGAACCGCTACCAGACCGCCGCCGAGGCCGAAGGCGACCTGCGCGCGTTCCTGCGCAAGTTCATGCCGAACTACTCGCGCAGCCACCTCGGCCGCTTCATCCGCAAGATGTTCGCGACCGAGATCGAGCGCGAGCTGCGCATGCTCGAAGAGTTCGTGATGACCGACGACGTGTCCGATGACGTCGGCGTGTCGATGATGCAGCGCGACGACGACTTCGAGCCGCCCGAGGTGCCGTTC
>Ga0268266_10003263_pt1 | contig 16350 bp, 12 predicted proteins | sample KBSS13metaG_FD_190356 | JGI IMG/M metagenome (GOLD analysis project Ga0268266, IMG submission 190356) | Switchgrass rhizosphere microbial communities from Kellogg Biological Station, Michigan, USA - KBS S1-3 metaG (SPAdes) (version 2) | ecosystem: Host-associated > Plants > Roots > Rhizosphere...
AGCTACAGTGGCAGAAGGATTTAACCAGCTCGCATTAGCTATTGCCCTCTACGCGATGGCGGCGGCTCAAAATCCACCGCGACGCCAGATAACTCAACACAGCGAACGCCGCCAGTCCAACCGCCGCAGTCAGCTTGTTGCGTTCCAGCATCGGCAGCGTATCCTTCCCATATTTCACCGCAAGATATCCCACCCCGAAATAGCGAATCAGCCGAGCCAGTGCAATCGCCGACGTAAAACTCCATAGCGGCACCTCAAACACTCCCGCCGCAAAAACGAACACCTTGAACGGCGTCGGTGGCGGCAGCAACGCGGCAATCAGCATCCCTCCAAATCCGTTTTCCTCCACCCAGCGCCGGATCGTCAACGCGCGGTCTCCGGCCTTCTTGTGAAAGAACGCTTCTCCGCCCTTCCGCGCAATGAAATACAGCAGGATGCAGCCCAACACCGATCCCGACGCCGCCATCAGCGCGTATAACGTCATCCGCGCCGGATGCTGTATCGAAAGCTCGATCAACAACAAATCATTGATTACCGGAAACGTCAGCACCGACGAATCTAAAAATGAAATCAGAAATAACCCCGGCGCCCCCAGCGTCCCCGCAAATAGGACAATTTTCTGTTTTAATCCGCTCAAGCTCATTGTGCGCGCAGCACCTCAGCAATCGCCCTGGTGAGCGTCGCCAAATCCTGTCGCTCAATCACCAGCGGCGGAGTCAGATAAATCACGTCGCGAAATGGCTTGAGCCACACACCTTTCTCTACGAACTTCGCCCGCAATCCCCGCGCGTCAACCGGACGGTCCATTTGCACCACACCAACGGCTCCCTTCACGCGGACGTCAACCACTCCTTCTGCACTCCGGCACGCCGAAAGGTCTTCGCGCAACTGCTCTTCGATCGCCCGCGCCTGCGCCACCCTCGGTTCTCTTTCAAACAAATCCAGCGAAGCATTTGCCGCCGCGCACCCTAATGGATTCGCCATATACGTCGGACCGTGCATCAGTGCCGCCTCTTCGCTCTCGGCAAGAAACGCCAAGTACACTTTTCCCGTCGCTACAGTCGCCGCCAGCGGCGCCGTTCCGCCGGTCAGCGCCTTGGACAAGCAAATAATGTCCGGTACAACCCCGGCCTGCTCGCAGGCGAACATCGTCCCCGTTCGGCCGAATCCCGTAAAAACTTCGTCGAAGATCAGTAGCAGCCCGTGTCGATCGCAGAGCCTTCGCACCTCCTGCAGCACGCCCGCCTCGTAAAACTTCATTCCTCCCGCACCTTGGATCAACGGCTCGACAATCACCGCCGCGATTTCCTTGCGACGCGACGCCAGCATTCGGTCCAACTCGTCTCTTCGTTCCCCATTGTCGGGGAGTTCCGCAACGATCTGCTCCGGCAAGAACCCGGTAAACAGACTGTGCATTCCCTCTTCCGGATCGCAAACTGCCATCGTCGCGAACGTGTCTCCATGATACGCATTGCGGAAATGCACGAATTTCGCGCGCCTTGCTCCCCCATTCAGCCAGAACTGCACCGCCATCTTCAGTGCGACTTCCACCGCCACCGAACCCGATTCCGAGAAAAAGACATGGTTCAGGTCGCCCGGCAGCAGCCCAGCCAGCCGCGCCGCCAGTTTGTACCCCTGTTCGTGCGCCAAACCGCCAAACATCACGTGCGGCATCGTCTCCAACTGCGCTGCGACGCTCTTAACGATATGCGGATGTCCGTAACCGTGGCACGCAGTCCACCAGCTTGCAATTCCGTCAACCAACTCACGCCCATCGGCTGTTTTGAGTCGCACTCCCTTGGCACTGACCACGGGCACCGGCAGCGCGGCAGTCTTCATCTGCGTGTAGGGCAGCCAGACATGTTCCAGATTCAACCAGGACGGAGGGTTCGTCATCGCCAAGCAGTATAAAGGAGCGGCTATTGCGAAAACGCCGACCGGTCAAAATGATTCATGAACACCTGCATCAGCGCCGTGCGATGCAGATTCGGCAGCCGCGGAATTTCACCAATCACCCGCACATGGCCAAACCGCTCTACCGTCTCGCGGTTCTCCCGGTTCTGATCGCCAATTAGCACCACGCCATGCACAGGCAACTCCGCCGCATGCAGCGCGGCCAGCGTCAGCAGCGTGTGATTGATCGTACCCAGCGTACTTCGCGCCGCCAGAATCACCGGTAGCTTTAGCTTCACCATCATGTCCAGAATAAATTGCTTCTGATTGATAGGCACCAGCACGCCGCCCGCGCCCTCCACAACCAGCCAGTCATTCGCCAGATGATTCGGCAAATTGATCTTCGCCAGATCAATCTCGACTCCAGCCCAACGCGCAGCCAGATCCGGTGAAACCGGCGGCACAAATTTATACACTTCATCTATCGTGCGGTCGGTGCCGACTCCCGCCAGCCGCATCACCGTCGCGCGATCTGTGCCTTCCAGCGTGCCCGTCTGAATCGGCTTCCAGTACACCGCGTCCAACGCGGCACACAACAGCGCCGAAAGCGTAGTCTTCCCCACGCCCGTGTCCGTGCCTGTAACAAAAAAATGATGTCTCACGCCCGGCCCGCAACTTCCGCCGCAGCCAACGCACTCTGCGGCCTTCTCCAATTTTGCAAGGCCGCCCGTATGCCCGTCACCTGTTCCCTTGTAATCCGCGCCGTAAGCGACAATCTCAGCCGCGCCGTCCCTGCCGGAACCGTGGGTGGCCGAATCGCCCTCACCGCAAATCCCCGTTCCTGCAAAAATGCAGCTGCCGCAAGCGCATCCTCATTCGAACCAATCACCATCGGCACAATCTGCGACGCCGTCCCGCTCACATTCCATCCATCCCGGCGCAAAGCTGCGGTCAATTCGACCGAATTCCTCTGCAGGACACTTCGTTCTGCATCCATCTCGCGCGCCAGCCGCAGCGCCGCCCGAATCTGCCCAGCTATATACGCCGGCATCGCCGTGCTGAAAATCAGCGTTCGCGCATGATTGGTCAGGAATTCCCGCAGCACACTCGCCCCGCACACAAACGCCCCGGCGCTCGCCAGTGCCTTCCCACACGTATGCACCGTCGCAAACACCTCGCGGGTGAGCCGCGCTTCCGCAACGATCCCCGCCCCGCCCGGCCCGTGCACTGCCGTAGCGTGCGCTTCGTCTACCACCAGATTCGCGCCGTACTTCTCCGCCAACGTCTGCATCGCCCTTATGTCTGCGATGTCGCCGTCCATGCTGAAGACAGACTCCGTCACAATCAGCTTCCGGCACGCTTCGCTTTCACGCAGACGCAGCGCCGTTTCGAGAAAATTCAAATCGCGGTGCGGATAAATCTCTTTCCGCGCCCCGCCGAGCCGAATCCCATCAATCAAACTCGCATGATTCAGCTCGTCCGAAAAAACCAAATCATTCTTCCCGACCACCGCCGAAAGCAACCCAATGTTCGCCGCATACCCATTCGCAAAATAAAGCGCCGTCTCCGTCCCAGCAAACGCCGCAAACTCCTCTTCCAACTCATTCCAAACCGGATCATGTCCCGAAAGCAGCCGCGATCCCGTCCCGCCCACGCGTACCGAAGCCGACACCGCTTCCAGCGTCGCCTCCTTCAGCCGTGCATCCTCCGCCAATCCCAAATAATCATTCGAACAGAGGTTCACCCCGGCCACCTGCGCGAAGCTGCGCAGCTGATCCCGCGCGCGCAGTTCCGCCAGGTCCCGTTCCAACTCGCTCAGCAGTTTGTTTTGCCCTTCAGACGGCATGCGGCTCCAACGGCTTCATGCCCAGCGTTGCCAACAACTCTTCGTCTTCATCCCGCCCCGGATTTGGCGTTGTTAACAACTTCTCGCCCACAAAAATAGAATTCGCTCCGGCCAGAAAACACAGCGTCACCGCTTCCGGCGAAAGCTGCTTGCGTCCCGCTGCCAATCGCACCCTCGAAGCCGGCATCAGAATCCGCGCCGTTGCAATCGCCCGCACCATCTCCAGCGGATCCAGCGCAGGCATATTCGCCAGTGGCGTCCCCTCCACTCGCACCAGCATATTGATCGGCACGCTCTCCGGGTGCGGCTTCAGGCTCGCCAGCTGCTGCAGCAGCCCGATGCGGTCCTCTTCCCGCTCCCCCATGCCCAAAATTCCGCCGCAGCATACCGTAATTCCCGCCTTGCGCACCGCCGCCAGCGTCCTCAGCCGCTCGTCATACACGCGCGTCGTAATGATCGAGCCATAAAACTCGGGCGAAGTATCCAGGTTATGGTTGTACGCCGAAAGCCCCGCTTCTTTCAGTTGCTCCGCCTGCCGCTCCGTCAGCATCCCCAGCGTGCAGCACACTTCCAGCCCCAGCGACGACACGCCGCGCACCATCTGCAAAACTTTGTCGAATTCCCGGCCCTCCGGCGCCTGCCGCCACGCCGCTCCCATGCAGAAACGCGTCACTCCGCGACCCGCCGCCTCGCGCGCCACTCCAATTACATGCTCCGGATCGAGCAATCCCTCGCGCGCCACTCCCGCGTCATAGTGCGCGCTCTGCGGACAGTACCCGCAATCCTCCGGGCAGCCTCCGGTTTTGATCGAGAGCAGCTGGCACGTCTGCACCCGGTCTTCTGGATGAAACTGTCGGTGCACCGTCTGCGCCCGAAATACCAGCGAAGGCAGCGCCGTCCGGTAAATCTCCGCCACTTCCTCCCGCCGCCAGTCATACCGAACGGGCGTAACCGCCGTGTCCGCAATAGTCGAAGAACCTGTGCTCATTAACTTGGAGCTCCAAAAATACTGTCTGGCATGTTACCAAACGTCCGCCCATTAGGTCAGTCGCACCGCACGCAGATTCCGGAATCGAGGCTCGTCCGTTCACGCTATGCTGATGGCTTAGGACAATGGCAACGATCAGCACGATCGCGTTCTCTGTCGCTCAGGTTGAGCGATACAGCCCACCCGTCTTTACAATCATTCCTCACATAGACGGTATTCCCTTGACTTGTTTGATTAGCGATTTCGAGAAATCGATGAAATTCGAACCGGTCGGTGCTTATGGTGGTCTCATTCCCGACTTTTTCGAATACGGTCCTCTCGACAAGTATTTTGGGGGTGAGTCCGACAGCGATTATTGGTCTGACTGGGTGCAATCTATGTCCTAGGGTGCGAATGTGGCGATGTTGGTGGTTGGCCGCTCGCGTGCCAAATCAACAAAGACGATCTGCATGTGATTTGGAAGGACTTTCGTCAGCCTCATCGCGAGGAGCGCGACTATTCGGGATTCGGCCCGCTGGTTTTCGAACTTGCTCAATATCAAAATGCCCTCACTGAACGGTTAGCCAACGCTCGCTAAGTTCCCGCCCATCATTTGAAAAATGCCGCTGGAATGCGATAAATCAATTCTCCGCCACGCCTGAATTTTGCTTATACCAAATAGAAATGGGCCGGGAATAAATCTCCGGCCCATCGAATCCGCTTGCTTCTTATACAGCAGCTTTCAGCGAACTTACCCTTCCATCTGCGCCTGCAAAAACTCCCCAGGCAGCCGCACCATTCGCTCCGAAGCCCGCGCCGCAAACTCCAACTCGCGCCGGTCATGGTTAACCTGCCGGTTCACTGACCCGTTCGTCGGCCGAGCAGGAGCCTGCCCACCATTCAACGTAGCACGCTCCATCTTGATTCCCAGCGCCCGCTCTAGTTGAAACAGCTCGCTCTTTTGCCGCCGATCAAACAGCGTTGAAGCAACGCCTCGTTCACCCGCGCGGCCGGTACGGCCCACCCGGTGAATGAAGTTTTCCGTCACCTCCGGCAAATCATAGTTGATGACATGCGCGATGTCCTGCACGTGAATCCCGCGCGCCGCCACATCCGTCGCCACCAGCACGCGATATTGTCCGCGCTGAAATCCCGTCAGCGCCGCGGTCCGCTGCGATTGCGAACGGTCTCCATGAATCATCGCCGCGTTAATTCCCTGCCGCGACAGACTCTTCGCAATTCGTTCCGTCCCGCGCTTGGTCCGGCAAAACACCAGGCAGCGCCCGTTCTCTTTCGTCAGCAACTCGTACAGCGTGTCCGCTTTGTCCTGATCGCTCACTTCAAACGCCTGCAGCCGCACGTTGTCCGCTGGTTTGAGCGTCGACCCGAATGACAACCGCACGGCGTTCCGCGTGTAGTCGCGCACCAATTGCGTCATGGCCCCTTCCATCGTCGCGGAAAAACACAGCGTCTGCCGTTCCTTTGGCAACACCGACGCAATCCGCTTGATCGCTGGCAGAAACCCCATGTCCAGCATGCGATCGGCTTCGTCCAGCACCAGTGTCGCCACTCCGCTCAGCGAAACCAGCCGCCGGTCCAGATAATCTTCCAGCCGGCCCGGCGTCGCCACCACCAGTTGCGCTCCTTTGCGGATCGCATCCAGTTGCCGCCCTTCCGGCAATCCGCCAACTACCAACGCTGCCGGCGCCGCCTTCTTTTCCTTCAATGTATTGAACTGCGCCACCACCTGCATCGCCAGCTCGCGCGTCGGCACCAGCACCAGCGCGGAAATTCCCCGCGTGCTTTGCTTTGCCAGCTTTTCCATCAGCGGAATGAGGAACGCCAGTGTCTTGCCCGTTCCCGTCTGCGCCGTGGCGATCAGGTCTTTCCCTTCCAGAGCTTGCGGAATCGCCGCGGCTTGCACCGGCGTGGGCACCAGAAACTTTCCCGCTTTCAGCCGCTCCTTCATGGATGGACTCACAGAAAATTCAGAAAAACTACCTTCAGAAATACTTGTCATTTTGCTTTCTTGCCGGTTGCGGTTACCGCTGCGCACACACTTGGCGGCGCGCGGCAATCCGCTTTGCCGGACCTATTTTTATTTACGCTGAAAACTACGGAGAATTCGAAGGGCGGGTATTCTCAGATCAGGTCAGTAAACCGGAGGGACCGCACAACACAACCGCTGCATTAAGCGCAAAATCAGCATAGCACAGATTAGAAATATCTACGCTTTAATAAAATACCGCCGTGTGACCCAAGCGTTAGACCGACCGTTCGCTCCGAACCTGCCGTCATTTGAAAAACCGCCCCTGGAATGTTATAAATCAAACCTTCGCCACGCCCTGAATTTTGCTTATACCGAGCAAAATATCCGGTATGCCGGGAAGGGGTTCCTGGTGCGTGGCCTGGTTGCTTTTCCGTCAGGACAAGGAGCCACTCTCCAGCCCGTCAATCGCAGCATCCCCAGATGCATGCGTAGCGGCAAGGTGGCGCAACTGCAATACCGGTGAACGCGCGAAGCGTCGCCCGCAACAAGTGTGCAGATTTTCAGCAGAGCGGTGCACCACACGCCTGCAAGCATCGGACTAACGAACGCGATTCGGAGGAAGCCTTACATGCGAACCTGGCTACACAACGCCTGGTCCCACTGCAGTTCTGTAATCTTCAACGGATTCAGCAAGCTCTCTGCCCTCAGCGCAGCGGCGCTGGTCGCAACTACAGGCGCACTGGCAGCCAAGCCCGCAAGCGAAGCCGGCGGCGAAGCTGCTCTCAAGCTTCCCGATCTCTCCTCTGTAAATTTCGTAGGTGGCATCAATGGTCACAATCTGCTCCTCTGGGGCATCCTCATCTGCATCTTCGGCCTGCTCTTCGGCCTGATGATTTACACGCGCCTCAAAAATCTCCCCGTCCATCGCTCCATGCGCGAAATCTCCGAGCTTATCTACGAAACTTGCAAGACCTATCTCTTCACCCAAGGCAAGTTCCTCATGCTGCTCTGGGTCTTCATCGCCGTCGTCATCGTTCTCTACTTCGGCTGGCTCTCGCCCGTTCCCGGCAAGTCCGTCGCCCTTACGCTGCCCATCATCCTTCTTTTCAGCATCGTCGGCATCGCCGGCAGCTACGGCGTCGCGTGGTTCGGCATTCGTGTCAACACTTTCGCCAACTCACGCACCGCATTCGCCGGACTCCGCGGAAAGCCCTACCCGATCTACCACACGCCGCTCGAAGCAGGCATGAGCATCGGCATGATGCTCATCTCCGTCGAGCTGCTCATGATGCTTCTTATTCTTCTCTTCATTCCGGGCGACTACGCCGGCCCTTGCTTTATCGGCTTCGCCATCGGTGAATCTCTCGGCGCCGCTGCGCTTCGAATCGCCGGCGGCATCTTCACCAAAATCGCCGACATCGGCTCCGACCTGATGAAAATCGTCTTTAAAATTAAAGAAGACGACGCGCGCAACCCCGGCGTCATCGCCGACTGCACCGGCGACAACGCCGGCGACTCCGTCGGCCCCAGCGCGGACGGCTTCGAAACCTACGGAGTCACCGGCGTAGCGCTCATCACTTTCATTTTGCTCGCGGTGAAAGATCCAACCGTTCAAGTCCAGCTCCTCGTCTGGATCTTCGTCATGCGCATCGTCATGCTCATCGCTAGCGCCGCCGCCTACTTCCTCAATGGCGCCATCGCCAAAGCCAAGTACGGAAACGCTGATGAAATGAATTACGAAGCGCCGCTCACTTCCCTGGTCTGGATCACTTCCATCGTCTCGATCGTCCTGACCTACGCCATCTCTAAGCTCATCATTCCCACCCTCGGCGGTGACGATTCGCAGTGGTGGAAACTCGCAACCATCATTTCCTGCGGCACGCTGGCCGGCGCCATCATTCCGGAACTCGTGAAAGTTTTCACCTCCACCGAATCGCGCCATGTGAAAGAAGTTGTCACCTCCGCGCAGGAAGGCGGCGCGTCCCTCGGTATCCTTTCCGGGTTCGTCGCTGGGAATTTCTCCGCCTACTACCTCGGCATGGCTATGGTTGCCCTCATGTCGGTCGGCTACCTCATTACCACCATGAGCAACAACGCCATGACCTCCCTGATGGCTGCTCCCGCGGTCTTCGCTTTCGGCCTTGTGGCTTTCGGCTTCCTGGGCATGGGTCCGGTCACCATCGCCGTGGATTCCTACGGCCCGGTCACGGACAACGCACAATCCGTTTACGAACTTTCACTCATTGAAAATGTGCCCAACATCAAGGCCGAGCTGAAAAAAGACTTCAACATCGACGTCAATTTTGAAAAGGCCAAGGAAATGCTCGAAGCCAACGACGGCGCTGGTAACACTTTCAAAGCCACCGCCAAGCCAGTGCTCATCGGCACCGCCGTAGTCGGCGCCACCACCATGATTTTTTCCATCATCATGGCGCTCACCAACGGTCTGACCGAAAACGTGTCCAATCTTTCGCTTCTTCACGCGCCGTTCGTTCTCGGACTGATTACTGGCGGCGCCATGATTTACTGGTTCACCGGTGCTTCCACCCAAGCCGTTACAACGGGCGCCTACCGTGCAGTCGAATTCATCAAGGCCAACATCAAGCTCGAAGGCGTCGAAAAAGCCTCCGTCACCGATTCGAAGAAAGTCGTCGAGATCTGCACCAAGTACGCGCAAAAAGGCATGATCAACATTTTCATCGCCGTCTTTTTCGCCACGCTGGCCTTCGCATTCCTCGAGCCGTTCTTTTTCATCGGCTATCTGATTTCCATCGCCATCTTCGGCCTCTACCAAGCCATCTTCATGGCCAACGCCGGCGGCGCTTGGGACAACGCCAAGAAAATCGTCGAAGTCGAGCTCAAGCAAAAAGGCACTCCGCTCCATGACGCCACCGTCGTAGGCGACACCGTCGGCGATCCCTTCAAGGACACGTCTTCCGTCGCCCTCAACCCGGTCATCAAATTCACTACTCTCTTCGGTCTGCTCGCGGTAGAGCTCGCCGTGAAACTGACTGCCAGCCAAGGCAATGGCGCGACCCACATCCTCGCCGCCATTTTCTTCGTCGTCTCATTCACTTTCGTCTACCGAAGCTTCTACAGCATGCGCATTCGCTCCGACGCCGCCCACTGAGTGCGGTTCGCATCATTTGGAATGCGGCAGCCCTGCTGCCGCTTTTCCTCGTTGACAATTTCGAACACTGATCTGGCGGGAGCCCTGCTCCCGCCATTCCTGTTTTCGAACGCACACTTTTTTCTTCCCGCCTAGCAATGTAGAATTCCCCGTCGTTTTCGCGAGGAACCTATGAACAAATTCCTACCATCCGCACTCGTTCTCCCATTCGTATTCGGTGCCGCAATTTGCAACGCGCAGGTGGATCCCAAGTGGGAAATCCATGATCGCAATCGCCCGAATCCGCAAGTGATTACGTCAGGGACGGCAAGCACGCAAGACTCGCCGGGCAAGCCGCCATCCGATGCCGTCGTGCTTTTCGATGGCCAAGACATTTCGAAATGGGTTTCGAAAAAAGACGGCAGCCCCGCGAAGTGGACCGTCGCAGACGGTTACATGGAAGTCGCCCCCAAAACCGGCGACGTTCAGACCAAAGAAAGTTTTGGCGACTGCCAGCTCCACGTCGAATTTCGCGAGCCGTCGCCGCCCAAGGGCGAAGACCAGGACCGCGGCAACAGCGGCGTCTTTCTGATGGGCGAATACGAAATTCAGGTACTCGATTCCTACAACAGCAAGACCTACGCCGATGGCCAAGCCGGCGCGGTCTACGGCCAGTATCCGCCGCTGGTGAACGCTTCGCGCGCGCCCGGCGAATGGCAAACTTACGACATCATCTGGCACGGTCCGCGCTTCGATGCCTCAGGAAAACTGACGCGCCCCGCCCATGTCACTGTCATTCACAACGGCGTGCTCGTTCAAGACAACGTCGAACTCACCGGCCCCACAGGCCATCACGTCCGCCCGCCATATAAGCCAGGCCCTGACAAGGCGCCGCTCGCACTGCAAGACCACAACCATCCCGTGCGCTATCGCAACATCTGGATTCGCAATTTGTAGCAGCGGCTTTATGCCGCTGCTCAGCGGACAAACCTGCCAGTCCATGAACAATTCTCATGCGCGGATCAGACCGGTGAATTTGCGTTGGGAGTTGTCGAAGCCGGGGAAGACCGGAGCGAGGTCGCGGATGCCGATGTGCTTCTGCAAGATTTCGCCGAGCACGGTGCGGAAATCCGTAGTCAATGCTAGGTCGCGGCCTTCGTTGAGCTGACCTTCGCTCAGTCCGGGCCAGCGGCCGTAAACTTTTCCACCTTTGATCGGGCCGCCCATTACGAACATGCAATTCGCGTGACCGTGATCCGTGCCACGATTGCCGTTTTCTTTTGCTGTACGGCCGAATTCGCTCATCGTGACAAACACGATGTTTTCCATGCGGTCGCCCATGTCGGTCCGAAACGCGGCCATTCCCTGCCCCAAGTCCCGCAGCAAATTCGAAAGCTGGCCTTGCACTCCGCCTTCGTTGACGTGATTGTCCCAGCCGCCGCAATCGACGAACAAAACTTCCGTCCCGATGTTGGCTTTGAGCAGCTGCCCGATCTGCTGCAGGCTCTGGCCGAGACGGCTGTTGCCGTAGTTCGCGCCGTTTTCCGGTTTGTATTTGGATGGATCGGCTTTGCGAAGCATGTCAATCGCCTCAAACGTTTCGGTGCCCGTGCCGCGCAGCGCGTGGTCCACCGTTTGCGCGTACATCGCTTCGAAGCCGCCTTCCGCAATCTGTCCCATTCCGGGAGTCTGCGACATCACTCTGAACTGCTTCACATCGGGCAGCGCAATCGCAGGCGCGGAGCCGCGCAACATGCGAGGAAGATTTGGCCCCATAGCTACAGCTCGAAACGGCGAAGCATTTTCTTCAGGAACCGATTCGAGCGCACGATTCAGCCAGCCATCGTCGGTGGATTTCACGCCAGGCGTGCCGGACTCCATGAAATCCTGCGCGTCGAAATGCGATCGCGTCGGATCGGGCGATCCCGCCGCGTGTACGATCGCGAGTTCATTTTGCTGAAAGAGCGGCGCTAGCGGCGCAAGGCTCGGGTGCAATCCGAAAAATCCATCGAGATCCAGTGCCGCACCAGTCGCTCCACTGCGCGATTGCGGAATCGCGATGGTCGGCCGCATGCGGTAGTAATTCGATTCTCCGAACGGAACTACGATGTTCAATCCGTCGGCCGCGCCGCGTTGAAACAACACGACAAGCTGTTTTTTCCCTGATGACGGAGTCGCCGCAATCGCGCGCTGCAAAAAAGCTGGCATCGTGCTGAGGCCGACCATGGCGATGCCGCCCTGCTTCAAGAAATAGCGGCGCGAAAATGGAAGTGCGCGGCAGCCTTCGCAGCAGTCTGCGCTCATGCTTCACCTCACAGCATTCCCATACTGAAAACAAGAAAGTTAGCGAAATTCGCGCGTCGATCGGAACTATAGTTCTGGCTTGCTGGCGAACCGTTACGTTTTGGAACTCTAGCCGCCTTGGATAAGTCGTGTGTCTCCGGACATATGATTGCCACCGGAACTATAGTTCCGGTTTCGTGGCGAGCGGGCGTGACATGGGATTTCATCTGCGTTGAAACTCCGGTGCGCCTAAAACCAACCCAGTGATGACGCCGAAGTCTGCGGGCTTGGCGGGATCGTCGAGGCGAGCTTGCATGACTTGAGGGTCGTCCAGCTGCTTCTGCAATGTCTCGATCGTGGCGGGACCTGCGCGGCCGCCGAGGAAAAGCTGCACGGCGCGGTCCAGGATTTCTTTGCTATCAGCCGAAGAAGAAGGGCCAAGCAGCGCTGCAGCGTCTGTGCGCGAACCGCGAACTTTGTTGCCGGCAAGTGCTAGCGAGAAATTCAGGCGATTGAGCAGAGCACCCGCATTCACCCACGCTTCGGCTTTGTCGGAGTAGCCGGTGGGCGGCTGGCATTGGTACAGCGGCTCACCAATTCGGCCGACCCATTGAACCAGCGGCATGGTCGTGTCCACATCCGTGCCAAGAGCGCGAACCGTGGACGCGACAAACTCGAAGGGCGTCTTGATTTTGGCGCGGTAGGCGTCTCGGCTCCAGAATTCCGGCGAATAGATCATTGCGTGCAGGACTTCTCGGATGTCGCCGTCACTTTTGCGAAATGTGTCAGCCATCCGTGCGACAAGCGCGGGCGGAGGATTGTCGGAAACAAATCGCCGCGCCAGCTTTGCGGAAATGAATTTCGCAGTACTCGGATGCTTCGCGAGCAGCTCGATGACCTGTTCGCCATCTTTCATGCCGCCCGCATGAATCTTCTTGCCAAGCACAATTTTTGGATCGGGATCGTGAATGCGTTCATCGAACTTGAACTGCGGATTTTCGCGGGGCTTTTCGATGGTCCATCCAGTGAACGCGCGAGCGACTTCGGTGACGTCTTTTTGGGCATAGCCACCGTCCACGCCGAGCGTATGCAGCTCCATCAGTTCGCGGCCATAATTTTCATTGAGCCCGCGCCCTTGCCTTTTTTTGTTCGCCTGGGGATTTTGCTGGGGCGTAGGAAACCGGCGGCGCATCTGCTTACGCATGGCGCGTTGCTGAGCGAGTCGTTGAGCAGTGAGCGGATCGGCACTCAGGAAATTATCGAGATAGAACAGCATGGCCGGACTTTTGGCGGTCGCGGTTACAAGATCTTTGAACTTCCCCAACGCATGCGGCTGAATCACGTCGCGCTCATAGGATGTCAGGTAGTAGCGGTCTTCGCCTTTGCCGGCGAAAACGTTGAAGTGGTTGAACCAGAAATCGTCCATGACCTGCAGCAACTGGCGATCGCTGTAGATGGCGCGCGTCATTTTGGCCATCGCGAGTTCTTCGACGATACGGGCGGGACGCTTGCTCTCGTCGGCTATGGGGCGAGGCACGGCGTTGGGATCGATGCTCAGCGCACCACGCTTCCCTGCTCCTTGTGTGGCGGCGTTGCCGGATGGCTGCTTCATGGGAGAGGGCGTGTCGCCGGTTTCGCCGTAGTTGTTGCCGTTGTGTGCTGCAGCCTGCATCGAATCCGAGGCACTGTCCGCGGAGCCGGGTTGCGCGTCACGAGCAATCACCCCGGGCGCGGCGTCGGCTCGCGATGGAGGCGCCAGTTGTTTGGCCGCTTGCTTCGGCCGCGGATAGTCGGCAATCAGTGCAGTGGTGCTAAGCCGCAGCGTCGGCAGATTTTCGAGGCGTGCGTCGAGCGTCTTGTCGTCTATCGCGCTGGGACTGAGCTGCTGGTCGATCCATTTGGCCAAGCCCATCTCTTTGACGCGTTCGACATCGCCAGGACGCGGACCGTAAGCAAGGCGGTTCAGGGCATGGAGAATCGCTTCGTCGATACTAAGCTCGGTAATCGGCAACCCTTTGAACGCGCGATCCTGTTTTGGTTTTTTGTCGTTGATCGCGACGCGCGACGGTTCCATACCGGCGGCGCCTTCCAGGGCAGGTCCAACGAGCGAAGTGGATGCTAGCACACACGACAATAGCTTGCGTGCAAAGAGAAGCTTGATTTGCAGAGTCACCAGATCGCTGCGCGATGTCTTCATAGCGATAGCAGCTGTGTAGCGCGATAGGAAGCAGGAAGGCATGCTTCGGCGCCGCCCCAAGAATAACCCGCGGAGCGAGAGGAAGTTGCTCGCCCCCAAGTGATAATTGTCCAGAAAGAAAAAGAGGCTGACAACTGGCCGAAAGTGCCGAGGAGCTACCTGCCCATTTCCCTGCCCGTGCCGATGGCGCGCCAGAAACGTGAATTTGGCTGAACAAAGAGGTTCGGGCTCCCGCCACAGGTGGAGTGTGGCTCTGCGCTTCCAAAATTGAGGGGACTGATCTAACCTTTTGCCTCTGCCATAGTCTATCTATGGCAAGGAGCGACACATTGCCTCGAGACGAGATCCCCCCGGGGACGCTGGACCTGCTCATCCTGAAGTCCTTGGCGCGGTTTGGCGAACTTCACGGCTACGAGATCGCGAACGCCATTCAAAGCGCGTCCGAGGACGTGCTTCGGGTAGAAGAGGGCTCCTTGTATCCGGCGCTGCAGCGGATGCTGGTCAAAGGCTGGACTACGGCAAAGTGGAGCACGACGGCGGGCAATCGGCGCGCCCGCTATTACCAGCTGACTTCGGCTGGCCGCAAACAGCTGGCCGTGGAAATTTCCGATTTTGAACGAGTCATAGGAGCGATTACGCGCGTGATCAAGACGGCCTGAAAAGGAGGCGTCTATGAGCTGGCTAGGTGAATCTGCACGAAAAATTGCGGCACTTTTTCGCGGGTGGCGACTGAGCGCCGACCTGGAAGAAGAGATGCGGCTTCATCTCGAACTTCGGCACGAAGAAAAGGTGCGGGCCGGAATGACGCCAGAGGAAGCAAGACGAGCGGCACGACGCCAGTTTGGAAACACAACCCTGATGAAGGAGGACAGCGCGATGGTGTGGGGCTGGGCGTGGCTGGAGCAGTTCATGCAGGACGCGATTTATGGGATTCGCTCGATGCTGCGCAGCCGCGGGATTACGGCGGTGGCGCTGATTTCGCTTGCGTTGGGTATCGGCGCGAACACCGCTATTTTCAGTTTGATCGACGCGCTGATGCTGCGTTCCCTTCCGGTGAAGAACCCGCAAGAGCTGGTGATGTTCGGGAGCGGCTTGAACAACGGCATCAGCGACGGCTTTCCGAACAACGAACTGTATTCCTATCCGTTTTTCCGCGAAATGCAAACGCGCAATGAGGTTTTCACGGATGTCGCCGCCGCCTCCAGCATGCTCAATCTGGTGCACGGAACGGTGGAAGGCCATTCAGCGCCAGAAGCGATGCACATCAAGCTGGTTTCCGGAAGCTATTTTCCCACTGTGGGAGTGCAGCCGGTTCTCGGCCGGATGCTCGGCGAGGAGGACGATCGAATCAAAGACGCGTATCCGGTCGCTGTTTTGAATTACGGCTGGTGGAAGCAGAGCCTGGGCGGCGATACGAACGTACTTGGAAAGAAACTCACGATCGGCTCGACCGTTTTCACGGTGGTGGGCGTCGCGGCACCGGAATTTTTTGGACATCAAGTCGGCGAATCTCCGGACATGTGGATGCCGCTGGCGATGCAGAAGGAAATTCCGCCCGGCAACGACGGGTACGCGGACAGCATGGCGGAGTCGCTCCACTTAATCGCCCGGTTGAGACCTGGAGTCAGCAGAGCGCAGGCGAGTGCAAACGTGGACGTGCTCTTCCAGCAGATCCTGCGCGGCCTGCCCAACGTGCCGTTGACCGAGGAAAATTTGAGAAAGCTTGAAGTGATGCGAGTGGATCTTCAATCGCTTGCGACCGGATTTTCCATGTTGCGTGTGCAATTTTCGGAACCGCTGAAAATCCTGATGGGTGTAGTGGCGCTGGTGCTGCTCATCGCGTGCGCCAATATCGCCAATCTTTTGCTGGCCAGGTCGACGGCGCGGGTACGCGAGCTGGCAACCAGACAAGCCCTGGGCGCGAAACGGTCGCGGCTAATCCGCCAACTGCTGACAGAGAGTCTGGTGCTGGCGTTGACCGGTGGCGCGCTCGGCGTCGGCTTTGCCGTGGTCGCTAACCGACTTCTGCTGCGGATGCTCTCTGGCAGCGGAGAAACTATTCTGC
>Ga0268266_10003265_pt1 | contig 16330 bp, 6 predicted proteins | sample KBSS13metaG_FD_190356 | JGI IMG/M metagenome (GOLD analysis project Ga0268266, IMG submission 190356) | Switchgrass rhizosphere microbial communities from Kellogg Biological Station, Michigan, USA - KBS S1-3 metaG (SPAdes) (version 2) | ecosystem: Host-associated > Plants > Roots > Rhizosphere >...
CCTGAAGCCCTGCAACAGGATGTGCTGCGCCGCGCCCGCCGTCGCCATCCCGGCTTTGACCAATTGAACGTTGCCGAACAATGGCTGGCGTTGTCGCGCCTGACCCGGCAACCCACCCGCGCTATCAGCCAGGCCCTGAGCCCGGTGCCGAACCGGCGGATCTCCAGCGCCGATTTTTGCCGCCAGGTCGCCCACCTGCAAACCTTGAGGAACACGCTATGACCGAACAGATCGAGCCCGGCAGCGCCAGCCACGCCGCCCAGCAACGCCAGCGTGCCAGCCAGTTGGCGCAAGCGGTGCGCGGCGAATTGCAGAAGGCCTTGATCGGCCAGAATCAGGTGATCGACGACGTGCTGACAGCACTTATCGCCGGTGGCCACGTGCTGCTCGAAGGCGTGCCGGGGCTGGGCAAGACCTTGTTGGTACGTGCACTGGCCCGCTGCTTCGGTGGCGAGTTCGCGCGGATTCAATTCACTCCGGATCTGATGCCCAGCGACGTCACCGGCCACGCGGTGTACGACTTGCAAACCGAGCAGTTCAAACTGCGCAAAGGCCCGTTGTTCACCAATCTGTTACTGGCCGACGAGATCAACCGCGCACCGGCGAAAACCCAGGCCGCCTTGCTCGAAGCGATGCAGGAGCGTCAGGTCACGCTCGAAGGTCGCGCCCTGCCCATCGCGCAACCGTTCATGGTCCTGGCCACGCAAAACCCGATCGAACAGGAAGGCACCTATCCCCTGCCGGAAGCCGAGCTCGACCGGTTCATGCTCAAGGTCCGCATGGACTACTCCGACGCCGATCAGGAGCTGAACATGGTGCGTCAGGTCTGTCGCTCGACCCGTGCCGACATGCTCGATGTGCAACCGCTGCGCACCGTGTTGCAAGCCAAGGACGTGCAAGCCTTGCAACGCATCGCCAGTGATTTGCCGCTGGACGACCAGGTCCTCGACTACGCCGTGCGCCTGGCGCGCAGCACGCGCACCTGGCCGGGGCTGACCCTTGGCGCCGGACCACGCGCCTCGATTGCCTTGGTGCGTTGCGCCCGTGCCCGCGCATTGTTGCGTGGCGGCGAATTTGTGATTCCCGATGACATCAAGGGCTGCGCGCTGGCCGTGCTGCGCCATCGCGTGCGCATCGCCCCGGAGCTGGACATCGAAGGTTTGCAGGTCGATCAGGTGCTCCAGCAACTGCTCGACCAGATTGCGGCGCCGCGTCTGTGAAACCCTCACGCCTGCTGTTGATCTGGCTGGCTGTGCTGCTGGTCATCGGCATTGTGCTGGGGACATTGCGGGCACTGGAGACCGATATCCCGGCCAGTCTGATCTCGATCAACTGGGGTTTGCTGCTGGCACTGTTGGCCCTGGCGGTGCTGGATGCGCTGCGCCTCAAACGTCTGCCGACGCCGCGCATCACACGTCAGATGCCCGGTAGTCTCGCCCTCGGACGTTGGGGCGAGGTGCACCTGGAAGTCGAACATGACTTTACTGCGCCGACGAACATTGAACTGTTCGACCACCCACCGGAAGGCTTGAGCTTCGAACACCTGCCGCTCTCCATTGAATTGCAACCGGGCCAGCGCAGCCTGCTCGGCTATCGCCTGCGCCCGCTCAAACGCGGTCATTTCAGCTTCGTCCACTGCGAAATCAACCTGCCCAGCCCCTTGGGATTATGGTCAGGCAAACGCCTGCTCAGCGTCAGCGACCAGACCCGCGTCTATCCCGACTTCGCCCGGCTCTACGGCGGTGAACTGCTGGCTGTGGACAACTGGCTCAGCCAGCTCGGCGTACGCCAGCGGCAACGTCGCGGTCAGGGTCTGGAATTCCATCAACTGCGCGAATTCCGCGAAGGCGACAGCCTGCGCCAGATCGACTGGAAAGCCACCGCGCGCCAGCGCACGCCGATTGCCCGCGAGTATCAGGACGAGCGCGATCAGCAGATCATTTTCATGCTCGACTGCGGCCGGCGCATGCGCAGCCAGGACGATGAACTGTCGCACTTCGATCACGCACTCAATGCCTGTTTGCTGCTCAGTTATGTGGCCTTGCGTCAGGGCGATGCGGTGGGTTTGAGCACATTTGCCGGCGAGCAGCCGCACTATCTGGCGCCGGTCAAAGGTAGCGGCCAACTGAACGTGCTGCTCAATGCGGTTTATGACCTTGAGAGCACTCAGCGTCCCGCCGATTATCAGGCTGCCGTCAATCAACTGCTGGCCCGACAAAAGCGCCGGGCACTGGTGGTGCTGGTGACCAATTTGCGTGATGAAGATGACGATGAACTGTTGAGCGCGGTTAGACGCCTGAGTGCGCAACATCGGGTGCTGGTGGCAAGCCTGCGCGAGGAGGCGCTGGATTCGATACGCCAAAGAGCGGTGCAAAACTTGCCAGAAGCGCTAGCTTATTGCGGGACGGTGAATTACCTGAACGAACGGGCAGAACTCCATGAGCGCTTGAGTGCTCATGGGGTTCCAGTGGTGGATGTTCGGCCTTTGGAGCTAGGGGCTGAAATGGTAACGCGATATCTAACCTGGAAAACAGCTGGCACTTTATGACACAGAGCGTGACGAACTCCATGCTCAGAGGGGGCGCACACGTCAACTTCCAACAACCCGCTACAAGTCTATAAAAGTACCATCATAACTATTTACAACCCTAAAGTTTAAAGTCTGCGTCCCAAGCGGCCAGGTCGCAGTACCATCTGCCTGGGTATGCGTAAAATCAGCCCCCTCCGGCCAAGTGATGGCGATAAATACGCCGGGGGCGGGCTGATCCAGGAAAACCGAAGTAGCGCTAATAACATACTTGGAACCATGACCATCCTGAATTAGTTTTTTAGTTGCAGTGACCAGATTATGGCCCAACGACATCCGCAAATCCGATGAAACCCAATCAAAATCCTGAATCTCCAGTTTCAAAAAAAACTCCGTATTTTTAGAGGTCTTATTGAAGTCCAACTTCCAGGACAACCCTCGCTGGTCAAGTTGATGTATTACCTCCAGACCAGGTGTAACCTCAACACCTAGAATGTCAGGAGGCTCGCCTTCCCATATGAGTCTTACACGGCGACCAACCAAGGGAGAGTCAGGTTCCAACGATAGATACAGAGTATGCGTGGCGCCGTGACAGGGATTGGCACCTTCGGGAAATTTAAAGGGAAACGTATCGAACACAAAACCAAGCTCATCGTGACTTATCACTTTGACTGGAAACGATGGCGAACTCGAAAACTCTGGAAATTTCGGCAAGGAAAATTGCAATTCAAAAGTACCGCTGTCGGCCTGATCACTCGTGATAACCCAACTCAACGAGGTCGTCCCATCCGCCATCGCACACGGTTGGCCCAATGGCGGATCAAAAACCAACCCTTGCCCCTCTGCACCAGGCGTGTATTCCAGAGCAAGAAAGCCACCCGGATCACCAATTAAAATGCTGTCCTCATAACTCAGGGTCAATGTACAGGTCTGCCCGACCATCAAGTCCGGTTTCACATCGGGCCATGCCATCCGCTGTCCATTAACGAGTGGGACGAAAGCATCTGACCAGTGTTCAATCAAACGCCCCTGCAATGACGGCGACGTCTCTAGTTCGGGAATTTTGGGAAGAGCAAACTGCAACGCGAAATGCCCGGCATCCGCTTGTTCGCTAGTGACTAGCCAGTTTAATGACGTTGTCCCCACAGCCATCGCACGCGGCAGCCCCAAGGGTGGATCAAATACCAGCCCCCGTTCCTCTGAGCCCGGTGCGTATTGCAGAGCAAGAAAGGCATCGGGCTCACCAATCAGTCCACTGTTTTTATACTCAAGGGTCAGCGTGCAGGTGTCTCCCACCATTAAATCCAGTTTGAGTGCAGACCAACTGACCGGCTGGCCATTGATCAGAGGTGTGAAACCGTCTGACCAATCTCTGATTAAACGCCCAGGTATGACCGGTGATTTCGATACGTCGGGTAACTTGGGAAGGGAAAACTGCAAAGCGAAAAGACTGATATCAGTGGGGCTGATCGTGATTTGCCAGCTCAATGAAGTAGTTCCCTCCTCCATCGCGCACAACTGCCGCAACGGCGGATCGAAAACCAGATCCCTGCCCTCTGCGCCTGGTACGTAATCCAGAGCAACAAAGCCGGAAGGATCACCAATGAGAAGATTATTTTCGTAACTCAGCGTCAGTGTGTATATCCGCCTCATCATTGAAATGAGTCTGGCTTCGGGCCATTCTACTTGCCGGTCGTTGAGGAGCGGAATGAAGCCGTCTGACCAGTTGCTGATCAATCGCCCCGGTATTAACGGTGACTTCGATAACTCAGGATACTTTGGAAGCGCGAACTGCAATTCAAAAAGACCGATGTCAGATGAGTCGCTCGTGATACGCCAATTCAATGAGGTAGTGCCCGCAGCCATCTCACATTCCTGTCCCAACGGCGGATCAAAAATCAAACCCCGCTCCGTGCCCGACTTGCACTCCAAAGCAAGAAAGCCTTCGTCCGTGCCAATCAACCAACTGTATTTATAGTCCAGCCCCACTGTGCAGGTTTCACCCTTCATCAGATTCAGTTTCACCTCATCCCAGTCGACTTTCTGGCCATTAACGAGAGGGGTGAATTCTTGCAGCCAAGTATTGGAATCAATAGATTTAGACATTTGATGGCACCAATTCAAATTCGAGAGTTTTTAATTCCCACCCGCTACATCCATAGTAACCGCCGTTAATTGCATGCGACGAAATGGAGCTAACCGGTTTCGAAAACTACTGACTTACGCTACACATTCACATAAGTAGAGTTATATCTATTCCAGACTCTGAATCTCAGATCCGTGAAGAAATGCTCCCAAATTACATTACCATCCACTCCGGTAACAATATATTGCTCGCCGCTCGACCATGTTACCCAGATAACTACACCGGGGGCCGGCTTGTTTAGATGGACCGAAGTAGCGGATATAGCATAGGCAAAGCTGCCATCAGCTTGTTTCTTTGTTGCAGTCGCCAAATTATGACCCAAATCCAAAGGCAATCTTTCCGAGACCCATTCAAGATCCAGAACTTGCAATTGGAGGTAGATCAGTGCTTGCTTGGTAGCTTTGCTAAAATCCAGCTTCCAGGACACCCCCGTTTGATCAAGTTCAATTACATCCTGAAGACCCGGTGTAATCTCGACGCCCAGAACATCATGGGGCTCACCGCTCCATATCAGCTTCGCACGGCGCCCGACCAATGGAGAGTCAGGCTTCAAAGACAGCTGCAGATTATGTACGGCGCCGAGACATGGATAAGAAACCTCGTAAGAGGAAAGGGGCTCTGTACGCAAACTGCTCTGGCGAGGCTTGATGAGGAACGTATCGAACATAAATATGAGTTCGTCGTGGCCTATCACTCTTGATGGCAATGACGGCGACTCCGAAGCCATAGAAAATTTCGGCAGGACAAACTGCAACTCAAAACCACCGATATCAGCATGGTCACTCGAAATAACCCAACTTAAAGACTGCGTGCCCTCTGCCATCTCGCACGGTTGGCCCAATGGCGGATCAAAAACCAGCCCTCGCCCCTCTGCACCTTGCTTGTATTCCAAAGCAAGGAAGCCATCGGGCTTCCCTACCAAATCGCTATTTTCATAGTGCAGCCTCAACGTGCGGGTCTGTCCTACCAACAAGTCCAGCTTCACATCTGGCCAATCGACGGGCTGCCCATTGATGTACGGAATGAAGCCGTCTGACCAGTTACTGATCAATCGCCCCGGTATTAACGGTGACTTCGATAGCTCAGAATACTTTGGAAGCGCGAACTGCAATTCAAAAAGACCGATGTCAGATGAGTCGCTCGTGATACGCCAATTCAATGAGGTAGTGCCCTCAGCCATCTCACATTCCTGTCCCAACGGCGGATCAAAAATCAAACCCCGCTCCGTGCCCGACTTGCACTCCAAAGCAAGAAAGCCTTCGTCCGTGCCAATCAACCAACTGTATTTATAGTGCAGCCCCACTGTGCAGGTTTCACCCTTCATCAGATTCAGTTTCACCTCATCCCATTCGACTGTTTGGCCATTAACGAGAGGGATGAATTCTTGCAGCCAAGTATTGGAATCAATAGATTTAGACATTTGTTGGCACCAATTCAAATTCGAGCGTTTTGAATTCCCAGCCGCTGTATCCGCCCGGGACATAAGCATCCAGCCAGCCACGTCTAAGGCCAGGCATCCTGAACTCTATCCGTGCGTTCCCGTCGACATCTGTAGTAGTGGGAGCAAGATTCAATGTCGGGTATTCCCATTGCACCTCGACCCCCTCCAAAGGCTCAGAGGTCAAGGCCGACACTACGTTGACGGTCGCTGAAACCCGCTCGCCCAGGTGACCACCGGGCTTGGGGCTGGTGAGCGAGAGGATTTGCCGAGGTTGATTGAGGTAAAGCGGTATGGCGATGGACTCCGAATGCAGTGCCTCGCCCACCGTTGCGGTCAGCTCAAATGCACCAGGTGTCGTCGGTACAAACCGCACGCGCGCCACACCGTAGTAATTGGTGGTGGTTGTCACTTCACCAAGATCCGGGCTGAACCATGTCACGATCACCCCGGCCATCGGTCTGCCGCTGATGACTGAAACAATGGTGATCTGTTCCGAAACCGCCTCGCCCCACAACAAGGTCTGGCTGATTCGCGAACGCTCGGCAATTTTCACTACCTGCGCGCCCTCTCCCAAAGACATCGCATTAACGGGAGACAGGCTCGCCAGCCGTTCAGACGCAAAGCACAACCCGAAGCTGCCGTTATTCTCGTTACCGACCGAGTAATAGTTGAAGGTTAATTTCTCTTCCTCGTTGAAACGCCTGAATTCGCCGAGCTTGGGTTCATCGAAGCGCATTCCCAGCTCCCCTGGCCCGGCTCCCGTCATTCCCAACGCCAGACCGTAATTCAGCAAATCGCTGTCGGACGGGACTTTCAGGTCAATCCGGTGCTGCCCGTTATGACGCGGGAAGTAGGTTCTTTCACCCCATGGCTGTTCCCGTTTGCCGTCAAAACTGACCATCAAACCCGCCCACGGGTCTGTTTTCAGCGCATTGACGGTTACCATGCGACTGTCTTCGTTGCCGTCAAAGTAGCTGTCTACCAGCGCAATAACCGAATGCGTGCCGCCGGCAAGCGGCCGAAAACCAAAACCGCTCCAGCCCTCTGAATCGGTCCACGTGGTCGGGCTATTCACGCCGTCCCACCAATTCACCGGAACCTGTTCCACCGGGCGCTGGGTAAAATGCGAATACACCTGAACCCAAAGCCAGGCAGGAGCCGTGGATCCGGCCGTAGCGACGACCGGATCCACGGCTGCTTCGCGCACAGCGTGAATCCTTACTTTGTTATGAGCCAACACCATGGGCTTGGCAGGAGCGACAAAATCCAGTTCGGGCAAGGCAACGACCAGCTCGAAGCGAGCCGGTTGCTCGCTTTCAGAAAAGTCCAGCGTCCAGATAGCGCCGCCGTCGGTCAACGTTTCTGAAGTATCCAGCGTCGATACAACGGGAGCGCCCAAGGCATCAATCGGGGCGTCGGAGCGGGTCAGCACGGCCTGCAAACCCACCAGTGGGCTCAATGCGCCAGGCATTACATTGAAGCTGTGGGTGGCCCCCAGACACGGATACAGCGCTTGTTCGTCCGGCTCAGCCCGAATCTGATCCAGCAGAAAGCTGAATTCCGTACTCAACTGAGCAGAAAGCAAGCGCCCGGACAACTCCCGGACAACCTCGACACTTTCCAGATGCAGTTCCAGCTCAAACAGACTGCTGATGCTGCTGACCGCCGCTGAACTCAGCGTCCATTGCACGCCTTCTTTCGACAAGGGTTTGCCTACTCCCGGCTCCGAGAGCTGCAGACCGATACCGGGATCATCGCCACGCCAGTGCAAGCTGATGTTTTTATCAAGCCAGGAACTTTCCTCGACGGGTTTGACGATCAGGGTATGCGAATGTCCTCTTCGGCAGACCACTCCGAGCGTATTACGCTTGACAATCTCCCCGTCCAGCAGGATCTCGACCTCGCTTTTCCAGGGACTGGAAGCGAGCGCCCGGACGTCGAACGGCCGGGTGATCGGCACGGATTCCGAGTGCGCCTTGACGTGAGCCGTGACCTTCAGATTGCCGGCTTCAATCGGCGTATAGAGCACGCTCGCCCAACCACCATCGCCGCTGCACGCATTAATGACGCCTTGCGGCGTGTGCCATTCGACCGACGCGTTGCGAACCGGATCACCGTCACCGAATGCCGTCTCATGCAACACTTGCAAGCGCAACAACACACTTTCCTGCTCATCGACCACGGGGCATTTGTTGGCTTCGTGCACTTCACCGATCCTGACCCGGTTGCGCGCCAGCGACATCGGTCTGCCCGGGGACGGCAGCAGCAAGTCCGAGCAGACCAGTGATAGTGTGAATTTACCGTCAAGGTCTCCCCCGCTGGCCAGCGTCCAGACCATATCCCGCTCTGTGACGGGCACCGCGCTTTCAAGCTCCGGGCTGATGTCCACACCGAGCTGTCCGTGATCATCGCCACTCCAGTGCAATGACAGCCGGGTACCGAGTAAAGAACCATCGGCAGGCAGACGTACCTGAACGTCATGGCGGCTGTCACGGTTCGGATAGCCTTGCGAATCCCAAGCAGTCTCTTGCCCATCGACAACGGCAAGCAGTTCGTCCCACGGATCAGTTTCCAGTACCCGTACTGTGAACGATTCCGTGTAAACGCCACTGGCATAATATCGACTCGTGACCGAGGCCACGATGTGCGCGTCTCCCGCCGTCTCCGGCTGAAAGTCGCAGTAGGCCCAGCCATGTTCATCCGAAACACTGGCAGAAAACACGTGCTCTGCCGTCGACCAGTTCACCGTCAGGCCTGCGAAGCTCTGATTGGTGTAATAAGACGCCACTTGCACCCCCAGACGCACGCTCTGCCCGTGTTTCAGTATCGGGTAATACGCAGCGTCCAGCCTCTCGCGAAACTTCAGACGGTGGTGGCCCAGCGATGCGTCGATCGTAAAAGGTTCGGCGTTGTAGCGGCTGTGCAGGTTCACCGTTAACGGATAACAGTCCTTGCCAGGCACCACTGGAGCGTGGAGCAACCAGTGCTCTGTCAGCAACTGGTCTATCTCCGGGCCCGGCATGACACCAATCGCTTGCTGTGGATTATCGACAAGCATCAACGAGGCCTCGGTATTCTCCCAGGCGTTGCCCGGCTCTGGCTCGAAGGTCAAATCATGTGAGTCGCTGTCTGTTGCTCCCATGCAAAGGTAAAGCGTGCCACCTTCGCCCAGCACTTGTTTATCGAGTTTCACTGTTTTCAGCTTCAACTTATCCAAATACAACTGGAGGTCGATACGGGCAATCCGGACTTTCGAATAATTGTCGTTTTCTTCGTTCGGCGGGCTTCTGATCTCGATGCGAAGCTTATCGCCAGCCTCGAACAATGCACTCAGCGTTTGTACGTATGGATCCGGATCAAAAATCAAAGGTTGTCCGGCTGCCAACCGGGCCAGATCCTGCTCAAGGTTGCGGTCAGGTTTGGGTATCAGCTCTATTTCGTCAATCAACTGCTTACCGTTGAAAATCCGTAGCCAGCCCGACTGCTCGTGGATCGTCTCGCACTCGAAGCTCAGTCGATATTGCGCTTGATCGGCGGGTTTCTTGGGGACATCAAATTCCTGACTGACCCAGCTTTCTTCAGCAAGATGCAAAAGTGTGATCCGCTCGCCAGTGACATACTCATCTTCCACCGTGCCGACTGCAGAACCGATCTTTGTCCAGCCCCTTGTCCCTTCGAGGAAATCACCATTGAGTATCAGACTCTGGTCCGCTTGAATGATCGGTTCACTCATGATTACCCGCTCCTTTGACTTGCCGGTTGCGCCAGGCAGTTTCAGCTTCGTTGACCAGGTCTTTGACTTTGCTGGCGAAGGTCGTCTCGCCGATCTTTGCGCTGTAGCGGACACGCACGATGACGTTGGTCATGGAGCGCAGCATGTCTGCCTGCGGCCGCTTCCCATGCCAGGGAAAAGACAGTTGCCACTTCGACACGGCACCCGTGTATTCGAATGGATTGAGCAAGCCATCATCGGGCTTCATGGCCGTCAGACCGTTGTCGGCAATCCCTGCCGAGAGGACGATCTGCTGGCCGCTGCGCAAGTTGATCAACACATCGCTCGGCGCCACTTTCCCGGGGTTGTGCAAGTACTGCACCGACTGCGTGGTAGCACGGGTCGCCGTCTTGCTTTCGATCTGCAGCAAGACGGCCCGCACATCCTCGAACGGTCCGGTCAGCACCGGCAGGTCGATTTCCACCGACTGGATCTGCCGGCAGAAGAGTCCCGGATGATCACGATCGAACAGCAACTGAGTCAGCTGGAACTCCAGCGTGCCGTCTCTCTGTAGCAGACCCAGCGCAGTCTCCCAACTGTCGACACCTGGCTGCGGGTCGAACTCGTCGTTGAACAACTCGCGCAGGGAAATGGTTTTCACCAATTCCGGTCGCCGCTCGTAGCGTTGTAAATATTCGCGCTCCATACGCAGCAAGTGCGCACGCAAATGCTCGCCTGCCGTCAAACCATGACGCTGATCCAGCCACACCTGTGGCAACGGAATCTGCGTGTCGTAATCACCGGTTTCGGCATTCAGCGATGCCTGGGCGCTGAGACACAAACTGATGACGGCATCGTATGCCTGATAATGCAAAGCCTTGAGCTGGCCAAGCATCCAGCCGAACAGTTCGGCATTACCCGCGCGATTTTTCAGATAGCTGTAAACCGTCAGCGCCTGAGCGTTGGCCCGCAGGGTTTGGGCAAGGTTTGAGCGAGCGGCGCTGACCGCATGGCGCTGCGCCTCGATCTGCGCGTTGAGGGCGTCCACCTCGGCCAAGGCCTGATCACGCTGCAGTCCCCATTCGTTACGACGGCGACGGTAGCCTTCAGTAGTGGCCTGATCGTCGGCGTCGATTTGCAGCATGGACGAAGCGATTTCCAGTCCGAAGCACACGGCATCGATTGCATTTTCAGGCTTCATACCGCCATTGGACATGCCAAAAATCTTCGGCAGCGCCGCGATAACCGCCCCGGTGGGTTTGAGGACTTTGGCGGTCAAGGCAAGTGTTTTCGACCCTTTCAGGCTCGCCATCACCTGATACTCTACCGCCGACACGTTCTCGTCATAGCGCTGCGCGTACGCATCCGCGCGCTGTAGCGCCACGACCCGGCTCTGCTCAAGCGCCGTGACGCCAGCCTCGAGTTGAGCGATGGACTGCTCCTGCACGGTTTGCGCGTAATTGCCCAGTTCGACCAAATGCGTTTGCTGCAATTCTTCCTGCTCGGCACGATCACGTCGTTCGAGCAGATTGAGCACTTGAGTGCCGAAATCCTGGAGCACCTGCACCGCACGCAATGCAATTTCGTGAACGGCACGCCAGCGGAACGCGCCGACGACCAGCCGGCCGCCCATCGGCCGTGGCCCACCGACACCACCCGACGCCAGGAAGCGCAGCAACTCGTTCGGGTCGGAGGGCGGGCTGAATAGCGGGATATCCAGCGGCTTGCCATCGAGGGTGAGGTTGTTGCGCAAGTTGTGCAAACGCCGGCCGGGGGCCGCAAACAAATCCACCAGCGACGAATCGATCGGAATCCTGAACGGCCCGGAAGACAACAGACCAAGGCTCGCCGCAATATCGGACCCGGCGGGGACATCCGCCAGACTGAAGACATGCGTCTGTTCAAACGCCTCCAGCGCCGGACGGCGGCGGCTTGCATCCACAAGGCTTCCCACCGTGGCGGTCTGCCAACGGTTCACCGCACGGGCCAAAGGCGCCGGGCCCATCAGGAACTCGGCTTGCACGTAACACAAGCGGGCCGCCACCAGGCTGTCGCGGGTCAGTTGCCGGTAATACCAGTCGCCCCAGATCATCAGATTTTTTACGTAGTCGCAGAACATCAAAATCTTGAAGTGCTTGGGTGTCGAATAGCCAATCGCATCCGGATCGGCGGGAGCCAGCGCCTCACAGCCGGGATTGCCGGCTTCGTTTGCCAATGGCCGGCAGCGCCAGTACGACACTTTGGGAACGGCTCTGGCGGTGTCTGCAATGGCTTGCGGGTCGAACACGAAATGCAACCATTTCTGCGCTTCGACAAAACGTTCTTCATCGCGCATGCGGGTGTACACCAGGTGCGGCAAATGGAAAAACAACTCCCAGTAGAACAGACCGTTGGCGCCATCGAAGGCGCCGTTGGGTTCGTGAATCTGAGCGCCGGTCGGCGGTGGTTCCGGAAGGAACTGCGTGTCCCAGTCGAGTACGGCCTCCACGGAGCGATTGGAGCGCAGCACCAGTTCAGGACCGAACTGTGAGTTCAGGCGGCTGTAATTGAGGTACGGTTCCGGCAACTCATAAGACAGAAACTGCGCCGCATTGGTGATGTTTTTTACCAGCTTTGGCGGAGTGAAGTTCGTCAGGTTGCCGATCTGGAGTTTGAACTCCTTGCCGCCATACCCGGTCGTTTCTGCGGTTAACGCTAACGTGGTGTCTGGCGGCCATGAACCTTTGTCACGGGCGAAACGCAACGAACCCGTAATCCAGTCTCCGGCTTGCGAAAACGTTCCTTTTAAAGAGGGGTCCGTCACCGTGCCGTTCACCAGCTTCAATTCGAACACTCCAGAAACGCCAGGGGGCAGCGCCGTAGGTCTGCAAAACCCATTGACGATCAGTACATCCTTTTCGTCTTCACGTATTGCTATAGCGTGAAGATCGAGAAAATCCGACATCGTGCCTTCAGGCTTTTCAACGCTGGTCATCGGGACCTGGTAATTGAAGGAATGCTGCACCGTTTCCGGAGTTTTGAAGCGTTCCCTGGCGCTATCCAGCCAGCCACCTGCGTCAGTGAGGTCGGGGCGTAGCAGTACGTCGTAAATCCTGTGGGTCACGGCTGATGCATCCGATGCTTGTTCCGCGTCCTTTACCGGGATCGACACCCCCAGCTTCCCCTTGGGAGACATCCCATCGATCCACACCGAAGCAATCAGGTGAAAATCCTGGTCATCGCCTTCCGCGGCTTGCGCGCCGTATAGACTCAGCGGCGCCGACCATTGACCGTTCTGCTTCATGAAGGACAGGTTGACGTCGAGTCTTTCGGGGATGCTTTCGTCTTCTGTTTTGCCTTCTACTTTGTCTCTCCATTCGGCCCAGACCAGGCACAACCGTCCGTTCCAGAACACCGGGCGTATATCCAGCACCCGATGCGCCGGCTGAATTTCCACTGCCTGCCATTCACCCCAGGCAGCCGGATTGACCGCGACGCAGGTCGGCGTGAGCTCGATCTCGGCTTTGCGCCAGAAGTACTGGAAAGGCGGCACCCGCTCACGGCCGACAAAGTAGTAGTCGGCGCGGTCAGGCGTGGGACCGTCCATGTAGCAACTCAGCACATCCAGATCACAGGTCTGCTCAAACCTTTGCAAGTAATTATGCAAGGCAGCCAGCACGGAGTCGTCATTCAAGCGGGTGTGGTTCAGGTCATTTTCGAGGGCCTTGAACAGGCTGGTCTTGCGTTGGCGAACAAACGGGTTGATGTAGTTTTCCGGGTAGAGCCTGATCAACTGCACCGCAGCCCAATCGGAATAGTTGCTGCACAATTCCCACTCGCTCAGATCGCTGGCGGGAAACTGATGCTTGTCGTAGCCGCGCTCAAGATTGCGGTATATCCGATGAATGTACTGCTGGGCGCAACTGGTCGCTTCGGCCACCCAAGAGCTTTTCACTGCGAAAGTTTCCAGCGGGTCCATACACAGCAGTTCGAACAAGCCTGCCGGCGTTTCCACAAAGGAGTATTTCTCCCGGCTGGCGTGCCCGATGCAGTATTCAAGCAAAGCGGAACGCCGTTTTTCCTGCAGATCGCCAATATGATTCAGTGCCATGATCCTTGCTCCTCGATGGGAATAGACGGTGGATGGAGGTCATCTCACGTTGGTCGCCCCCCCCCCTCGAACGTAATCTCATCGAAGATCGCTTTTTGCTTGCTACGCTGGCTAAGCACACTCAGCGCGAATGTGCCCCCTGTGTCGCTGGAAACGAACACCCGCGTGAGCCCTTCCTGATTGGTAAGGTCCTGTTGTCCCCTGAGAATCACCCTGGCTGTTTCTCCTGCCCCCCTTTCGACAAACCAGTTCACCAGCTCGTTTGCACCAAGGTTGTTAAAACGATCCATCAACGTGGCGTAGAGCTCGACTTCCTGGCCCCGTGCGACGACGCCCGATGGCACCGGCGACTTCAGTTTCAGTACAAATTCCAGAGTCTTCTCGTCGGAGGTGAGGATGATCTTCGAGGCATTTTCAGGTTCGAACAGGTCCAGCCAGAAAACAGGTACGTCCTCCCCCATTCTGGTGCCAGGCGTGTAGATGGCCTCGAGCACTCCGTCGTAATTGGTATGGCCGGTTCGGATATCGCCCAGGCTGGCGCGAAAATGCACCCGGATGCCACTCAAGGGTTTTGGTTCGGGACCTGTCGGATCTGTGAGCTTGACCGTGTAAGTAGCGGTTTCGCCGGAACCGGCGACAATCTCGGTGGGGCTCACAGCGACACTCATCGTCACAAGTTGCCGCAGATCCCCCGGCACTTGAGCAAGCGGCGCACGCGCTTCGGATTGGCTGAGCAAGGCCAACTCGGCGGCATCGGCATAGGCCTTCGTGTCGACCTCTTCAGACAAATCGCCCATCAGGAAAATTGTCAGCGCGTCCATCCCGGTTTTCGCCGACATCTCACGAACGCGGATAAGCAGAGCCAGTTGGCTGAGATTGCTCAGAATCGGTCGCTCTGAATCCATGCGATTGATGCATTCACGCACCTCCTGCACGCTCCAGTCGAAAAACTCGGCCAATCGGATAGTAGAAGCCTGATGCGCCAGCCGCTGCGCATGCTCGCCGAGGAAGGTTTCCAGCGAGTTGACTTCGCGCAGGTAGTCGAGCAGCTTTTGCGCCGGCAGCGAGCTCATACTGAATGCCCGGGTAAGCGTGGTCAGGTGGTAAAGCGTATTGATCGTGAGTGCATATTGGCTGGTCTGCCCCAACCAGGCGCGGTAACCGTAATCCAGATAATCCTGCAGCAGGACTGCACTCAGACCCAGCGTTGCAACCACCTCGCTGCGACGCCGAACGTCGGCCAACAGCAAAAGCAACACATCGGAATCCGGGGTGCGGCTGGATTGCTCGGTGCTCGAATCGATACGTGTTTTCACCTCGCGCAAAAACTGGTAAACCGTTTTGTTGGCCCAGTTCAGCACCGGGATTGCCTGATCCGGTCCGATTCCGGCATAAACCGCCAGGGTTTCCTTGACCAATGACACCTGGGCATCCCTGGCATCCAGCAGCACTTTCAACAGGGTGTTGGCCAGACTTGTGCGCAACTCTGGTTCCAGGGAACCGAGCGCTTGATCAATGGCCCACTCCACCCTTTTCTGCGCATCAATCAGGTACTGTTCGAGCGTCCCTTTCGGCGCCAGCACTAACCCATCGACATCGACAACATCCTTCAACCCATCGGGATTCGCCACCAGAAAGTCCAGCCAGCTGGCGGCACCGGCAGGCGGCAAACCGGCCATCAGAACGGCCGCATTGGAAAACTGCGCCGTCGGCAGCAGATTGCGTATCTGCTCAAACAGTTGCCGGTCTTGCTCGGACGCCTCGCGGGCAGGTTGAGGGGCTGCCGCGTGTTGCAACACCCACAGCACCGGCAAGTTACTTTGCTCGCACCACCGCACACACGATTGCAGGGCGTCGATAATGTTCAGAACGTCCGCTGTCTTGCTGTCGGTCGAGTCGATTTTCGGAATACCGGCCAGACCATTGAGCCAGTCTTCTCCACCCGTCAGCAGCAGCATCAGCACGCCTTCGACCGGGGTGATGCTCAGCAATCGGGACAAGCGCACCAGTCGATAAAAGCTGGAAAGAATCGGCAGGCTGCGCTTGAACTTGTTGTCACTGATGTTGTGAGCCTTGGCCACTTGCGAAGCCAGATACTGGTAAGTCTGCGTATCAATCCCCAGGCCACTGCACAATTGGCTGATAGTCAGATTGACCTCGCCCGGTGCGGGTATCACCGGAAACTCACCATTATCCAGCAACAAAGGTTCGCCATAGCTGGCTTGACGGTTGAACACCTGATCGAATTGCGATAACGCTTCGCCGCGCCCGTAGATGCCCAACTGGTCGATGAACACCGCGAAGTCCGCCGCCGTGCAGTTGTAGCGTTCGCGCAACGTCTGGAACAGCCCGAGGGCGTGTACGACATTGTCAGTTATCCACCATTGCGTGTTATCCGCACCGCCGCGTCCTTC
>Ga0268266_10003266_pt1 | contig 16328 bp, 16 predicted proteins | sample KBSS13metaG_FD_190356 | JGI IMG/M metagenome (GOLD analysis project Ga0268266, IMG submission 190356) | Switchgrass rhizosphere microbial communities from Kellogg Biological Station, Michigan, USA - KBS S1-3 metaG (SPAdes) (version 2) | ecosystem: Host-associated > Plants > Roots > Rhizosphere...
TGATCGCCGCCATCGTTACCATGATCGCGTTCGTCTGCGCGGTGAACGCGGCCATCTTCATCGAGGCACAGACCAAGGGCGCTGCCACGGCGATGCGCTATCTGCTCGCCGGATTGACCGGCGGTGTCGTCGGCGCCGCCGTGATGGCGTTGGGAATCGGCGTGCTGCCATCGGGGCCGCGCAACGCTGCCGCGTGGTGGCCGATGCTGATGACGGGCGCGCTGACCGGGACGCTGCTGACGCTTGATAATGCGCTTGGCCTCGACCAGATCTCATTACTCTATCCGGTCTGGCAGGCCGCGGTCGCACTGCGCTTGGTGATGGCGCTGCGGTGCTGACGGCCCGCTAGGGCGCGATCGTCAGCACCGCCTTCATATTGGGATGAAAGCGACAATAATATTCGACCGTACCGGCCTTCTTCAGCACCGACGTTACGGTCTTCCTTGGCGGCATCATGACGTCGAAGTCGCCGTTGCGGGCGGTCGCGGTGTGGGCGAGCACGTCATTGTTGATCCATTCGATGGTGTCGCCGACCCTGGCCGAGACCTCTGATGGCGCGACCACCAGATTGGTCATCGTGATCTGGATCGTCTCCGCCTGTGCCGGGACTGCCATCGTACCGAACAGCAGCTCAGCCGCGACAGTCAGATAGCTTCCCCGGCGCATCGCGACTCTCCTTACTTGAGCTTGGCGGCGACTTGTTCGGCGTGCTGCTGGTGGCCCTGGAAGATCTTCAGGCCGGTCTGCAGCAGGCTCTTCAGCTCGGTGTTGCTGGCCGATGGAATGAGTTGCGTCTCCAGCGCGCCGTTGACGGCCTTGTGGTAGGCAACCTCGTTGGCAACATAGGCCTTGTCGTATTCGGCGCCTTTCAGCTTGGCGAGTTCGGCGAGCTTCTCGGTAGCCTGCTTCGACAGCGTCTTGCTGGTGTCGTTGTCCTCCGGCGTCACCTTCAGTTTCTTGACGAGGTCGAGCGCCTGCTTGTTCACGGCCTCATGGTCACGCACCATGTCCTGCGCGAATGCCTTGACGTCCTTGTTGCCGGCCTTCTCGATCGCCTGTTTGCCAGCGGCGATGTCGATGACTCCTGCGGTGTAGGCGATATGCGCGATCTGGGCATCGGTGGGCTTTGCGCCCTGCGCCAGCGCGGCGCTGCCCAGGATGCTCAATGCGGCGATTGCCGCGCTCACTCGAACGAACATGTCTGACACTCCTGTGTCGCGGCGCTCAAGGCCGCGCGTTGTTGATGCACAGGAGTTGGATGAGTGGAGCCCGTAAAGGTCCCCGGAAAAGTTAATCGAAACTGAGCCGCTTCAGCACCGCGTCGGTCAGCCGTTCGCAGCGCTTGCCGGCAAAGGGAAACGCTTCCATCACCACGGGGCCGATCTTCTTCTCGACGATGTCGCGCAGCATCGTGCGGGCACGGTGCAGCCGGCTCTTCACCGTCTCCGATTTCAGCCCGAGAATTTCGGCGGTCTCTTCCACATTCATGCCCTCGATGACGCGGGTGATGAAGACGAGACGAAACGCCTCCGGTAACTCGTCGATCGCATGCTCGACGACACGCTGGATTTCACGCTGGGCCATGGATTTTTCCGGATCGTCCGTCGCGGCGAGGGGAAACTGAATGATTTGAGCCTCGAGCGCGCCCTGCGGCAATGAGTCGACGTCGACGCTTGGCCGCTGGCGCCGCAGCCGTCCCAGCGCTTCGTTCATGGCGATCCGCGACAGCCAGGTCGACAGGCTGGAATCGCCGCGAAAGCTTTCCAGATGGGTGAAGGCGCGGACATAGGCTTCCTGCACCACGTCCTCGGCCTCGCCATCATTGCGCAGGATGCCGCGGGCGAGCCGATACAGTTTGCGGTTGTTCGCCTGAATGATGGCGCGGACCGCAGCCTCGTCGCGGGCCAGCGCCCGCCGCACGAGCTCGGCATCGCCGGTATCTTGGGGTGCACTTTGCGGTATCTGGGCCTGGCGCATGATGTCCACCAATAACAGGGTATTGGGGTTGGATGCGGCAGGCGCGAACAGGTTCCCGAAATATTTTGGGATCTCGTAGGGTGGGTTAGGCGAAGCCGTAACCCACCCCTCCGCTGCCAGACCTCGTCCTGAGGAGCCGCACAGCGGCGTCTCGAAGGATGAATGGCAACCGTGGGGCCACATGGTTCGAGACGGCGCTCCGCGCCTCCTCACCAAGAGGTTCTGATGGTTACTACGCCGCCGGCACCTGATCCAGGAACCCGGTGATGCTGCGGATGCGGCCGTCGCTGAGCAGGGCGAAATCGGTGCCTTTGATCGGATTGTCACCGCCTTCGGGGACCGAGCCCCCAGGAGAAGCGGACGTGATCGCCAAAACCGTTGGGCTCGCCGATCAGCGTGAACCTGAAATCCGGAAAGCGCTGCTGCACGCCCGCGATCAGCGCGTCGACGCCGTCGTGGCCGTCGCCGCTCATCAGGGGATCGACATATCGTGCGTCCGCCGTCCAGTTTGCGGCGAGCATCTCGCGGCGGCGCTGTGGTGCGCGCTCGTTCCACAGATCGATATAGCGGTTAGCGATAGTCGTGTGATCGGTCATGTTGCTCTCCTTCGATGGCGCCGGATGGATCGGCTGAACGCACTATCGAAGGTTCGCTCGGGTTGATCGATTACCTCGGAGGTCAAGGATTTGGCTTCGAAGATCACGGACTTCGATCTTGCTGGCCCGCCGTTCCGCCGTTGCCACAGCCGTGCGCGTCCAGCGCATCGAGGCCGAAGGGAACGCGGCGAGGGCGGCGTAGGGAACGGCGCGGCTGTGGCCGCGTTGCCCACTATCGCAGTGTGACCATCTTCGGGGCTGGGGCTCGCGCCGGGTTTGGCGTAAAAGGCTTCCGCTCGGTTGCGTGGTAGTTGGGTCGAACGTTGAAGCCGGCCCTTGCCGTTTCCTCATCGTGGGCGATCGATCGGTGGCAAAAGAAACCAAGACGCCGCAACAGCACGCTGGCGCCGACTGGGCTCAGCAGGCCTGGCTGTGGCCGCTGGAAGCCACGCGATTGGCGCTCGACAGCTACGCCCAATGGTTCACCGATCCGAAGCCGGCGCCTTCCCCAGAGCCGGAGCAAACGCCGCTGGCCTGGACCACGCCAAACTCAGTGGTGCTGCAGCTTCCGTCGATGCGGTTGCGAGAGTTTTCGCATGGTGGTTCGGGGCAGCGGCCGGTTGTCGTCTGCGCGCCCTATGCGCTGCACGGTGCGCTGCTGGTGGACTTCGCGCCGCGCCACAGTCTCGTGGAGGCGTTGCAGAAAGACGGCGTGAACCGGATCTATGTTCCGGACTGGCGCTCGGCCACGCAAGACATGCGCTATCTGTCGATCGACAATTATCTGGCCGATCTCAATGTCGCTATTGATGAGATCGGCGCGCCGGTCGATCTGGTCGGCCTGTGTCAGGGCGGATGGCTGTCGCTGGTTTATGCCGCGCGCTTTCCCGGCAAGGTCCGGCGGCTCGTCCTCGCTGGCGCGCCCGTCGATGTCTCCACGCCCTCAGAGATCTCGACGATGGTCGCCGCACTTCCGCAGGCAGCTTTCGAGCAGATGGTGCAGCAGGGCAACGGTGTTGTCAGCGGTGAGCACATGCTGAAATTCTGGAACGTTCCGTTCAGCCAGCGTGACGTGGAAGCCGTACTGCAAAGAGACCTCGGCGACGGATCGGACGAGGTACAAATGCTGCTGGATCGTTTCGAGCGCTGGGATCGTGCGACGCTGGATTTGCCGGGGACTTATTATCTCGAGGTAACCGACTGGGTGTTTCGGCAGAACCTGATCGCCAAGGGAGATTTTGTCGCGCTGGGCCGCCGGATCGATCTCGACGAGGTGCGCGTACCGGTCTTCCTGCTGGCAGGAGCGGACGACATCGTCGTTCCGCGCGATCAGGCGTTTGCCACCGCGCCGCTGCTGGGTACGCGGCCGGCGTGGCTGGAGCGGGCCTGCGAGCCCTGCGGTCACCTCAGCCTTTTCATGGGGCGCAACTGCTTAAGCCGTTCCTGGCGCCGGATCGCCCGGTGGCTTCAGGCCGATATCGGCGATGTCGCCGGCACCAAGATCAGCGCATGAGCTACAAATGAAAATGCCCCGGACTGCCTGTGCGATCCGGGGCACGACTCTTTGCAGTGAACGGGCTTACTTCGCCGCAACCACCATGATCTCGACGTTGTATTGCGGCGAGGCCAGCTTGGCCTCGACGGTGGCGCGCGCCGGCGTATTACCAGCCGACACCCAGCCGTCCCAGACCTTGTTCATATCGCCGAACGTCTTCATGTCGGTAATGTAGATAGTAGCCGACAGCAGCTTCGACTTGTCGGTGCCGGCCTTGGCGAGATGACCATCGATGGTCGCCAGGATGTCCTGGGTCTGCTCGGTCACGCTCTTGCCGGCCGCGTTGCTGGCGACGACGCCCGCGAGATAGACGGTATTGCCGTGGACGACGACCTGGCTCATGCGAGGTCCGGTTTCGAAGCGCTGGATGCTCATGTTGTTCTCCTGATGAGGGGCGGCGGTTTCTTAGCGCGCTCGGGCCTTATGCGCCACTGCGTTAATTGCACCGATGCAGCTATCAGCCAGCCGCTTTGGCTGCCGCCCGTCCCGCATTTCGTCCCGAGAACAGGCAGCCGCCAAGAAAAGTACCTTCCAGCGAACGGTAGCCGTGCACGCCGCCACCGCCGAAGCCGGCGGCTTCGCCTGCGGCATAAAGTCCGCGGATGATCGCGCCGTTGCTGCCGAATACGCGCGAGTCGAGATCAGTCTCGAAACCGCCCAGCGTCTTCCGCGTCAGGATGTTGAGCTTGACCGCGATCAGCGGGCCGTGCTCGGGATCGAGAATGCGATGCGGCTTGGCGGTGCGGATCAGCTTGTCGCCGACGTAACGCCGCGCGTTGTGGATGTTCATCACCTGCGCGTCCTTGACGTACGGATTGATGATCTCGCGGTCGCGCGCCTCGATCTGCGCCTTGATGTGGTCGTGCTGGAGCAGGTCGTTGCCGGCGAGCACATTCATCGCGCTGACGAGGTCGGCGAGATTGTCGCGCACGATGAAGTCCGCGCCGTTCTTCTTGAACGCTTCTACCGGCGCAGGGGCGCCCTTGTTGGTGGCGCGCTTGATCGTCATGCGCCAGCTTTTGCCGGTGAGATCGGGGTTCTGTTCGGAGCCGGAGAGCGCGAACTCCTTCTTGATGATGCTCTGGGTCAGGATGAACCAGGAATAATCGTAGCCGGTCGACATGATGTAGTGCAGCTGGCCGAGCGTGTCCGAACCAGGGAACAGCGGGGCGGGCAGCCGCTTGCCTGACGCGTCGAACCACATCGAGGATGGGCCGGGGAGGATGCGGATGCCGTGGCGGGGCCAGATCGGATTCCAGTTCTGAATGCCTTCGACGTAATGCCACATCCGGTCGCGGTTGATCAGCCGCGCGCCGGCGGCTTCCGTGATGCCGATCATGCGGCCGTCGACATGTTCGGGTACGCCGGAGATCATGAATTTCGGCGGCTCGCCCAATCGCTTCGGCCAGTTCTGGCGGACCATCTCGTGGTTGCCGCCGATACCGCCGGAGGCGACGATTACCGCGGGCGCCCGCAAGCTGAAATCGCCGACGATCTTGCGCGACGAACTCTTGCCGCGTTCGACACTGTCAGGTTCAAGCACCGACCCACTGACGCCATCGATTGCGCCGTTCGTCTTCATGAGTGTGTCGACGCGGTGGCGAAACCTGAACGTTAACCGGCCGTTTTTTTGCGCTTCTCGCGCGCGGCGTTCGAACGGCTCAACGATGCCGGGGCCAGTTCCCCATGTGACGTGAAAGCGCGGCACCGAATTGCCGTGGCCCATCGCGTCATAGCCGCCGCGCTCGGCCCAGCCGACCACCGGAAAGATACGGTGTCCCATCGCGCGCAGCCAGTCGCGCTTTTCGCCGGCCGCGAACGCGACATAGGCTTCCGCCCATCGCTTCGGCCAATGGTCATCGTCGCGGTCGAAGCCGGCGGTGCCCATCCAGTCCTGCAGTGCGAGATCATAGGAATCCTTGATGCCGAGCCGGCGCTGTTCGGGAGAATTCACCAGGAAGAGTCCGCCGAACGACCAAAAAGCTTGTCCGCCAAGGCTTTGTTCGCCTTCCTGGTCGACGACGATGACGCGCTTGCCGGCATCCGCGATTTCGGTCGCCGCGACCAGCCCGGCCAGGCCACCGCCGACAACGATTACATCCGCATCATCAGCCATCTTTTCCTCCCCCGTGCCCGTTCTGATTCAAGCCCGCGTCCTCGCGCGCGGTCAACGGCAAATGGTTCCTGTCTGTGACCGCGCCGACAGTTCGGCACCGGCTGTTTGTTCCAGTATGGGACCTCTTCGCGCGGAGGGTGCAGCGGCCCGGCAACACTTGATTTGAATTTGTTTTGATAGGCCTTCGCCGCCTAGACAAAATCACGATCTCAAACGACGCTACATCCTGTCTTGCATCACAAAGACGATCAGATTCGGTTTCGACATTCTGCGACTGGGGCTGGGAAATGAAGCTGCTGACAGGGTTGCTAGCCGCGGTGCTGCTGCTGGCGGGGGTAGGGGCGAGCCAGGCGGTCGTGCGGATCGCCGATGATCGCGGCGGGCGGATCGGCACCTATGTCGACAAGTACCAGGGCCTGCGCACCTCGGGCGAAACCGTCATCATTGATGGGCTGTGCGCCTCGGCCTGCACCATCGTCCTTGGCGCGGTTCCCCATGACCGGATCTGTGTGACCTCGCACGCCAATCTGGGTTTCCATGCTGCCTGGGACTTCGGCGCTAACGGCCGCGCCGTCACCAACAACGAAGCAACCCACATGCTCTATTCGATGTATCCGCCGCCGGTCCGGAAGTGGATCATGGCGCGCGGCGGCCTGACCCCGCGCATGATCTTCCTGCGCGGCAAGCAGCTGCAGTCGATGTACAAGCCCTGCTATCTCGACGCCCAAGCCTCCACCATCAAGCCGGCGGCGCGCTGAGCAAGCGCGGCCGTCGCCGAAAAATGACGTCGTGGCCGGGCTTTGTCCCGGCCATTTTCTTTCTTGCTCTGCCTCCCCTGGCTTTCTCCTCCGCATGACGTGATGTCGGCCGCGGCCATTCCGCTTGCCTGCTCCGGGAACTAGCCCTATCTGAAATGCATGGCTCAGCCGGCTTCCACCCACCAAGGTATTGTTGCGGCGCCCCGGCCGCAGGGCAGGCTGGCGTCCATGATCGTCTGGAGCGCTGCCGCCTTCGGCGCGCTGGCCGTGCTCGGCGCGGCTGCATTGTGGTTCCATTACGGCACCGCGGTGTTTTTCGAGATGATCGCCGCCGGCATCTCGGCCTGCTTCTGATACGGCGAAAAGGAAATCGATGATGGACCGGACGATCCGCCCGCTGGTGATTATCGCTGCCTTCGCCGCGAGCCTCGTCGTCGGCTTGGTAATCATGCTGTGGGCGCTCGGCGGCCTGCGCACCGTGACCGCGCCCGCGGCCATCGGCGGGCCCTTTCAACTGACCGACCAGGCCGGCCAGACCGTCACCGAGCAGAATTTGAAGGGTAAGCCGACGCTGATCTTCTTCGGCTTTACGCATTGCCCCGACGTTTGCCCGACCTCGCTGTTCGAGATTTCGGAAGTGCTGAAAGCGATGGGCACCGACGCCGACAAGGTCAACGCCTGGTTCGTATCGGTCGATCCCGAGCGCGACACGGCCGCCGCGATGAAGGATTACCTCTCCAGTTTCGATCCGCATTTGAAAGGGCTGAGCGGCGACCCTGCGGCGGTGGCCAAGGTGATTTCGGCCTACCGGGTCTATGCCAAAAAGGTCCCGCTCAAGGACGGCGATTACACCATGGATCATACCGCGCTGATCTACCTGATGGATCGCGACGGCAATTTCGTATCGCCCTTCAACCTTAAACGGACACCCGAGGAAGCCGCCAAGGATTTGAAGCGGTATCTCTGAGGGGATTGCGGGCTAAGAGGGGCTTGGTTGTTCGCAACCTCAAATTGACAATTTGATTGGAGCTGCCATCATTATTGAGCGGGGAGGGGCCACATGTCGAAAGACAGGAAGCGAAAAACTTCTCTTTCGAGCGGAAAGTCTGCGTCTGGAGGGCCGTCCAGTCTTCCTGAGCGAAATCCGGAGGAAAAACCGTTCACACCGGATACGCTGGACCGCACGGTAATTGCACTTCCCCTCCTGGAGAAAATGAGGGAGGCAAAGCCAACCGACCTTTTCCATATCATTGTCGACGTCAATCTCGAGTATACGAGCGGCAGGGCAGGCGCACGCAAGATTCTTTGGCAATGGATCGACCAGTTGCCGAATGTGCACCCGACCTACGAGGCCGCGCATGGGATCGCTCCGCCCTCGCAACTTAACGTCGGAAGCGAGCAAAAAATAAACGCAAGCAAGAGCAGGTATAGTCAGCAGTATCTTTTCGGGCGCCTCAGCGCCGAAAACATTCGCGAACTGGTTCGGCGGAATGAGAAAGAAATAAAGGATACCGCGAGCGCAAAGGGCAAGCCTGGCCCATCCGCGCTTTATCGAATATGGCTCGACGACGACGTCAAGCGTTTCACCAATCTGTCCATTAGTACGGTCAAGGCCGATGCGGCTCGCAACGCTTTTGGTACGTCCGGAAGAGATATCTTGTGGGCGGTAGTCGACACCGGAATCGACAAGGATCACCCACACTTCAAGAAATACGGAAATCTCGAACTCAGAGCTCCAATTGGCCATCGCGATTTTACCGCCGATGGCGACGATGACGTCGCTCTGGCGCAAAGCGCATGCATCGACCGGGCTGGCCATGGAACTCACGTTGCGGGGATCATCGCCGGTCAGGTCGAGGCCAACGATGGGCTCAAGATCGTCGCCACTGTGCGGCGTCGTTCAGAGTCCGGTGAGGTTGCGACCGATACGGTCGATGACATGCCGATGATTTCGGGGATGGCGCCGCAATGCAAGCTTCTCAGCCTGAAGGTGCTGGATGACAACGGCAATGGTCTCGCCAGCAACCTGATTGCCGCGCTCGAATACATCCAGGAACTCAACGGGGGTGGTCGACGGATTCGTGTGCATGGCGTCAATATGAGCGTTGGATACGACTTCGAGCCGAAATGGTTCGCCTGCGGACAGAGCCCGCTTTGCGTAGAGGTCGACCGACTCGTTCGTTCTGGTGTCGTCGTGGTGGTCGCCGCCGGCAACACCGGCTACGGCTTTAACCAGACACTGGCCCGCGGTCCGGTTGCCGCCGGACAGGACGTAACGATAAACGATCCTGGCAACGCGGAACTGGCCATCACGGTAGGCTCCACTCACCGTGATATGCCGCATGTTTACGGTGTTTCGTATTTCTCCTCGAAAGGTCCGACAGGGGATGGCCGCCTCAAGCCCGATGTCGTGGCTCCCGGTGAAAAAATCATCTCCTGTCAAAGCGGCAATGCGAAGCCAGCTGATGCGAATTCAGCTGCTGCCGGTCCAACTCCGCCGGCCAACGCCGCCTTTTACAAGGAAGACAGCGGAACCAGCATGGCCGCACCCCATGTCTCCGGCGTCATCGCCGCGTTTCTATCGGTGCGGCGGGAATTTATCGGCAATCCCGATGCCGTGAAAAAGATATTCATGTCGACAGCTACCGACCTCAAACGTGCCGTCTATTTTCAGGGCAAGGGCCTTGTCGACTTAATGCGTGCCATCCAATCAGTTTAGCAACGTTGAACTAAGGGATTGCCCATGGATACGATTGCTGGATTACCCTTTTTTCCGCTGGAGATCACAAAGGACGGTCAGCTGTTCAGTCAGCAGCAAAAGACCGCGATCGAGAATGCGGCCAGCCAGGCCGGTGCCGACAAGGTGACGGATTTTTTCGTCATCAGCCACGGCTGGAATAACGATATGGCCGAAGCGCGATCGCTTTATGCCGGGCTTTTCAAGAATGTCGTTGCGCTTATTCCCAAGCACGCTTCGTTGGCGAACCGGAAGTTCGCGATTGTCGGCGTGTTCTGGCCCTCGAAAAAATTTGCGGACGATGAGCTGATACCTGCCGGCGGCGCGGCGAGCATCGGCGGCGGTGCTGACCTGAGTTCGTCGGCGCTCAAGCAAAAATTGGAAGGACTGAAGGGCACGTTCGACGTGCCGGACGCGGCGAAGCTTGACCGGGCAAAAGCGCTGGTCGACGGCATTGAGGATAGCCCGGCCAAACAGAAGGAATTCGTCGACATTATCCGCTCGCTGGTTCCGAACACTTCAAGTGATCCTACCGACGATGCCTCCGACAGGTTTCTTGGTCGGCCCGCAAGTGGAATGCTGACCGCCCTGTCCGCGCCGCCCGTGATGGCGCCGCCGCCTGCAGGTGGAGGCGGTGCCCTCGGGTTGGATGACGAGGCCGGCGCAGCAGCCTCCCTCGGAGATTTTTTTAGTGGCGTGAAGGCGGCCGCTTCGCGGTTGCTCAACTTTGCAACGTATTACCAAATGAAGGAGCGCGCCGGGCTCGTCGGAACCGCTCTCAATGAGATGCTCGCCGCGATACGGAAGCTGCGCCCGGATGTCCGCATTCACCTGATCGGGCACAGTTTTGGTGCCCGCGTCGTCACGGCCGCCGTCGATGGGCCCGTATCGGTTCGGCCGGCCAGCCTGGCGCTGCTGCAGGGCGCCTTCTCGCACAATGGTTTTGCCGAGAACTTCGATGGCGAGGCCGATGGCTTTTTCCGGAAGGTCGTTTCTCAGTCGAAAGTGGATGGGCCGATCTTCGCGACCCATACCGCGAACGACAAGGCGGTCGGCATCGCCTATGCGGTTGCCTCCCGACTTTCGGGCGACAATGCAAACTCGGTCGCGCTGGGGGACGAGAACGACCCGTTCGGCGGAATCGGCCGAAACGGCGCGGTGAAGTTGAAGCCGGGTGAGTTCGTCAAGGGGACCCTGCTGGCAGAGACGGCCGCATATCAGTTCACCGCCAAGAAAATCCACAATCTCCGGGCTGACAATTTTATCAGCGGCCACAGCGACATCGAGGGTCCACAGGTCGCCAACGCGATTCTGTTCGCCGCCGGGGCTTGATGCCGGGCCGCCGCTCAGCACGATCAGTGGTGAAGGCGGACGGCTTGCCGTCAACTCGGGACAAAGCCTGTAACGAGCGGTTCCAGGGGCTAGGTAAAATCGATGGAATATCGACGCCGCACGCCGTTTGGGCGCCTGACCATCTGCGCGCCGCGACAGTCGGTCGGACGGTTCGATGCCACGCAACAACCCTCGCATCGCGGGCTGGATGGGCTATAAGGCCGTCTAAATCACAGAATTCGACCACCGATGCCACTCAAAATCGCCTTGACGTCCAAGCCCAGATATCGCGCCACCCGCACCCGCTGCGCGGGATGGTTGCTTGTGGCCGCGCTGACGGTCGGTTTTTTGATCGACGCGGCTTTTGCCCAAACCCCGCCCCGCCCGGCGGTCGAGGCGGCCCCGCAGGCGGTGCCCGGCTTCTGGGACCCACGGCGGCGTCCGGACCGGCCAGACATGTCGCGTCTCACCGTGATCCGCTTCCTGACCGAGACCGATTACCCGCCGTTCAATTTCACCGGCGCCGACGGCAATCCCGCCGGCTTCAATGTCGATCTGGCGCGCGCATTGTGCGACGAGATCAAGATTTCCTGCACCATCCAGATGCGCCGGTTCGAGACGCTGGTCGACGCCATCACCAGCAATCGCGGCGACGCCATCATCGCCTCGATGGCGGTGACGCCGGCGTTGCGCGCCAGGCTCGATTTCACCGATCCCTACTACCGCGCGCCGGCGCGCTTCGTGTCGCGGCGCGACGCCGTCATGCCGGAGGTCCGCCCGGAATATCTCGAAGGCAAGAAGGTCGGCGTCATCGCCGGCACCTCGCATGAGGCCTACCTGAAGGCGATGTTCACCGACGCCGAGATCAAGTCGTATCCGAACGATGATGCGCTGCGACTGGCGTTGCGGCGAAGCGAGGTTGATTTCATCTTCGGCGATGCGTTCTCGCTGGCGTTCTGGGTCAACGGCACCGACTCCGCCGAATGCTGCGCCTTCTCGGGCGGCCCCTTTGTCGAGAGCCGCTATTTCGGCGAGGGCGTCGGCATCGCCGTCCGCAAAGGCAACGATCTGCTGCGGACATCGCTGAACTGGGCGCTGTTCCGGCTCTGGGAAAAAGGCCGCTACACCGATCTGTGGCTGCGGTATTTTTCCGTCAGCCCGTTTTAGGTGTTGGGACTTGGTAGGGTGGGCAAAGGCGCGCCGGCGCCGTGCCCACCACCCCTTGCTCGGAACGCGATGGTGGGCACGCTTCGCTTTGCCCACCCTACGATTCCCGGCCGTGATTTTGCTTTTTGACGCGGAAGCGGTAGTTTCCGCGCCTCTTGGAGAGCCTCTTAAATGTCCGTCATCGACCTAGCCGCCAGCCCGAGCGATTTGCGTACGCTCGCCGAACAATCCAATGCCTGGCCGTTCGAGCAGGCCAAGGCGATTGTCGCGCGGTTGAAGAAAAATCCGAAGGACGAGGTGCTGTTCGAGACGGGCTATGGTCCATCGGGCCTGCCGCATATCGGCACTTTTGGCGAGGTCGCGCGCACCACCATGGTGCGCCATGCCTTCCGCGTGCTCACCGAGGACAAGATCAAGACGCGGCTGCTGGCGTTTTCCGATGACATGGACGGATTGCGCAAGGTGCCGGACAACGTGCCGAACAAGGAGCTGCTGGAGCAGCATCTCGGTCGGCCGCTGACGCGGGTGCCCGATCCGTTCGGCACCCATGACAGCTTTGGCGCGCACAACAATGCGCGGCTGCGCGCCTTCCTCGACACTTTCGGGTTCGACTATGAATTCGCCTCATCGACCGACTACTACACTTCCGGCCGGTTCGACGCCGCGCTGCTGCGCATGCTGGAGCGGCTCGATGCAGTCATGAAGATCATGCTGCCGTCGCTGCGCGAGGAACGCGCCGCCAGCTACTCGCCATTCCTGCCGATTTGCCCGCGCACCGGTATGGTGCTGTACGTACCGGTCACCACGCATGACGCCAAGGCCGGCACGATCTCCTACGAAGATCCGGACACGAATGAGAGCGTTACCGTTCCCGTGACTGGTGGCCACTGCAAGCTGCAATGGAAGCCGGACTGGGCAATGCGCTGGTTTGCGCTCGGCGTCGATTACGAAATGGCCGGCAAGGACCTGATCGACTCGGTCAAGTTGTCAGGCAAGATCTGCGCGGCGCTCGGCGGCACGCCGCCGGAGGGCTTCAACTACGAGCTCTTCCTCGACGACAAGGGCCAGAAGATTTCGAAGTCGAAGGGCAACGGACTTACCATCGACGAATGGCTGCGCTACGCCTCGCCGGAATCGCTATCGCTGTTCATGTATCGCGAGCCGAAGGCGGCAAAGCGGCTGTACTTCGACGTGATCCCGCGCAACGTCGATGACTATCAGCAATTCCTCGACGGGTTCACGCGGCAGGACGCCAAGCAGCAACTCGCCAATCCGGTTTGGCACATCCATTCCGGCAAGCCGCCGAAGGCCGACATGCCGGTGACGTTCCAGCTTCTACTGACACTGGTGTCGTCGTCGAATGCGGAGAATGCCGAGACGCTGTGGGGTTTCATCGGGCGTTATCGTCCGGGCGTGACGCCGCAAACGCATCCGAAGCTCGATGCGATGGTTGGTTACGCCATCAACTACTATCGCGACTTCGTGGCGCCGACCAAGCAGTTCCGCGAACCGACCGAGGGGGAGCGCGCCGCGCTGCAGGATCTGCGCGATGCGCTGTCGCAATTGCCGGCAGGCTCGAGCGCCGAAGACATCCAGAACGTGGTCTATGAGATCGGCCGCCGCGAGCCGTTCCTGGACCAGGTGAAGAAGGGCAAGGACGGCCGGCCGGGCGTGTCGCTCGACTGGTTCAACATGCTCTACCAGGTGCTGCTCGGCCAGGAGAAGGGCCCGCGCTTCGGTTCGTTCGTCGCGGTTTACGGCGTGGCGAACGCGGTGAACATGATCGACGGCGCGCTGGCACGGAGCGCGTGACCCAACGCGTCGCCCCTGCGTTCGCAGGGACGACGCGAGCGCTTCTCCGATCAACTCGACTGCAGCACGTAGCGGCGGTTATCCTTCTGCACCGGTCGGGCATTCATCGGATAGAGCTTTGCAAACGCCGCGACGTCGCTCGCCGCGACCGGCATCGGCGTGGTCAGCACAAGCCATTCCACCAGTTCCGAGCAGGGCGGCGTCGTCAGCGATCCCGAGTAGCGGTAGTAGCTGTGCTTCGCCGGCAACAGGCCGTTCGGGTTGATGCCGGCATCTGCCTTCACCGGCGGGCCTTCGTTGGCCGGCATCGTCGCCATGATCCTGGCGAAGGTCGCGTTCGCCTTGCCTTCCGTCAGCAGCACGCCGACCACGGCCAACCCGCCACTGTCGGCGCGGTGCACGAAATGCGCCTCCATCGGAAAATTCTTGCCGCCGACCAGGTGCTCGCTCGGCCGATGGAAATGCACCTGCTGTAGCTTGTACGTGGTGTCGCCAAGCTTCAGCGTCGAACCTTCGGCGAAATTGAGCTGAATGGTATGGCCGTTGTTGACGATGGTGTCTGCCGCCCTGCCCCAGGAAATCTTCAGGGCAGGAAGCTGTGACTTGATGGTCGCGGTGATGTCGATCGGCGATTGCTGCGCGCCGAGCGAGCAGGTCTTGTTCGCGGCGTCGAGGTCACCCCATTTGGCCGGGGCGCCGGCTCCTTCATAGCTCCAGTGTGCGCCTTCCGCGGCAAGGCTGGCACTCATACATGCCGGGCAAATCGCGAGTCCGGCCAGGGCCTTCAAGACATTGCGTCGGTCCATGTGAACCCCCGAACACCTGGATGAAGGCGGTGAAATTATCCCATTTCGTTGCCGGCGTAAGCTGGAATTCCACGATGATTGCGACGCGATAGCCCATAACTGTCCCGCCGGGGGCCGCAAAGCGGGATGGCAGGTCCGCCGCATTTTCAGTCACCTCCGCGCCGGATTGCGCTACAGTATCCCGCATAACAGCCGTCAAGGCCCCCGCCGAGGGGCAGGCATCACAGCGGGAGAAAGCTCATGCAGTTCAGGGTTTCGCCGAAAGCGCTCGATAACAGCAGCGCCGAGCAATGGCAGGCGCGGGTCGATCTGGCGGCGGCGCACCGGCTTGCCTTCAACCAGGGTTTTTCCGAAGGCATCTTCAACCACCTGACCTTCGTCGTGCCCGGCAGCACGGATCGCTACTATCAGATCCCGTTCGGCACGCATTGGTCCGAGGTTACGGCCTCCTGCTTCATGGAAGTCGGCATCGATGACGGCGAGGTCAAGCGCGGCGAGGGGGAGGTCGAGCGCTCCTGCTATTGCATCCACGCGCCGATCCACAAGGCGCTGCCACAGGCCAAGGCGGTGTTTCACACCCACATGCCCTACGCCAGCGCGCTGACGCGGCTCGACGATCCGCGCATCAAGGAGATCGGCCAGACCGAGGTGGGCCTTTCCGGTGCCATTGCCTATGACGATGAATATACCGGACCTGCGCTCGATCCCGCCGAAGGCGCGCGGCTGGCGGGGGTCATTGGCGACAAGAGAGTGCTGTTCATGGCCAATCACGGCATCTCGACGGTCGGGCAAACCGTCGCCGACGCCTACGACATGCTCTATTACGTCGAGCGCGCCGCTCAGGTGCAGATCTACGCAATGTGGACCGGACAAAGGCTGAAGCAGCTTCCGGCACCGGTGGTCGAAAAGACCCAGCGCGATTACCGGGACGATCATCTCTACAAGGGCCCGACGCCCGCCCAGCGGCATTTCGATGCGCTGAAGCGCATGCTGGACCGCAAGGAGCCGGATTACGCGACGTAGCTCTCTTTCTCCTTCTCCTCTTGTGGGAGAAGGTGCCTTGCTGAAGGCAAGGCGGATGAGGAGTTTTCTCCGAGGAGACAGACCCCTCATCCGTCTCGCCGCCGCTTCGCAGCAGCGATCCACCTTCTCCCACAAGGGGAGAAGGAAGACAGTCAGCCCGCTCTCACCTCATCCGCAAATCGGTGCCAGATCTCCGGCCGCCAGCTTCCATTGGCGGCGCCCGAGGTTGACGGCAATATCCACACCCTGGTCTCGCCGATCAGTTCCAACTGCTCGCCATAGTCGCGCGTGCCGCCGAAGAATTTCTGTCCAGCCGTCTTGCTGGTGAATGCGAGGAACTGCGGACGGAATGTTGCGATGGCATTGTTCAGCCGGGCGCGATCCGCCGTCGTCAATTTTGGAAGGACCGCGCGGTCCATGCCTGCGCCCGCCTTCACCAGGTCGGTCAG
>Ga0268266_10003267_pt1 | contig 16326 bp, 14 predicted proteins | sample KBSS13metaG_FD_190356 | JGI IMG/M metagenome (GOLD analysis project Ga0268266, IMG submission 190356) | Switchgrass rhizosphere microbial communities from Kellogg Biological Station, Michigan, USA - KBS S1-3 metaG (SPAdes) (version 2) | ecosystem: Host-associated > Plants > Roots > Rhizosphere...
GGCTGCCCACGACTTCCTGACCGTCGACGACCTGCTCTCCGACGAGGACCGCGCGATCCGCGACACCGTGCGCGACTTCGCCCGTGCGGAGCTCGCCCCGCACATCGCCGAGTGGTACGACGAGGGGACCCTGCCCGACGACCTCGCGCCGAAGCTCGGCAAGCTCGGTCTCCTGGGGATGCACCTCGAGGGGTACGGCTGCGCGGGCACCAGCGCGACGGCGTACGGCGTGGCCTGCCGCGAGCTCGAGGCCGTCGACTCCGGGCTGCGCAGCTTCGTCAGCGTCCAGGGGTCGCTGGCGATGTACGCCCTCCACCGGTGGGGCAGCGACGAGCAGAAGCAGGAGTGGCTGCCGCGGATGGCCACCGGAGAGGCGATCGGCTGCTTCGGGCTGACCGAGCCCGACGCCGGCTCCGACCCCGGATCGATGAAGACCCGGGCCAAGCAGGACGCCCCGGGAAATGAGCGGAGCGATTGGGTCCTGAACGGCTCGAAGATGTGGATCACCAACGGCACGCTCGCCGACGTCGCGGTCGTGTGGGCCCAGACCGACGAGGGGATCCGCGGCTTCGCCGTACCGACCGGGACGAAGGGCTTCAGCGCCCACAAGATCCCGCGCAAGCTCTCGCTGCGGGCCTCGGTCACGGCCGAGCTCGCCTTCGACGACCTGCGGCTGCCGGCGGACGCGGTGTTCCCCGAGGTGCGGGGGCTCAAGGGCCCGCTGTCGTGCCTGAACGAGGCGCGCTACGGCATCATCTGGGGCGTCGTCGGAGCCGCCCGGGCGTGCCTGGAGGAGTCGCTGGCGTACACGATGGAGCGCGAGCAGTTCGGAGCGCCGCTCGCGTCGTTCCAGCTCACCCAGCGCAAGCTCGCGCTGATGACGGTCGCGGTCAACAACGCGGCTCTGGTCGCCTGGCGGCTCGGGATGCTCAAGGATGCCGGGACGCTGACGCCGATCCAGGTCTCCTACGGCAAGTACGCCAACGTGCGGGCCGCCCTCGACGTCGCGCGAGAGGCGCGGACGACGCTCGGCGGCGCCGGGATCACCCTCGACCACTCGGTGATGCGGCACATGAACAACCTCGAGACCGTGATGACCTACGAGGGGACCGAGGAGATGCACCTGCTGTCGGTCGGCGGTCAGCTCACGGGGATCCCGGCCTTCCGGTGATCGCTCCATGATCGCTCTGGTCACCGGTGCCTCGAAGGGGATCGGTACGGCGTGCGCGGTCGCACTGTCGGGGGCCGGCCACCGCGTCGCTCTCGCGTCGCGGGACGCGGGCGCGCTGCAGGCGGTGGCGGACTCGTTGCCGGGCGAGGCCCTCGTCGTACCCGCGGACATGACCGACGCGGGAGCCGTCGAGGGGATGTTCGCGCGGGTGGAGGAGGAGTGGGGCCCGGTCGAGATCCTGGTGGTCAACGCCGGGGCGTCGATGTCAGCGCCGCTGGTGCGGACCTCCGACGAGGACTGGCAGCGGATGCTCGACCTGAACCTGACCGCGCCGTTCCGGTGCCTGCGCCGGGCGCTGCCCGCGATGACGGCCGCCGGGTTCGGACGGGTCGTCGTGATCGCCTCGGTCGCCGGGAAGGTCGGGTCGGCGCGGATCGCGGCGTACACGGCCAGCAAGCACGGCGTGCTCGGTCTGGTCCGCACCGCGGCGATGGAGGTCGCACGCACGGGGGTGACCGTGAACGCCGTCTGCCCGGGCTACGTCGACACCCCGATGACGGACGAGTCGGTCGCCACCATCGCCTCCGGGACCGGCCGGTCGCAGGAGGAGGCGCGGACGATCCTGGAGAACATGCAGCCGATCGGGCGGCTGGTGACGGTCGAGGAGGTCGCGTCCGCGGTGATGTGGTGCGTCGACAACGCTGCGGTGAACGGGCAGGGTCTCAATGTCGACGGAGGAGCGGTGCAGAGCTGATGGCAGAACTCAACAGGGTCAACCCTGAGTCACTCGCCCACCCGTCCGGCTTCTCGCACGCCGTCGTCGGCCGCGGCACGTCGGTGTTCCTCGCCGGCCAGACCGGGATGGACGCCTCGGGTGCGATCGTGGCCGGTGGGGTCGTGGCGCAGTTCGAGCAGGCGCTGGCCAACCTGCTGACCGCTCTCGCCGAGGCCGGAGGCACTCCCGACCGACTGGCCTCCCTGACGATCTACATCGTCGACATGGACGACTACCGCGCCCACTCCCGGGAGATCGGCCAGGTGTGGAAGCGCCTCGTCGGGACGGGCTACCCGGCCTCGGCCGGAATCGGCGTCAGTCGGCTCTGGGACGTCGACGCGCTGGTGGAGCTGCAGGGGCTGGCTGTTCTGTAGGTCGGGCGGGTTCGGTGGTCGGTTCATCACGCTGGGTAGGTGAAACCGACCTGGGCCAGGTGAACTCGGCTGGCCCAGATCCGGTTCGACCACTCAGCGTGATGAACCGACCACACCCGACGACCGACCTCAGCCCCCGATCACCCCGGACGCATGCTTCGCCGCGGGGGTGCGCAGCCGACCGTCGAGCTCGGCGAACAGCTCCTCGGCGCGGATGCCCGGCCAGGCGTCCGGGAGCAACGAGAGCGGGATCCCGGGGTCGAGGTAGGGCAGCCGGCGCCACGCGGTCAGCATCGGCACGTACGCCGTGAACGCGCGCGTGGGGTCGGGGGAGCCGAGGCGACCCAGCGCACGGTGCTCCCCGACGAACGCGTCGTACAACGCTGCGATCGAGGGCAGGTCCCACCACTCGCCGACCCGGTCGGAGGCCGCGCCCGAGCCGAGGTAGGAACCCCGGAACAGCTCGGTGTACGCCGCGAGCCCGGCCCGGTCGAGCGCCGCCAGTGTCTCGTCGTAGGCCGTGCCGGGGGCGATCCAGACCCCGGGCGCGGCCGTGCCGAACCCCAGCCGGGTCAGCAGCGACCGCAGCTCGTGCCGCCGCCCCCGTTCGGCCTCGGGCACCGAGAAGAGCACGACCAGCCAGCCGTCCTCGACCGACGCCCGCGGTCGCGACCAGATCCGCGCGTCGCCCTCGCGGAGTACGGCCTGGGCCAGGGGAGAGAGGTGATAGCCGGCCTGCCCGTCGACCTTCGCCGGCTCGAGGACCCCGCGCTTCTTCAGCCGTGACACCGACGACCGGGTCGCGGCGGCGTCGACCTCGAGGTCCTCCATCAGCGCGATCAGCGCGCGCACCGACAGCCACTGCGGCTCGTCGCGCGCGTAGAGCCCGAACAGCGACAGGATCAGGTGCCGCGGGGAGTGGTCAGGCATCGGACGACGTGGTCTCGACAGTCTCGACAGCCTCGACAGCCTCGACCGCCGGGAGTGCTCGCAGCCGGAAGCGCTGCAGCTTCCCGGTCGCCGTCTTGGGCAGCTCGGTGACGAACTCGACCGCGCGCGGGTACTTGTAGGGCGCGATCTCGGCCTTCACGAAGTCCTGCAGCTCGGTCGCCGTCACCGACCCCACGCTCACGACGTACGCCTTGACCAGCATCCCGCGCGCCTCGTCGGGGACGCCGACGACCGCGCACTCCGCGACGGCCGGGTGGCGCAGCAACGCCTCCTCGACCTCGGGCGCGGCGATGTTGTAGCCGGAGCTGATGATCATGTCGTCGCTGCGCGCCTGGTACCAGAAGTAGCCGTCGTCGTCGCGGAGGAACGTGTCGCCGGTGAGGTTCCACCCGTGCGCGACGTAGGTCAGCTGGCGCGGGTCGTCGAGGTAGCGGCAGCCGGTCGGTCCGCGCACGGCCAGCAGCCCGGGCTCGCCCACCGGCAGCTCGCGCCCGTCGTCGCCGACGATGGTGGCGGCGTACCCCGGGACCGGCCGACCGGTCGAGCCGGGCCGGATGTCGTCGCCCGCGGCCGAGATGAAGATGTGCAGCATCTCGGTCGAGCCGATCCCGTCGATGATCTCGACGCCGGTCGCGTCGCGGAACGCCTCCCAGGTCGCCCGCGGCAGGTGCTCGCCCGCCGACACCGCCTTCCGCAGAGTCGGGACCGTCTTCCCGGCGGCGAGCATGGCCTTGTACGCCGTGGGCGCGGTGAAGCAGACGGTCACGCCGTGCTCGTCGATCAGGTCTGCCAGCTCCACCGGTGTGGCCTTCTCGACGAGCAACGTCGAGGCGCCCGCGTGGAGCGGGAAGAGGAGTACGCCGCCGAGCCCGAACGTGAAGGCGTACGGCGGGGTGCCGGTGAAGACGTCGTCGGACGACGGTCGGAGGACGTGACGCGAGAACGTCTCGCAGATCGACATCACGTCGCGATGGAAGTGCATCGTCGCCTTGGGTCGACCGGTGGTGCCGGACGTGAAGGCCAGCATGCAGACGTCGTCGCTGGAGGTCGCGACGTCGTCGAACGTCGCCTTCTTGGCCGCCAGCCGATCGGCCCACGCGTCGTCACCGAACGCGATCGTCGGGACGCCGAGCGGCTCGACCGCCTCGACGAACCGGTGGTCGACGAGCGCTGCGTCGAGGTGGGCGATCTCGTCGATGGTCTGCAGCTCGCCGGTGCGGAGCAGGGGCATCGTGGTCACCAGCACGGCGCCGGCCTTGAGCACGCCGAACCACGCGGCCGACAGCCACTGGTTGTTGGGGCCGCGCAGCAGGACGCGGTTGCCGGGGACGATGCCGAGGTCCTCGACGAGCACCCGCGCGACCCGGTTGGCGGCCGCCATCAGCTCGGCGTACGTCCAGGTCGGGACGCCGGGCTGGTGCAGGCACGGGCGATCCGTGCCGTGCCGCGCGGCGACCTCGTCGAGCAGGGTGGTGGCGCAGTTGAGGCGGTCGGGGTACTGCAGCTCGGGGAGGTCGAAGGTCAGCTCGGGCCACTGCTCGGCCGGCGGGAGATGGTCACGGCAGAACGTGTCGACGTGGGCCGACGGCAGCAGCTCCATGCCGCCCAACGTATGCCCTGTCTGTGACGACGGGCAAGAGAACGCAATACGGGTCCGCGTCCGCGGAACTGCGGCGTACGCTGACCTCACGTCCGGTGAGGGAGGGGTTCGGATGGTCTTCTACGGCATCGTCATCGTCGCAGCGCTCGTCTTCGGGGCGTGGTTCGTGCGGACTCCGAGCTTCCGGGGCCACCTGCGCAGCAGCAAGGACCCCGGGGACGCCGGCACGCGCGTCGACGGCAAGTACCCCGGCAACGGCGGCAGCTACCAGTACTTCGACGGCCCGCCGCAGTAGTCCGCCGAAGCAAGTCACAGTCGCGGGCTCCGGTGGGTCACCCGAGCGCGTCGTAGATCGCCTTCGTGCGCTCGGCGATCGCGTCCCACGAGAACGCCTCGATCGCGCGGCGTCGTCCGGCCCGTCCCATCTCCGCGGCCCGCTCCGGGTCGGAGACGATCGAGACCAACGCGGCGGCGAAGTCGGCGACGTAGCGGTCCGGGTCGAGGGGGGTGCCCGTCCCGTCGGTGGCCTGCTCGATCGGCACCAGCAGCCCGGTCTCGCCGTGCACGACGACCTCGGGGATGCCGCCGGTCGCGGTCGCGACGACCGCCGTCTCGCAGGCCATCGCCTCGAGGTTGACGATGCCGAGCGGTTCGTAGATCGACGGGCACACGAACGCCGTCGCGGCGGACAGCAGGGCGACCACGTCGGCGCGCGGCAGCATCTCCCGGATCCAGACGACGCCCTCGCGGGTCTGCGCCAGCTCGGCGACCAGACCCTCGACCTCGGCCTGGATCTCGGGGGTGTCCGGGGCCCCCGCGCAGAGCACGAGCTGGACGTCGGGCGGGAGCTCGCGGCAGGCGCGCAGGAAGAGCGGCAGCCCCTTCTGGCGCGTGATCCGGCCGACGAACACCACGGACGGGCGGTCGGGGTCGACGCCCTGCGCCCGCACCCGTTCGGGGTCGTCGACGTGCGACCAGGTCTCGGTGTCGATGCCGTTGTGGACGACGTGCACCCGGCCCGGATCGACCTCGGGGTAGGCGTGCAGCACGTCGTCGCGCATCGCCGCCGAGACCGCGATCACGGCTGCCGCACCGAGGTACGCCGTGCGCTCGGCGAACGACGACACGGCGTACCCGCCGCCGAGCTGCTCGGCCTTCCAGGGGCGCAGCGGTTCGAGCGAGTGGGCCGTGACGACATGGGGGACGCCGTAGAGCAGCCCGGCGAGGTGGCCCCCGAGGTTGGCGTACCAGGTGTGCGAGTGCACGAGGTCGGTGCCGGCGCTGCCGGCCGCGATCGCCAGGTCGACAGCCAGCGTCTGCAGGGCGGCGTTCGCGTCGGCGAGCTCGGGCAGGTCGGCGTACGCCGAGACGCCCGCCTCGTCGCGAGGCTCCCCGAAGGCCTGCACCCGGACGTCGAGATCGGGCAGCCCGCGCAGGGCCCGCACCAGCTCCGCCACGTGCACCCCCGCCCCGCCGTAGACAGCGGGTGGGTACTCCTTGGTCAGGACGTCGATGCGCACCCCGGTGAAACTACCCCTACCTCGGGATCCCCCGAGCGTGGTTAGGTGCCAGCATGAGTGCCACCGGTCGCAAGCGTGTGCTCGCCATCGTCCTGGCCGGCGGTGAGGGGAAGCGGCTGATGCCGCTGACGGCCGACCGGGCGAAGCCGGCGGTGCCGTTCGCCGGGATCTACCGCTTGATCGACTTCGCGCTCTCCAACGTCGTCAACAGCGGCTACCTCCGCGTGGTCGTGCTCACCCAGTACAAGTCGCACTCGCTCGACCGGCACGTCACGACGACCTGGCGGATGTCGGCCCTCCTCGGCAACTACGTCGCGCCGGTGCCGGCGCAGCAGCGGGTCGGCAAGCACTGGTACCTCGGCAGTGCCGATGCGATCTACCAGTCCCTCAACCTGATCCACGACGACAAACCCGACATCGTCGTGGTGGTCGGCGCTGACCACGTCTACCGCATGGACTTCTCCCAGATGGTCGACCAGCACGTGGCGAGCGGCGCCCCGTGCACCGTCGCCGCGATCCGGCAGCCGATCTCGCTGGCCGACCAGTTCGGCGTGATCGACGTCAACCCGGAGAGCCCGCAGACCATCCGCGAGTTCCTGGAGAAGCCGACGGACCCGATCGGCCTCCCGGACAACCCCGCGGAGGTGCTGGCCAGCATGGGCAACTACGTCTTCGACGCCCAGGCCCTGCTCGAGGCGGTGACCCGCGACTCCGACATGACCGGCTCCAAGCACGACATGGGCGGCGACATCGTGCCGGCGTTCGTCCGCCGCAACGAGGGCGGCGTCTACGACTTCAAGGACAACGAGGTACCGGGGGCCACCGACCGCGACCGCGGCTACTGGCGCGACGTCGGGACGATGCGCTCCTACTACGACGCCCACATGGACGTGGTGACCCCACTGCCGGTCTTCAACCTCTACAACACCGCCTGGCCGATCTTCACCGACTACGGGCCGCAGCCGCCGGCCAAGCTCACCAAGGGGGCCGACGGCACGGCGCCGGTGGCCGAGGAGGCGCTCCTCTCTCCCGGTGTGGTGGTCTCGGGTGGGCAGGTACGACGCTCGGTGCTCTCGCCGGCGGTCCGGGTCGAGCAAGGCGCGGTGGTCGAGGGGTCGGTGCTGATGAACAGCGTCAAGATCGGGGCCGGGGCCACGGTGCGCAACGCGATCATCGACAAGGAGGTCGTCGTACCTCCCGGTGCGGAGGTCGGCGTCGACCCGGAGACCGACGCGAAGCGCGGCTTCATGATCGAGGACGGGCTCACCGTGCTCGGCAAGGGTCAGCCGTTCCCCGACGACTGACCACCCCGCGCCGCCGTACGTCGACGCGACCTCCTCGGAAAGGATCCGCATGACCACCACCTCGGAACCACGTCGGAGCGCCATCGAGGTGCGGTCGATCGACTACGTACCGCTCAGCGAGCGGCACGGCAAGCTCTGGCACCTAGGGCCGCTGTGGTTCATGAGCAACGCCCAGATCGCCACCCTCGCCGTCGGTGTCCTCGGCGTGGGCGCGGGCGGCAACCTGATCTGGTCACTGGTGGCGATCCTGCTCGGCGTGGTCGTCGGCACGTTCTTCATGGCCGCCCACTGCTCCCAGGGGCCCCAGCTCGGTCTTCCGCAGATGATCCAGTCGCGCCCGCAGTTCGGGTACATCGGCGCGATCCTGGTCTGGCTCTTCGCCTACCTGCAGTACGCCGGGTTCAACGTCTTCAACACCCTGCTCGCCTCGGAGTCGGTCACCTCGGTCACCGGGGGCGGGATCGGTCAGGTGCGACTCTGGCTGGTCGTGGGCACAGCTGTCGCCGCGGCGGCGGCGATCTACGGGTACGACCTGATCCACCGGATGGAGCAGGTGCTCACCTACGGCTTCCTGCTCCTGTTCGGGATCCTCACGGTCATCGTGCTGACGCTGCACTACCCGGCCGGCTCCTTCGACCTGGGCAACTTCGACCTGACCCCGTTCCTGCTCCAGTTCTCCGTCGTCGCGGGCTACCAGATCAGCTGGGCCATCTACGTCTCCGACTACTCCCGCTACCTGCCGCCGGAGGTCACGATCCGCAAGACGTTCCTCTGGACCTACGGCGGCTCCGCGCTCGGTGCGGCCTGGATCATGTTCATCGGCTCGGCGCTCGCCGCCTGGGCCGGGCTGAGCTTCAGTGGCACCGGCATCGCCGAGCTGCACACGGTCGGCAACAAGTTCTTCGACGGCTTCGGCGGGATCATCCTGCTCTACTCCGCGCTCGGCCTGCTCTCGGTCACCGCCCTCAACATGTACGGCGGCTCCCTCACCCTGATCAGTGCGCTGGACTCGTTCAAGAAGGTGCGGCCGACCCTGGCGGTCCGGCTGTCGATGATCGGCTTCACGGCCGCGCTGTCGCTGGTGATCGCGCTGGCCGTCGCCAACAACGACTCGTTCCAGGCGAACTTCTCGAACTTCCTGCTGCTCGTCCTCTACTTCTTCATCCCCTGGACGGCGGTCAACCTGGTCGACTTCTTCATCGTCCGGCGGGGCCACTACGCGATCGCGGAGATCTTCAAGCCGGACGGCATCTACGGTCGGTGGGGCTGGCGCGGGATCGTCTCCTACCTGGTCGGGTTCGTGGCGATGACACCGTTCTTCAGCACCGAGCACTACTCCGGCTGGGTCGCCAACGCCGCGCACGGCGCGGACTACTCGCTGTTCGTGGGCCTCCCGGTCGCCGGGCTCCTCTACTGGTGGCTGTGCCGCTCGATCGACACCGAGGGTGAGCGCCGCCTGGCCGAGGAGCAGGCCGACATCCTCGAGCGGGAGGCCATGGCGCACGAGCGCACCGAGGGGTGAACGACGCGTGAGCCCGCTCGACGCCACCGCGATGGCGCAGGCAGTCCGCGGCGGCACGACCAGCGCCGAGGAGCTGGTCGTCGCCGCACTCGCCCGGATCGACGCCTGGGACGGTGCGGTGAACGCCTTCACGGTCGTGCTGCGCGACGAGGCACTGGCGCGTGCTCGCGAGATCGACGCCGGCGACCCGTCGGAGCTCGGGCCGCTGGCCGGCGTGCCGGTGTCGGTCAAGGACCACATCTGGATGGCCGGGCAGCCTGCGACCAACGGCTCGCTGGCCCTGCGGGACTTCGTGCCGGACGTCGACGCCGTGCCGGTCGCACGGCTCCGCGACGCCGGGGCGGTGATCGTCGGCAAGACCAACAACCCGGAGTTCTGCTACCGCGGCTACACCGACAACGCCGTGTACGGCGTGACCCGCAACCCCTGGTCGCTCGATCGCACGCCGGGTGGCTCCAGCGGGGGCGCCGGCGCGTCCGTGGCGTACGGCGCGACCCCGCTGGCGCTGGGCACCGACGGGGGCGGGTCGATCCGCATCCCCTCGGCGTTCTGCGGTGTCGCCGGCCACAAGCCGTCGTTCGGGCTCGTGCCGAAGCTGCCCGGCTTCCGCGGCTGGCCCACGTTGTCGGTCGACGGGCCGCTGGGCGCGTCGGTCCGCGACCTCGTGCTGACGCTCCGGGTGATGGCGGGGGCTCATCCGGCGGACCCCCTGTCCTGGCCGGTGGCGCTGGGCGACGACGTGGAGATCGACTGGTCCATGCTCCGGGTCGCGGTGTCGGAGGACCTCGGCTCGGCGCCGGTGGACCAGGAGGTCCGCGCGGCGTTCCGAGCGACGGTCGACCGGCTCAGCGACGACGGCGCGCGGATCGTCGAGGCCCAGCCCGCCGCCGGCGACCCGACCCGCCTGTGGAACGACATCGCCCTGCCCGAGGGCTTCGCGTCCGAGGGGCCGTTGCTCGAGCACGACGGCATCGACCCGGTCTCCCGGGAGATCACCGAGGCGGGCCGGTCCGTGAGCGCCGCCGACTACCTCGACGCTCAGGAGCGGCGTGCCGCGTTCACCGAGGTCTGGGAGGCGTTCTTCGACTTGGACGAGGGGTACGACGTCCTGCTGACGCCCTCGCTGCCGCTGGCGGCCTTCTCGACCGAGGTGACCGGTCCTACCGAGATCGACGGGTCGCCGATCGACCCATTCTTCGACGACTGGTGCCTGCTCGCGCTGCCGGCCAACCTGACCGGGCAGCCGGCGAGCGCCGTGCCGACCGGGCTGTCGTCCGACGGCCTCCCGGTCGGGCTGCAGGTGATGGGGCCGCGGTGGGGCGACCTGCGCACCCTCGCGGTCGCGGCCCGGGTCGAGGCGTTGCTCGACTTCGACCTCGCTCCGGCCCGAGCGGATCGGCCGCCGTCGTGAACGGGGAACCGGCGAGCCTGCCCGGCCGTCAGATCCGCGTGCGACGCACCCTCGGCACCCTGATCGTGCCCCTCCTGGCCTGCACCGCTCTGCTCCTGGGCGGCTGCGGCTCGTCGTCGTCCTCGTCGGTGGCGACCGCTCCCGGCTCCGACCCGGCCGGGAACCCGTCGTGGACGCCCGGCCCGATTCCCGGCGCGCACGTCCTGCCGTTGATCTCCATGACCGGTGGCGGCGGGGTGGTGAGCCCGGTCGCCTCCGTCCTGACCAGCCCGACCGACCTCCGACGGTTCCTGGCCCAGCTCCGGGTGCCGGCCCTGCAGAACCGTGTCCGCGCCGCGGTCCGACCGGCCCTGGACGATCCCGACCACGTCGTGGTCGCGCAGGTCGTCGCCGTCGGCTGCGACCGTCCGCCGGGTGTCGGCGTGATAGCCGGCCGCGACGGGAGGGTCCAGCTGGTGCCGCAGGAGGTCGCCAGCCCACTCGAGGAGTGCCTCGCGGCGGTGACCACGGTGGCCGTCGCCGTCCTCCCGATCGACTGACCCCGGCTCGCCTGGCCCACCGCGGCGCACCGGCCGGTTAGCGTGACGCGCATGGAGCCGTGGAACACCTTCGTCGAGGGCGACAACCTCGACGTGCTGCCGCGGCTGGCGCCGGCGTACGGACCCTTCGACGTGGTCTACCTCGACCCGCCGTACAACACCGGCAACCCGTTCGCCTACAGCGACAAGCTCGACGGGCCGCGCTCCGACCGTCACCATGCCTGGTCGGCGCTGGTGCGGCCCCGGCTCGAGGCGGTCCGCGACGCGATGAGTGAGCGCGCCGCCGTCTTCGTCAGCATCGACGACAACGAGGTGGCGCGCCTGCGGCTGCTGATGGACGAGGTCTTCGGTGAGGACCGGTTCGTCGCCCAGATCGTGGTGAACCTCAACCCCAAGGGCCGCCAGCTCGGCCGCGGCTTCGCGACGTCGCACGAGTACCTCCTCGTGTACGCGCGCTCGATGCCCGGCTGCGCCCTCGACGCCTCGAGCCCGTCGACGGTCGACCCGCGCGACTTCCCGCTCACCACCGACGACGGACGCCGGTTCCGCCGGTTGCCGCTGCGCAACACCAACAAGAAGTTCAACCCGGTCACCGCGCCGACCATGCACTTCGCCATCTACGGCGACCCGGTGAGCGGCCGGGTCGCGACCGAGCCGTTCCCGGACTCGCTCGAGATCAAGCCGGTGTTCGGCGACGGCGCACCCGCGGTCTGGCGGTGGTCGGCGACCAAGATCGACGCCCAGCCCGATGACCTGGTCTGCCGCCACGTCGGCCAGGGGGACCGGCGGCGTGCCGACGTCTTCCAGCGGGACTGGCTGCGGGAAGGACGCCGGAAGAAGCTCCGGACGATCTGGCTGGCCGAGGAGATCGGCTCGACCGACACCGCGGTGATGGAGCTCAAGGCACTGGTCGGGCACCTCTTCGAGTCGCCCAAGCCGACCGGCCTGCTGCGCCGGATCCTCGAGACGATGCCGGACGACGCGCGCGTGCTCGACGCGTTCGCCGGCAGCGGCACGACCGGCCACGCGGTCGCGCTGCAGAACGCGGCCGACGGCGGTCGGCGTACGTGCGTCTCGGTGAACGTCGCGGAGCCGGTCCGTCCCGGGTCGAACGCCGACCTCGCCGGCCTCGCTCGGGTCTCCGACGTGACCCGGGCCCGGCTCAAGGCGGTGGCGGACGTCGTCGGCGGGGGTTTCGCGGAGTTCATGCTCGATTCTTGACTCGTTCAAGAAACAGCGACAGGATCGACGGGTGCCGCCACCCCCCGACTTCCCGCACCTGTTGCGTGCGGCCGGGCTGCGAGTGACGCGACCGAGGCTGGCGGTCCTCGACGCGCTGGTCGAGCTCGCCCACGCCGACACGGAGTCGGTGATCACCGCCGTACGCCGCGACCTGCCGGAGGTCTCGCACCAGGCGGTGTACGACTCCTTGCGCACCCTGACCGCCGCCGGGCTCGCCCGGCGGATCCAGCCGACCGGCTCGGTCGCCCGGTACGAGGTCCGCGTCGGCGACAACCACCACCACCTCGTGTGCCGCGTCTGCGGCGCCATCACGGACGTCGACTGCGCGGTCGGCCACGTGCCGTGCCTGACGGCGTCCGACGACCACGGCTACGCGATCGACGAGGCCGAGGTCATCTACTGGGGCACCTGCCCCTCCTGCTCCACCGCTTCAGCCCGCACCCCGATCGGAAGGAAGTCATGACCGAGAACAGTCACGGCGAGCACGACGCCAAGGTCGGCGACATGAATGTCGAGTCCGCCGAGGGGCCCGTCTCCACCGGCGACACCGCCGAGGAGACCGGGACCTGCCCGGTCGCCCACGCGACGTACCCCACCGAGGGCGGCAACAGCAACCAGGGCTGGTGGCCCAATCGGCTCAACCTGAAGATCCTGGCCAAGCACACCGCGGTGTCCAACCCGATGCCCGGCGACTTCGACTACGCCGCGGAGTTCACCGGCCTCGACCTGCCGGCGGTGAAGCGGGACATCGAGGAGGTGCTGACCACCTCGCAGGATTGGTGGCCGGCCGACTTCGGCCACTACGGCCCCTTCATGATCCGGATGGCCTGGCACAGTGCCGGCACCTATCGGATCAACGACGGCCGTGGTGGTGCCGGCGGCGGCCAGCAGCGGTTCGCGCCGATCAACAGCTGGCCCGACAACGGCAACCTCGACAAGGCCCGCCGCCTGCTCTGGCCGGTGAAGAAGAAGTACGGCAAGCAGCTCTCCTGGGCCGACCTGATGGTGCTCACCGGCAACGTCGCCCTGGAGTCGATGGGCTTCACGACGTTCGGCTTCGCCGGCGGTCGCGAGGACGTCTGGGAGCCCGACGAGGACGTCTACTGGGGCCCCGAGCAGACCTGGCTCGGCGACGAGCGCTACACCGGTGACCGCGAGCTCGAGTCGCCGCTGGCGGCTGTCCAGATGGGCCTGATCTACGTCAACCCCGAGGGCCCGAACGGCGAGCCGGACCCGCTGGCGTCCGCGCGCGACATCCGCGAGACGTTCCGCCGGATGGCGATGAACGACGAGGAGACAGTCGCCCTGATCGCCGGCGGCCACACGTTCGGCAAGACCCACGGCGCCGGCGACCCGCAGCAGTACGTCGGGCCCGAGCCCGAGGGCGCTCCGCTCGAGGCCCAGGGACTCGGCTGGTCCAACACCTTCGGCACCGGCAAGGGCAAGGACGCGATCACCAGCGGTCTCGAGGTCACCTGGACCGCGACGCCGACCCGGTGGGGCAACGGCTTCTTCGACAACCTCTTCGGCTACGAGTGGGAGCTCTCGAGCAGCCCGGCCGGCGCCCACCAGTGGGTCGCCAAGGACGGCGCGGGTGCCGGCACGATCCCGGCTCCCGACGAGGGCGGCGCCTCACGTCCGCCGACGATGCTGACCACCGACCTGGCCCTGCGCCTCGACCCCATCTACGGGCCCATCTCGAAGCGCTTCCACGAGAACCCCGACGAGTTCGCCGACGCGTTCGCACGGGCCTGGTACAAGCTGACCCACCGCGACATGGGGCCGATCCAGCGCTACCTCGGTCCCGAGGTCCCCTCCGAGGTGCTGCTCTGGCAGGACCCCGTCCCGGAGGCGACGTACGACACCATCGACGACGCCGACGTGGCCGCGCTCAAGCAGCAGGTGCTCGACGCCGGCATCCCGATCGGCCGGCTGGTGGCGACCGCGTGGGCCTCGGCGTCGACGTTCCGGGGCAGCGACAAGCGGGGCGGCGCGAACGGCGCCCGCATCCGGCTCGAGCCGCAGAGCGGCTGGGAGGCCAACGACCCCGACGAGCTCGCCACCGTGCTGCGGACCCTCGAGGGGATCGCCGAGGCGTTCAACGACGATCAGGACGGACGACAGGTCTCACTCGCCGACCTGATCGTGATCGCCGGCTCCGCCGCCGTCGAGAAGGCGGCCGCCGAGGCGGGGGTCTCCGTCACCGTGCCGGTCAGCCTGGGACGAACGGACGCGACGCAGGACCAGACCGACGTCGAGTCGTTCTCCGCGCTCGAGCCGAGCGCGGACGGCTTCCGCAACTACCTCGGCAAGGGGCAGCGGCTCCCCGCGGAGTACTCGCTGGTCGACCGGGCGAACCTGCTCACGCTCTCCGCACCGGAGATGACGGTCCTGGTGGGCGGCCTGCGGGTGCTCGGCGCGAACCAGGGCGGCTCGTCGCTCGGTGTCCTCACCGACCGGCCCGGCGTGCTCAGCAACGACTTCTTCGTCAACCTGCTCGAGCTCGGCACCACGTGGACGCCGACGTCGGACGACGCCGAGACGTTCGAGGGACGCGACGCATCCGGTGCGGTGCGGTGGACCGGGAGCCGGGTCGACCTGGTCTTCGGCTCCAACTCCGAGCTCCGTGCGCTCGCCGAGGTCTACGCCTCGGACGACGCCGGTGAGGCGTTCGTCCGTGACTTCGTCGACGCCTGGGTCAAGGTCATGGACCTCGACCGCTTCGACCTCCGCTGAGTCGACTCGGGTCGCCTTGCGAGCAAGCTCGCAGCGGCGCTCACTTCGGCCGTTCCGCTCCGGCTGCGCCGGATCGGAACGTCCTCGCTCGGGTCAGCGGCGCCGCGTGTGCCGCGAGTACAGCTTGGTCTCGCGGCGACCGCCGTAGCCGTCGCTGCGCCACGACGGCCCCAGCCCGTCGTCCTCGAGGTGCTCCTGCCAGGAGCCCCACTGCGACGGGTCGGTGCCGCGGCCGCGGACCAGGGCCCTGAACACAGGGGAGCGCAGGATCCAGACGGCGACGGCGAGCGCGACGAGCGCAGTGAGCGCGTAACCCAGCACGGCGACCCCTGGTGGTGAGAGCGTGCGACCACGGTAGTCGCGTGGTACGCCGTGTTGCCACGGATGACACGTACCGATCCGGTCACGACGCGGGGCGCTCGACCGCCACGAGACCGTTCGGGGTGTGTACTCACCGCATGGCACTCACGCGCCCGGTCGCACTCGCGGCTGCGCTCGTGGTGACCGGGGTGCTCGGCGGCTGCGGACTCAGTGAGGCCCAGACCAGTGCGTCGGCGGTCCGTGCCTACGACGGCCCGCTCTACGTCGCTCGCGACCAGGCGACCCATCCGTCGGCCGGCGCATCCGGTGACGCGGTGGACTGCCGCTACTTCGGCAGGGGCGGCTTCAACGACTCCGCGACCTACGCCGAGGGCGCGACAGCGGACTCGCCCGAGGCTGCCCTCGACACGGCTCGGAGCGAACGGATCTTCGAGGGAGCTCAGGACGGACTGCAGGTGGCCGCCCGCGACGACGACCGGGTCCTCTACGTGATCGAGGTCGACGGCGCCATCAAGCAGGCGGTGATCGTCCACGACGGCCCGGCCGCCGAGGGCACCGGCGGACCCGGTTGGTACGTCGAGTCCTGGGCTCGCTGCGACTGGTCGGAGCTGCCGCCGTCGGTGAGCGCGTTCGCGCCGGAGGTGTGGACCGACCGCGACGGCACACGGGTCTCGACCGACGAGCTCGAGTCGTACGTCGGCCCCACCCACTGCGACTGGCAGTCGGTGGTCTTGCTCGAGTTCGACGGGAACTGGAGGCGCACCTACGTGCGCCGCCCGACACCCGAGCTGGTGGACCTCCTGGCGGGGCCGTACCGCGAGCACGTGCGGCTCCCGGCCGATGCCGTGCCGACCCGCTAC
>Ga0268266_10003268_pt1 | contig 16321 bp, 15 predicted proteins | sample KBSS13metaG_FD_190356 | JGI IMG/M metagenome (GOLD analysis project Ga0268266, IMG submission 190356) | Switchgrass rhizosphere microbial communities from Kellogg Biological Station, Michigan, USA - KBS S1-3 metaG (SPAdes) (version 2) | ecosystem: Host-associated > Plants > Roots > Rhizosphere...
GGGCAGGAGGCCGCGCTCTACGGCCTGCGCAACCTCCTCCCCTGGGCGCGCCAGAACACCGAGGGCCTGAAGGCGCGCGCCGACCTGCTGGGCAGCGGCCTGGCGCGCTCCAACCGCTGGCGGCTGGTCAGCATCGGCGCCTATTTCGCCTATGTGGAGCACCCCTTCGCCGGCGAGCGCTCGACCGCCGTGTCCAAGCGGCTGGCCGACGAGGAGAACCTGCTCACGATTCCGGGCGACATGTTTGGCGCGGGCCAGGAGCGCTTCGTGCGCATCGCCTTCGCCAACGTCAGCGACGACAAGATCCCGGCGGTGCTGGAGCGGCTGGAGCGGTTCGGGGCGTAGATAGATGGAGCGGACACTCCCCGAGGCCTGCCTGGCGAGAGCCTGCGCCGGTCATCGTCGTGGGACCGCGGGCCCCCAGGCCCGCTCGGGTTCATGACCATGAGCGGGCCTGGAGGCCCGCGGTCCGATGACCATGATCGTGCACGGCACCCGGAAGCCAGACGAGAGCCCGGACGGCAGGCCGCGGTCGAAGCGGCGAAAGCGCAACGCAAGACGGCTACCCGCTGATCGAAGGCTCCGGAGCTCGAGCAATGCCCCATGCGACGACGCCCGATGGCGTGAAGCTGTACTACGAGGAGGCCGGCAGCGGGACGCCCATCCTGTTCGTCCACGAATATTGCGGCGACTGGCGGAGCTGGGAGCCGCAGATGCGCTTCTTCAGCCGCCGGCATCGCTGCATCACCTATTCCTTCCGCGGCTACCCCGGCTCCGACGTGCCGGAGGAGCCCGCGATGTACGGGCAGCGTCCCGCCGTCGACGACGCGAAGCACGTGCTCGATCATCTCGGGATCGACAAGGCGCATGTCGTCGGCCTGTCGCAGGGCGCGTTCGCGACGGCGCATCTCGGCCGGATCCGGCCCGACCGCGCGCTGTCGCTCACCCTGGCAGGGATCGGCTCCGGCGCCGGTCCCGAAGGGCACGAGCAGTTCAGGCGGGACGCGATCGCGACGGCGGCCCATATCCGCACCGAGGGCATGGCCGCGTACGCCCGGGGCCTCGCCACCAACCCGACCCGCTCGCGCCTGCGGCAGAAGGATCCGCGCGGCTTCGAGGAGTTCGTGAGGCATCTGTCGGAGCATTCCGGCACCGGCTCGGCGAACACCATGGCCGAGTACCAGGGCAAGCGGCCGTCGCTCTACGAGTTCGAGGCGGCGTGGCGGGCGCTCGACCTGCCGGTCCTGATCGTCTGCGGCGACGAGGACGAGCCCTGCCTGCAGCCGAGCCTCTGGCTCAAGCGCATGCTGCCCAATGCCGGCCTCGCCCTGTTCGCCCGGACCGGCCACGCGGTGAACCTCGAGGAGCCGGACGCCTTCAACCGCGAGGTCTCGACCTTCATCGCCCTCGTCGAGGCCGGCAAGTGGCTGCCGGCCCAGCCGATGGCCGCGGGCGCGAGCCTGATCTGATCTGCACCCGTTTGCTTTATCCTGCTCTCACGAACCGATAAGGCACACCGCCGAACGCCAGCGTCAGCATGTCGCCAGTGAGCGAGAACTGCGTGCGCTCGACGCGTGGTTCCGAAGGCTGGTCCGTGACGATCGTGGAACCCTCGACCCTATACCGCAGCTTGATGATCTGATCCTTCTCCTGGCCACGGATCGTGTAGAGCAGGCCACCGCCTTCGCCGAACTCGAGCAGCACGTTGCCCAGATCGGTCAGCGCCCGCGTGTCTGTCTCATCCACCAACCATGCACCAATCAAGCTCATGCTTCACCGCCGAGGCTTGAGCTCTTTATGCCTTCCCAACCGCGACGTGCAGCTACCGTCATTAAGCCACTCTTAGCTATGAACGAAGCTCGTAGAACTCTACAGTAACATTGCCGGCGTTCTCTTCGGCTGGGACGATGTTCACAGCAAATCGACGATCGGGACAGAACGATATCAAAGCGCGCCGCCATGCCTCGGCTATCTTCCCAGCCAGCAAGATTTCATCGTCATCTTCGAATCGTCCGTTTGAAAACAGAAATGGTATTTCCCTCATGTTGAAGGATGCCTCGAGACGATCCAGAGGCATTCGCCCACTTCTCTTGGCCGCCAAAAACCGCTCGCCTACCTCGCTGCTTCCGTTCGTCAGCAAAACGCTGTCATCGACCAGAGACAACTCTGGAACGAAGAGCAAAGAATAGAGTAAAGCATCTGAAGCATTACCTGCCGCAAATACCATGTCATCGGGAGAGTGGGGCGTTTGCCCTTCGTCGAACGCAAATTTCTTGCGCAGCGCTGCTTGGATCACTTGGGTCATCACCATCTTCCCGTACTTACTATTCCCACAGTAGCGGCGGCGCTCCACCGCCCGGTATCTCTGATGGAAGGGCGGGGCGCGGGACCGAGGGTGTTGCACCTGGCCCTTTGCCGGGTGCTCGTTCCAAAATGAATGGCGGCTCTACGCCCCCATGCGGTTTCCCTTCGCCACGGAATCGCATCGTGGGGACATACAATCCGGTCACTGGATTGCGTTCGTAGTACGTCTCGTAATTCTGTACCTGACCTTGTTGATTGTAGCGAAATGTGCTGTGCGGGCCAGTGGCTTGGGGATTAGATTGTAACCGGCCCCCACCGGGAATCTGCAAACGATCATTCGGGCCGCCTGCGACTAAATTGAAGAGACTTTGGTCTGCGTCGACGTTCGGCGAGTCAGCAGCCAGCCCTGTGGGGTCGGCGAGATTTAGGGGATCGTTGCCCACATACGCGTAGACATTTGGGCCCACGCGATAGCCGAGCGGGTCCGGTTGCAGAAACCTTCCCCAAGCCGGCGAATAGTGCCGCGCTCGGTAGTAGTAGTACCCTCCGATCTCCGCATCGACCCTCTGTCCGGTGAACCCGAACTGGGCCGGTGCCGATGAGCTCTCGCCGTATGGCTTGTAGCCATATCTCGCGATCGGTCCGGTGCCCGGATCGACCGTCGCGACGACCGACCCGAGCAGGTCGGGGACCGGCGTCGCCAGGGTCGCCAGGCCGAGGTTGGCCTGCGCCAGCACCTCGTTCGGTCCGAGCCCGTAGGCGTACCAGCGCAGAATCATCCCCGTGGCGCCGTCGTATTCCAGCACCTCGCGGTTGTCGGCATCGGTGACGAAGACGGTCGTCGTGTTGACCGGACCGGTGGTCACCGACTTGCTCTTGCGCCGGCCCTGCGCGTCGAAGGCGTAGCTCGCGCTCAGGCCGGTCTTGCTCGCCGAGGTCAGCCGGTTCTCGGCATCGTAGCCGAAGGTGAAGGTGCCATCCGACGTGAGGTTGCCGTTGCCGTCATAGGTCGGCATCACGGTGTCGGCGGTGGTGTACTGGTTGAGGTTGTTGGCCGCGTAGGGGATCACCATGGGCCGGTCGAGCGGATAGTCGATCCAGGCGTTGTCCGAGGCCGCGAGCGACACGCGCTGGTTCGCCGCGTTGTAGCCGAAGTCCAGGCTGACGGCGAACCCGGTCAGGGGCACGAGCGGGGTCGGCACCGGATCGAACGTCACGCCGGTCGGCCGGTTCGTCGCGTCGTAGGCATAGGCCGTGCCGTAGACGGCCGCGCTCGGCGGCGCGGCGACTGCCGGAATGACCGCGCCGTTGTCGCACACCCGCGTCACGCGGCTGGCGAGATCGTAGCTGTAGGTCACCGTCGGCGTGGCCGAGGTCGCCGCGCTGCACGCCACCGGCGATGCGGCCGCGGTCTTGGTGACCAGACGGTTCAGGGTGTCGTAACCGTAGCGCAGGGTCGCCCCGGCCCGCGTGGTGCGCGTCAGCAGGTTGCCGGCGGCGTCCCAGGTGGCGCCCTCCGTGCTGCCGTCAGGGTACGTGGTGGTCATCGGCCGGTCGAACCGGTCGTAGGCGAAGCCGGTCACATTGCCGTTGGCGTCCGTCAGTGAGGCGCGCAGCTCGTCGTCCCTTGTCCTGTTGTTCCCTCTACGGCAAATCATCCTCTGAGATTCGGGACAACCGGTTCCCAAAGCCCACGGAACGGAGGGTCGGGCGCCACCAATCTCCAAATTGCTCCGGTTTCGACATCTTGAAACCAACGGCCGCCGTAGATCATGCCTTTTCCATACTGTGGGTCAGCAGGCAGTTCCCTAGCCATACCACTTACCATCTGGCCTTCAACGTATTGCACGAACCGCTTGTACTCTCCCGGAGACATGAACCCATGGATTTCCTCCCACACCAACATCATAGGTGCTCCGCTTATGGTAGTACTCGCGGAATCGTCGGCGCGGCGGAGGTCGCCGCGCTGCAGGCCACCGGCGAAGTCTGTTGCTCTATTCCCTCACCGACGGGCACGCGACGCATATCTGGTCTTATCGACCATAGTTGGCCTGGCGCGGAATGGGACGGCGCGCTATCGGCATGCACCAGTGGCGTTGCAATGATCACTACAGCAGTAGCCAGCCAAGCGACTACAGAATACCGCACGTGACGGTTTCCCAGTCTAAGAGGTAAATTCCAGCTCGACGACAACATCGCGCCCACGTCGAGCATGGAAATCCGCTCGAGCCTCAAATAGAGCACTCTGTAACAACTCTATGTGCTGGTGCACTACCTTCGGAAGCCCAGTTGAGTTGCTGATTTTAACTAGATATGGCGCCTCTATTTTATTCATTCCACCCCATATCATTGAATCCACCAACGCGTTTATGTTGTGACCATGGAGTGCCGGCGCACTTAGCTCCGAAAGAAGAGCATCGTAAAAGTGATGTACCGTCTTCCACTTAGTCGCATCAAGTTCAATAATTTTGCTGATCATGGATGTGGTCACGAACCTTCTTTCCACTTTAGGGCGTTAACTCCACAAAATAGAAGCTCTCGTAGTAACCGAAGGCTGTCGAGCAATTCGCTACGATCTGTGGAGCGAGATTGAGCCACAAAGGATCGCCAGTTCTACGCCCCATGACGGGCCAACGTGCAGTAGTTTCAGCTTGCCCAACATCACGTTGTTGACGTGGGTATCCAGCGCCACGGGCGATATTGCCATTCTATTGTCCAAGGTGAAGGACCACGCAATGATCTGGCGCACTTCTTCGTGCGTCAACGCCAGGACGGGGGCTACGCGCAGTCGGCTGACGACGTTCTGAAAGAGCAACGTCGAGCCTTTGATGTTCACGACGCCCTCACACTCGAATCGAGCGTGTATTCCGTTATCTCTGGAAAAGCCGAGCAGGACACGTTTGGCCGTCCTGTCGAGGACAAGCGACGTAAGCTCGGCATCATGAAAGGCACGCAAATCTTCGACGCGGAAATTGAGTTTGCTTGTGCTCACGGCGGCCTCACGCTCACGGTGCCTGACCAGGGCTACGGCTCGGGAACCCACATCCGGAACTGGCGTCCCAGTATGATGTGGGGGGGGGCCCGCTTGGCACTGACGCCGAAGCATCGCACTTCTCCCGTGCATCCGACAGAGATGGAAGCGCAGGAAGGTGGTCTCGCTGCCGCCCGGGCCTATCCATCGAATACCGTTGAACCGGCTTGTTGGCCCGCGCCGGGGAAAATAGTCTTCACCGCATCATCAGGAGCGAGCCCCAATGACCGACCAGCTTCCCCCCGTGCGGCGTCTCGTCAGCGGCGACGATGCCGCCGGCCGTTCCTCGATCGTCGATGACGGGCCGGCGCTCGCGTCGTCGCGCACGGTGCCGGGCCGTCCCGGCTATCGCGTCACGAACCTGTGGACGACGCTCGCCACGCCGGCGCCGATCGGCCAGCCCGACCGCGCGGCGGAGCATCAGGGCATCGCGCCGCCGCCGAACGGCACCGTGATCCGCGTGATCGACATCCCGCCGGAATCGTCCGACCCGGAGGAGCGCAAGCGGCAGGTCTCGGCGTCTTTCAGCACCATGTTCACCGACGCCGACCATCGCCCGGACCAGCGCCATCCCGGCATGCACCGGACGGACTCCGTCGACTACGCGATCGTGCTCATGGGCGAGCTGGTCGCGATCATGGACGACGACGAGACGGTGATGCGCGCGGGCGACATCCTGATCCAGCGCGGGACGAACCACGCCTGGGCGAACCGCTCCGGCAAGATGTGCCGCATCGCGTTCATCCTCATCGACGGGAAGCGCTGAAGGTTCATGTCCTCCCTCCCCCGCTCGCGGGGGAGGTGTCAGCGTCTTACGCTGACGGAGGGGGCGTGACGCACGATCTTTGCCGCCCTCCCCCTCCGTCGCGGATTACCGCGCCACCGCCCCCGCAAGCGGGGGAGGGAAAGGGTCTACCTGAAAGAGTCCATTCGGGGTGCTACCCCGCCGTTCGCGTCTGGCCGGCGATCCATTGCCAGCCGTCGGGGCCGGCGACGAAGACGCAGAGCGATTGATAGGTCGCCGCGATCGTCTGGCCGTCGACGACGAAGCTGTCGTGGGCGATGAAGGTCGCTTCGGCGACGCCGGGGAATTCCTGCACCGAGAGATTGCTGATGCGCTGCTCGGCGAAGGCGATCCGGCCCGAGGTGCAGTAGGTCTCGATGTAACTGGCCTTGTCGAAGCTGCGGCCGGCGGCGTTCACGTAGACGAAATCCGGATGGATGAGGCCGTCCAGCCGGTCGGCGGCGCGATGGACGATCGCATCCGCCTTGGCGAGCAGGATGTCGTGGATCTGCCCGGCCGTGCTCACCGTACCGTCACGGTCACGGCGTGATCGAGCGGGCCGTGGCCCCGGCCGTAGCCGGGCGCGGACGCGATGGCGTCGCGGACGTAGCGGCGCGCGCGGGCGACGGCGTCGGCGAGGCCCATCTTCTGCGCCAGGCCGGCGGCGATCGCCGAGGCCAGCGTGCAGCCCGTGCCGTGCGTGCTGCGGCTCGGGATGCGGGCATCCTCGAAGCGGTCGATCCCGCCGTCCCGGACGAGCAGATCGACGACGCGATCACCCTCGAGATGGCCGCCCTTCATCAGCACCGCCTTCGCGCCGAGCGACAGGAGCTTCTCGCCGGCGCGCGTCATGTCGGCCTCGGTCCGGACCGGGAAGCCCGCCAGCACCTCGGCCTCGGGCAGGTTGGGCGTCAGCAGCGCGGCGAGCGGCAGCAGCCTGTCGCGCAGCGCCGTCTCGGCCTCGCTCAGCAGCAGCCGGTGGCCGCCCTTGGCGACCATCACCGGATCGACGACCAGCGCGGCGTCCGGCGCGTGCCGGCGGAACGCCGCGACGACGGTGTCGATCACCTCGGCGCTGTGCAGCATGCCGGTCTTCAGCGCATCGGCGCCGATGTCGGTCAGCACGACCTCGATCTGCTGGGCGATGAAGGCCGGCTCGACCGGCACCACGCCGTGGACGCCGAGCGTGTTCTGCGCCGTCAGGGCGGTGATGGCGGTGGCGGCGAACCCGCCCATCGCGGTCACCGCCTTGATGTCGGCCTGGATGCCCGCGCCGCCGCCGGAATCGGATCCGGCGACGATCAGGACGCGGCCCTTCATGCCACCGGTCCGGGGATCGCCTCGATGATGCGGTCGACGACGCTGCGCACCAGCTCCGAATCGTCGCCCTCGGCCATCACCCGGATCAGCGGCTCGGTGCCCGACTTGCGCACCAGGATGCGGCCGCCCTGCCCGAGGTCCTTCTCCGCCGCCGCGATCGCCGCCACGACCGGGGCGGCGCCGAGGGACGCGGTGGCGTCGACCACGCGCACGTTCTTCAGGAGCTGCGGTACGGGCTGGAAGGCGCGGAAGGTCTCGCTCGCCGGCTTGCCGCTCCGCTTCAGCGCGGCGAGCGCCTGCAGCGCCGCCATCAGCCCGTCGCCGGTGGTGGCATGGTCGGTCATGATGATGTGGCCCGACTGCTCGCCGCCGAGGTTGAAGCCGTCGGCCCGCATGCGCTCGAGCACGTAGCGGTCGCCGACCTGGGTGCGCACCAGCGACAGGCCGCGCGCGCCGACATAGCGCTCCAGCCCGAGGTTGGACATCACCGTGGCGACCAGGCCGTTGCCGGTCAGCCGTCCGTCGCGCTTCCACAGGTCGGCGATGGTCGCCATGAGCTGGTCGCCGTCGATCACCCCGCCCTTCTCGCAGACCAGCACGACGCGGTCGGCGTCGCCGTCGAGCGCGATGCCGATATCGGCGCGGTACGTCCCGACGCTCTGCTGCAGCAGCGACGGATGCGTCGAGCCGCACTTGTCGTTGACGTTGAACCCGTCCGGCTTGACGGCGATCGGGATCACCTCGGCGCCGAGCTCCCACAGCACGGTCGGCGCGACCTTGTAGGCAGCGCCATTGGCGCAATCGACCACGATCCGGAGGCCGGAAAGATCGAGCCCGCGAGCGGCGGAGGCCTTGACCGCCTCAATGTAGCGGCCGCCGGCATCGTCGAGGCGCGTGGCGCGGCCGATCGCCGACGGCGCGGCGAGCTTCACGCTGGCGTAGGAGGCGACCAGCCGCTCGATCTCCATCTCGACGGCGTCGGACAGCTTGAAGCCGTCCGGCCCGAACAGCTTGATGCCGTTGTCCTCGTAAGGATTGTGCGACGCCGAGATCATCACGCCGACGTCGGCGCGCATCGAGCGCGTCAGGAAGCCGACCCCCGGCGTGGGCAGCGGCCCGAGCAGCAGCACGTCCATGCCGACCGACAGGAAGCCCGCCGTCAGCGCCTGCTCGATCATGTAGCCGCTGAGCCGCGTGTCCTTGCCGACCACGACGCGATGGCGATGGTCGCCGCGGTTGAAGATCTGGCCGGTCGCCATGCCGATGCGCATGGCGATCTCGGCGGTCATCGGGCTGGAGTTGGCGCGGCCGCGCACGCCGTCGGTGCCGAAGAGAGAACGTGTCATCGGCGGGATGCTATCGCATCGCCGCCCACACGGCGAGAGCCTGGCGGGTTCCGGCGACGTCGTGCACCCGCAGGAGGGCCGCGCCGAGCCGAGCCGCCTCGACCGCGAGCCAGACCGAGGCCGGATCGCGCCGCCGCGGCTCGTCGATCCCGGTCAGCCGGCCGATGAAACCCTTGCGCGAGGAACCGACCAGCACCGGATAGCCCGCCGCCGCCAGCCGCCCCGAGCCTTCGACCAGGGCGAGGTTCTCCTCGACGCTCTTGCCGAAGCCGATGCCGGGATCGAACGCGATGCGTTCGCGTGCGACGCCGGCCGCTTCGGCGGCCTGCGCCCGAGCGATCAGGAAGTCGCGCACGTCCTCGACCACGTCGCGGTAGGCCGGGCCGTCGTACTTGTCCTCGGACCGGCCGCGGCGGTGCATCAGCACGACCGGGGCGCGGCGCTGCACGACCAACGGCAGGAGCGCGGGATCGTCGCGCAGCGCCGAGACGTCGTTGACGATGCGCGCGCCGGCATCGAGACAGGCCCGCGCGACCTCGGCGCGGCGGGTGTCGACCGACACCGCGACGCCTCTCGCGGCCAGTCCCTCGACGACCGGCAGGACGCGCTGCAGCTCCTCCTCGGCCGGGATCGGCCGCGAGCCCGGCCGCGTCGACTCGCCGCCGACATCGACGATGTCGGCGCCCTCCGAGACGAACCGCAGGCCATCGGAGAGGGCCTGCGCGGGGTCGAGGCGTTCGCCGCCGTCGGAAAAGGAATCGGGCGTCACGTTCACGATCGCCATCACACGCGGGCGATCGAGGACGATGCCGCCGAAGCTCGCAACCGTCATGCGCCGGGACCGCGCCACTCCGTGGCGCTCATGATCATGAGGTCTTGGTCTGCTGGGAGTGCGCCACCAACAAGAAACTGAATTGGAAAGAGCATGGGTCGCCTCACCAAAGGTGTCATCCCGAGCGCAGCGAGGGACCTATGGCTGCCATTGCCATAGGTCCCTCGCTGCGCTCGGGATGACACCGGGTGTGCAGCAAGCGCCCGGTGTCATCCCCGAAGATCGACTCATGAGATATGGCCATCCGAGAAGAGCGGCACTGGAGTGCCGCGCTCCCAGCGGATCAAACGCCCGGCTGCGGCTCGGGATTGGCGCCGGGCGAGGTGCCCGGGCTCTGGCCGCTGCTGGTCGGCACCGAGGCGCGGCGCCGGCGGTCGCCGCCGGAACCCGCCCCGCCGGTATCGTCGCGCACGACCTTCTCGCCGCGCAGCACCTGGCCGATCTCGTCGTTGCTCAGCGATTCGTACTCGAGCAGCGACTTGGCGATGGTGTGCAGATCGTCGATGCGGTCGGTCAGGATCTTCTTGGCCTTGCCCTCGGCTTCCTCGATCAGGCGGCGGACCTCCTGGTCGATGATCTGCGCGGTCGCCTCGGACACGTTCTGCGTCTGGGTGACGGCGTGGCCGAGGAACACCTCCTGCTCGTTGGCCTGGTAGCGCACGCGGCCCAGCTTGTCGGACATGCCGTAGGCGGTGATCATGCCGCGCGCCATCTGGGTCGCGACCTGGATGTCGCTCGCGGCACCCGTGGTCACGTTCTCCGGTCCGAAGATGATCTCCTCGGCGGTACGGCCGCCGAACAGGATCGCCAGCCGCGATTCGAGGAACTGCTTGGTGTGGCTGAGGTGGTCGCGCTCGGGGAGCTGCATGGTGACGCCCAGCGCGCGGCCGCGCGGGATGATCGTCACCTTGTGCAGCGGGTCCGACTTCGGCACGTGCATCGCCACCAGCGCGTGGCCCGCCTCGTGGTAGGCCGTCAGCGTCTTCTCCTCGTCGGTCATCGCCATCGAGCGGCGCTCGGTGCCCATCAGCACCTTGTCCTTGGCGTATTCGAAGTCGCCCATGGTGACCAGGCGCTTGCCGACGCGCGCGGCGCGCAGCGCGGCCTCGTTCACGAGGTTGGCGAGATCGGCGCCCGAGAAGCCCGGGGTGCCGCGCGCCAGCACGTGCGGATTGACGTCCGGCGCCAACGGCACCTTGCGCATGTGGACCTTGAGGATCTTTTCGCGGCCGCCAATGTCGGGGTTCGGCACCACGACCTGGCGGTCGAAGCGGCCGGGCCGCAGCAGCGCGGGATCGAGCACGTCGGGACGGTTGGTGGCGGCGATCAGGATTACGCCCTCGTTGGATTCGAAGCCATCCATCTCGACCAGCAACTGGTTCAGCGTCTGCTCGCGCTCGTCGTTGCCGCCGCCCAGGCCCGCGCCACGATGGCGGCCGACGGCGTCGATCTCGTCGATGAACACGATGCAGGGCGCGTTCTTCTTGGCCTGCTCGAACATGTCGCGCACGCGGCTCGCACCGACGCCGACGAACATCTCGACGAAGTCGGAGCCCGAGATGGTGAAGAACGGCACGTTGGCCTCACCGGCGATGGCGCGCGCCAGCAACGTCTTGCCGGTGCCCGGCGGGCCGACCAGCAAGCAGCCCTTGGGGATCTTGCCGCCCAGACGCTGAAACTTCTGCGGGTCCTTCAGGAAGTCGACGATCTCCTCGAGCTCGGCCTTGGCCTCGTCGATGCCGGCGACGTCCTCGAAGGTCACGCGGCCGTGCTTCTCGGTCAGCAGGCGCGCCTTCGACTTGCCGAAGCCCATCGCCCGGCCGGTGCCGCTCTGCATTTGCCGCAGGAAGAAGATATAGACACCGACAAGAACGAGGACGGGCAGCCAGCTCACGAAGATCGAGCCGATGTTGACGCCTTCTTCGGCCGGCCCGGCGTCGACCCGGTCGACGTTCTTGATCAGCATCGGCATGAGCTGCTCATCGGGCGGCGTGCTCGGCGCGTAGGTCGCGAACTTCTGCACGCCGTTGCGCGGCTCGCGGAAGGTGCCGGTGATGGTGTTGCCCGAGATCCGGACGTCCTGGACCTGCCGCTGATCGACCGCCCGGACGAAGTCCGAATAGGAGATCGTGTTGCCGGCGGTGCGCGTCGTACCGCCCTGGAAGACGCTGTAGAGGAGCGCCAGCAGCAACACGATGACGATCCACAGGGCGGCGTTACGATTGAACGGGTTCACAGGGCATGTCCAGTTTCGAAGGGTTTCAACCTAAATGGGGGGCGCAGGAGGCGCCGCAAGCGAAAAATGCAGCCGGAACGAGGGGCTGGCCCCGTTTCCTCTCGGTACTCCTGCCACTTTCGGCCCGGACAATCCAGCGCAGTCGCCGGCTGCCGGGCTCCCGACGCAGCATCAGCCGGCAGCCGGATAGCGTGAAATCCTGGCTTTTTCCCGACTTGCCGCAGATTGCCCCCTGCGAAAGCCGGGCCGCCGCGCGCTCCAGCCGCTCGCGCCGCGGGGGATAGCCGCCGCCGCCGACCGATTGCACGACGCGGGCCAGCAGGCGGACGGCGAGGTCGCCGTCCAATCGCGACATGACGGCGTGATCGAGGGCGAGCTCGCCGTCCGGCCCGACCTCGAGGGCCTCCAGCGCCGCCGCGGCCAGGGCACGATCGCGCGCTGCCCGGGCCGCCGGTTCCGTGGCCGTGGCCGGAAGGCTGCTGCCGTCCTGCCGGACCCGCACGCGCTCGAAGCGCCGGTCGTCGTTCGACGGATCGTCGATCCAGCCGACCGCGCGCGCTTCGAGGATCGCGGTGAGCCGGTCGCGCGGCACGCCGAGCAGCGGGCGCAGCAGGCGGACGTGGCGATGCTCGACCACCGCCGCCATGCCGGCCAGCCCGTCGGGCCCGCTCCGCCGGGCCGCACGCATGGCGACGGTCTCCGCCTGGTCGGCCGCGTGATGCGCCACCAGCAGGTGCAGGATGGCATGACGGCGGCAGGCGTCGAACAGCAGCCGGTAGCGGGCCTCGCGCGCCGCCTCCTGCAGGCCGCTGGCGGGCTTCGCCTCGACCCAGGCCAGGATCTCGCCGGCAATGCCGAGGCGTCCGAGCCGTTCGAGCGTCGCCCGGGCCTCGGCGCCGGACTGCGGCCGCAGCGCATGGTCGACGATCAGCGCCAGCACCCGCCCCTGCCGCGCCACCGCCCAGTCGTGTGCCAGCAGCGCCAGCGCCGTCGAATCCCGCCCGCCCGACACGGCGACCGCCAGCATCGGCCCCGCCTCGAACGGCCCGAACGGCGCCATGAGGCTCGCGAACTCGGCCGCCTCGATGGTCATGGCTGGGAGCGCGGCTCTCCAGAGCCGCTCTTCTTCGGCTGGCCACATCCCATGAGCGGCTCTGGAGAGCCGCGCTCCCAGCCATGACACTCATGCTCTTCCGGACCGCGAGCCTCCGGCTCGCTCATCATCATGAGCGAGCCGGAGGCTCGCGGTCCGGAAGACATGAACCCGCTCAACTGCAGCCGTTCTTCTGGCGCTCCTGGTCGATGCGCCGCTTCTGCAGGTCGGTGGCGCGCGGGTAGTCCTCCCTGAAGCGCGCGAAGACCGCGCAGGCTTCCTGCTTCTTGTTGAGCACCGTCAGGGTGACGCCGAGCTTCAGCAGATTGTCCGGCCCCTTGGGGCTGGCCTTGTAGGCCTTGTAGCCCTCGGCGAAGGCGACCATCGCGTTCTGGTACTCGCGCCGGGCATAATAGGTCTCGCCCAGCCAGTATTGCGCGTTGCCGGCCAGCACATGCTGCGGATTGCGCTGGACGAAGGTCTTGAAGCCCTGCTCTGCGCCGGCATAGTCGCCGTCCTGCAGGTGCTTGAAGGCGTCGTGATACAGCGCCTCGCCCTGCGGGCCGCCACCGCCGGCGGGCGGCGCCGCGGCGGCGAGATTGCCGCCTCCCGCGGGAGGCGTCGGGGTGGGAGCGGACGACGGCGCCGCCGGCCGTGGACCGGCCCTGCCGCCCTTCTCCAGCGAGTCGAGCCGGTACTCGTAGTCCGCCTGCATCTTCTCCATCTGCTGCTGGAGCTGCTGGTTGCGGTACTGCATCTGCTCGAGCTGGCCAGTCAGCGCCGTGAGGTTCTGCTGGATCTGGTTCAGCCGGTCCTCGACATAGACGGCGTCGCCGCGCTGGGCCCAGGCCGCCGATGGCAGGGCGAGCGCGAGCAGGACGATCAGTTCCGGGCGGAGCGTCTTCATGGCGAGCATTGTCTCAACTGCGAACCGGGCCATTTTCAGGCAGGAGCCTCCCGCCAACAAACGAAAACGCCGGTCATTGCGACCGGCGTGCCCGTCCAACCGGGAACCCGTCCCGTCCGGGGGAAATCCTACTCGAGCGCCGTGATGGCGACGCGGTTGCGGGCCCAGGAGCCTTCGTCGGAGCCGACCACCTCCGGGCGCTCCTTGCCGTAGCTGATGGTCTTGATGCGCGATGCCGGGATGCCCTGCGCGACCAGATATTGGCGGGCGGCATTGGCGCGCCGCTCGCCGAGCGCGAGATTGTACTCGCGCGTGCCGCGCTCGTCGCACTTGCCTTCGATCGTGATCGGGTAGTTGGTGTACTTCTTCAGCCACTCGGCCTGCTTGGCGAGCGTGGTGCGGCCGTCCTCGCGGATGCTCGACATGTCGGTATCGAAATAGACGCGATCGCCCACGTTCTGGCGGAAGTCGCCGATCGAGCCCGGAGCAACCGAGGTGCTGGCCGAGGGCGGCTCCGTGCCGGTGTTGCTGGTGTTGCTGCTGCACGCCGCGATGAGGCTCAGGGCCGCGATGGCGGCAATCGCTTTGATCGTTTGCATCTCTTGCTTACGCGCCGTTCTCACAGCACGCTCCTCTCGGTTTTCCGGTCTTTCGGCAAGCTCCCAGACGAACGCGACCCGAGCGATCGTGCGCTCGGGTCGGGCCCGCGGATCATATTCTTCGCTACTGCGGAATCAAGGGTGACCAGGCCGGATCCGACGCGTCGGTGGGCGTCGGAACCCGGCGTTCGAAGCGTCCGGTCACGTCGATGGCGCTCAGCCCCACCGCTCCTCCGCGCTCCTGGCGGAAGAACATCAGCACCCGGCCGTTGGGCGCCCAGGTCGGACCTTCGACCAGGTAGCCGTTGGCCAGCAGCCGCTCGCCGCTGCCGTCCGGCCGCATGATGCCGATGCCGAAACCGCCGGCGCCGATCTTGGTGAAGGCGATGTAGTCGCCGCGCGGCGACCACACCGGCGTGGCATAGCGGCCCTCGCCGAAGCTGATGCGCCGCTCGCCGCCGCCGCCCGCCGGCATGACGTAGAGCTGCTGGCTGCCGCCGCGGTCGGAGTTGAACACGATCTGCGAGCCGTCGTTGGAGTAGCACGGCGAGGTGTCGATCGCCGGCGAGTTGGTGAGCCGGCGCTGGCTGCGGCCGCGCACGTCCATCTCGTACAGGTTGGTGCGACCATCCTGCGACAGGCTCATCGCGATGCGCGAGCCGTCGGGCGAGAAGCGCGGCGCGAAGCTCATGCCGGGGAAGTTGCCCATCAGCTCGCGCCGGCCGGAATCGACGCTCTGCAGGTAGACGCGCGGCGGCCCCTTGTTCTCGCCGAACGCCATGTAGACGATCTCCTGCAGGGTCGGCGAGAAGCGCGGCGTGATGGCGATGGTGGCGCCGTCGGTGATGTAGCGGTTGTTGGCGCCGTCCTGGTCCATGATCGCGATGCGCTTGACCCGGCCGTTGAGCGGGCCGGTCTCCGAGACATAGGCGACGCGGGTGTCGAAGTAGCCCTCCTCGCCGGTCACGCGCTTGTAGATCGCGTCGGAGATGATGTGCGACAGGCGGCGCCAGTTGTTGGGCTGGCTGGTGAAGCTGAGGCCGGTCGCCTGCGCGCCCGCGATCACATCCCACAGGCGGAAGTCGACCTTGATGCTGCCGCCGGAACTGGCGACCGAGCCGACCACCACGCCGGCCGCGCCGACCTGGCGCCAGTCGGGAAAGCGCGGCTGGGCGCTGGCGCCGAGATTATGCTCGATGAACGAGCCCGGCGGGATCGAGCGGAACAGTCCCGAGTTCTGCAGGTTGTTGCGGATCACCGTGGCCATCTGCGCGCCGATCGGATCGCCCTGGAAATCGACGATCGCGATCGGCACCGGCTCGAAGCTGGGCTTGCTCATGTCGATCGTCAGCTGCGCCCGCGCGGCCGGCGCTGCCAGCACGGCGGACGCCGCCGCGAACAACACCGTTCGGCGATGGGGGATCATCATGTCGAACCTCTTCTTTCAGTAGTCGCGGGGATCGAAATTGAAGGTAATGCTGCGCCAGGAGTTGTATTTATCCGGTGACAACGGCCAGGGCTGGCAGCGGGGATTGAGGATGGCGCGCCGCGCCGCATCGGCCGCCGAGCGATAGACCGGATCGTTGTTGTAGCGTCCGCTGTCCCTGAATTGCGCCTCGACCGGCGTGCCGTTCTGGTTCATCTGCACGACCAGCGTCACGACCGGCGCCTCCCTGGCGCCGCCGGTGGTGTTCCAGCATGGCCGGATCTTCTGGCGCACGCCCTCGACCTCGCTCGCGGTCACGACCTGGGCGAACTCGGGTGCCATCGGCGCCTGGCGCGTGATCTCCTTCGGCCGCTGCGGCGACTGCTGCGGCGTCTTGATCGGCGGGTTCCGGTCGTTGTTCTTCAGGATGTCGTCGACCAGGC
>Ga0268266_10003270_pt1 | contig 16319 bp, 17 predicted proteins | sample KBSS13metaG_FD_190356 | JGI IMG/M metagenome (GOLD analysis project Ga0268266, IMG submission 190356) | Switchgrass rhizosphere microbial communities from Kellogg Biological Station, Michigan, USA - KBS S1-3 metaG (SPAdes) (version 2) | ecosystem: Host-associated > Plants > Roots > Rhizosphere...
CAGTGCCGCGCGCCAGCAGGCGTGTCAGTAGGCTCATGAATTGTCCTCAAGAGGTAGGCATCACGCGATCCACGTGGGAGCGAGCCTGCTCGCGAATGCGCTGGGTCAGGCAATGTGATGTTGAAGCTGCCAGCGCTTTCGCGAGCAGGCTCGCTCCCACAGGGTCCGGAGTCAGGCTCAGGTTTTTTTCGGGGGTGTTGGATCAGGATCGAAGGTATGCGGCGGCGCCACTTGCAGTGTGGTCACCGAGCCTTGTGCCGACAGCGAATAGGTGACTTTGGAAATCAGCATGTCGCCGTCAAACTCCAGCACCGGATCCTTGACCCGTACCAGCGTGTTGTGGCGCCACAAATCGCCGTTGGACTGACGCCAGCCCTGCACCTGATAAGTGGTGGTCTGCGCTCGGCCCATGCGGGTCGCGCTTTCCCATTGGGCACGCTGCTGCGCCAACTCAAAGGTCAGTTGCGTGCCCTCGTTGATCACCGTGGTGCGCCGACGCTTGAAGGTCAGGTCCGCCGCTGTGGATTCGACTTCGCTGGCCGCCGCGCCGCTTTTGGTATCCGAACCTTTTTGCTGGCCGATCACCCGGTATTCGGAGAACACCTGGCTGTAATCCATCGACGCGCTGGCGGACAAAATATTCTTGCCCAGTTCCAGCGCATCGCTGGCCCGACCACCGCTGCCGGGTTTGGCCAGCACCAGCCGGCCCTGTTCGTCATCGGTGGAAAACACCCGCAGCAACGAGAGCAACCGGTCGATCGACTGGAACACCGTTTCACCCGGCACGATCGTGTGCTTGGTCAGCCTTGCAGTCTCGGGGATTTCATTGACCACCATCAGCCCGTACTCCATCGCCAGCGCCTGAACGATGCTCAACAGGGGTTGCTCCTGCCACTGGTTCGGCTGGTTTCTGGCGGCGCAATCGACCAGATCCTGAGTCTTGGAACTGCCCTCGATAGTCAGGCTGATCTGCCGCCCGTCATACCTGATCGGGGCTTTGAACACGTAACCGGTGAGCAGCAGATCCTTGCCGATTCGCACTTCGCACGGGTCACCGGGCTTGATCGGTTTGGCGACAGTCTGCCCCGGCCATTGCCAGGTGATGTCGAGTTTGAAGGTGCGAAACTGGCGCTCCAGATCAGCGGTGATTTCCACGCTTTTCCAGCCGCCGTATTCCATGTTGTTGACCGTCAGCGTGACGCGATTGTCCATTTCGCTCATGGTTCACTCCCCGGAGACTTTCACATCGTTGGGCGAGAAACCTGGATGGTTCATCCCGTTGCGCTGGGTGATTTCAGTGACCCGTGTGGCATCGCCCAGATACTTGTAGGCCACTACCACCGCTGGAGCGCTTTCCTGGATGGTTTTAGTCACCAGGCGCACACCGGACGATGCGACCGACTTGAGGTGCGCGACCGCCGCATCCTGCAGATCACTGATCAGTTGGTGGTGCGCAGGGCCGGCCTTGGTCTTCACCAGATTCAGGGTCTCGATCAGCGTCTTCTGAATCGCCTGCACATCATCGATGGCGGGCACGTCCGGACGATTGATCGGCTGGTTCGCCTGCTGATCGACGGAAGGTGTCGACGGCAATTTCACCGGTTTGGTGGCCACCGGCATGGATGCGATCCACTGCGCCGCTTTCACGATCAGCGTGTCCTGGACCAGATCGGCCATGGCTTGTGCCGCGGCGTTGGTGTCCTTACCGGTGGTGATCTTCGGCGCATCCGTCTTGCGAATCGCTTCGAGTTGTTGGGACACGTCGGCAATCACCCCACGGTAGCCCTCCTTCGCGAATTCCTTGAGCTCCTTGATATCGCCGAGCAAACCTTTGAACTCAGCCGCCACCTCCTTGGGCAACTCCTTCACTGCCTTGACCAGTTCGGTGATCTGCCGGTACTGCTCGATCAGCGGCTTGAGTTGTTCTTTGATCACCTCATAGACTCCGGTCAGGCTGTTACGCAGATTGGCAATGCCGATACGCGCAGCCTTGATCAAGGTCATCGCCTGTTCGAAACGCGCCACCGCAGACCCCAACAGCGTGTCGGCCTTGGCCAGCAACACTTTCTGTGTGCTGACGGTAGCGGTCGGAAACGGCAACGGTTGGTCTGGATAGAACTTCAGCGTAAAGGTCACCAACCCGCCGTCCTGGCGGGTGTGGGTCATGTCGCATTCGCCGACCTTGACTTGCAGGCGCCCGAGCCACGGATGCACCAGTTCACCACTGCCCGCCTCCAATGCCTTGAGCAGCTTGTCGCGCTGTTCCAGGCAATCGGCGCCGATGATGAAGGCCGTGACATCGTGAATCCTCGCCTGCTGGCCGAGATCCTCGAAATACGGCAGGTCACGTTGCGGATACTCGTGCAACTGGCCTTTGCGACCGACCGGGGTTTTCGCCTGGTCGATCCAGAAGCCGACACCGCGAAAGGATGCCGGCAACAAACGGTCACGCCAGTTCATTGGAACCTCCCATCGACAACGAGCGATAGCCGATGCGCGAAGACAGCGCCAGGCCCGGTTGATTGCTTTGTGGTTGATCGGTGCGCAACCCGGCCGGCGCATTTTCGAAGCGTACGGTCAGGCCGCCTTCGAGCTGCGTGCGGTTGTTGATTGCACTTTGTTGAATCAGCGCGCCAGAGGTTTGTGGCAGTGTGCTGTTCATTCCTGGCGCCCCGGCAGGCACCGCAGCGCTGGTGCCGGTGATCGTGGCGAAGAACCCGGAGACATTGCCGCCGAGCAGTTCTTTGACCTGTGCGAAAATACCTTGGAGTCTTGTCGACATATCACCGAACCAGACGAGAACGGGCTGCCACTTCTCCTGGATGGATTCCAGCGGCGACTGACTGAACAGATCACCCAAGGTTGCTTTCACCGATTGTGCGTCGGTGTTCAGCGTTGCCCACAAACCGGAAAAATATTCCGTGACGCCATTCCATTTCGCCATGACCGCTTCCACGGGAGCGTTGCCGAACAAGTTCTGAAACTCGCTCTTCAATGGCTGGGCACCCGCGCGAAGAACGTCCCACAGCGCTGAAAAAACCGGTGCCAAGGGTTGCCAGGCGCTTTCGACCATCGCGGTCGGAGACCAGGCGAACGTCGATTTGAGTTGCTCCCAACCACTCGCCGCAATGCTGTGCATGCTGCCAACCGCATCGAAAACCGTGCTTTGCGCAGAACCCCAGACCGTCGACATGTTGGTTGCCAGCGTGCCGTCGAACAGCGATGTGATGTTCGACCAACCGGTTGCAACCCTGTTGCTCATATCGTCGATGGCCGTGAAGACCGCGCTTTGTGCGGCATCCCATGCGCCTGACATTTTTGCTGTCAGCGTGCCGTCAAACGTCGACTTGACCGATTCCCAACCGGACTGCGTCGCTGCATAGCTACGATTCCAGTAACCGGTGACGGACTCATCGGCCGAGTCCCAGAGTGCGCTCATCTTCTCCAGTGGCGAGGTGTACAACCGGGCCTTGAGGCTTTGCAATCCAGCCGCAGTGCTGGCAGCTGCACTGTCCCAGTAAGCGCCGACGGAGCTGCGAGCAGAATCCCAGGTCTGCTCGATGGACGCGCCGAATGCGTGCAGACGTTCGGACGCTCCCGCCGCCAGACGGCTGGCACCCGCGATAGCGTCAGCGCGCATCTCCTGCCACTTCTGCGAAGCTGTGGCACGCATCGACTCGAACTGTTGCCTGCCATCCGCGACCATCTCATCCCAGCCTTTGCGCACGTCGTCGATGCCGCGACGGGTCGCATCGCTGATCGATTGCCAGGTCCGGCTGAAGAAGCCCGAGATCGCCCCCCAGTTGTTGCTGATCAAGCGCGCGCCGATCACGATAATCGCCACCGCGGCCGCAATCGCGGCGGCAATCAAACCGATCGGTGACGTCAGAATGCCCAATACACCGACCAGCCCCATCGCACCCACGGTGACTACCGTGAACGCGACGGCTGCCGCCGCCAGCCCTTCGACAAGAGAAGGATTGTTCGCCACAAACTGGCCAATCGAGGTGATCACCGGCGTGATTGCGGTAACGATACCGTTCACCGCTGGCAACAACGCATTGCCAATGTTCAACGAGATCTTGTCCAGCGCTTCGTTGAACTTTGCCAGGTTGGCCGAGGTTTCCCCCTGCACCACTTTCGGCAGTTTCAGGCCTTTGTTCGCCGCGACCTTTTTCGCCAGCGCATCCTGCGCCTCGATGGCTTTCTTGATGCCGTCCTGAAACGGCTTGAGCAAGCCACCTTCGGAGATGAACCCGGCGACGTCCAGCGGCTCGAGGCCGCTGTCTTCCATGCTTTTCTTGAATGCTGCGACCTTGCCGCGCAGCCCTTTCATTTCGGCTTCCATCTTCTCGGCGCCCTTGAGCACCACGAGCATGTTGACCGTGACAGGAAAGGTCTGCGGAATCAGGCTCAAATTCGTATTCGCCATCATTGCACCTGCTGCATCGCATTGATCCGTTGCGCGTGCTCCAGCGATTCGCGGAGCACATCCAGTGGCCTGGCCATCATCTGTTCGGGGTCAACCTTCCAGAACCAGGCCAGGTCATAGGCGACGGCGATCAGGTCGGTGATGGCGCCGACGCCGCACTCATGAAAAAACTCGCAACGGCCCAGCTCAGCGCATTGAGGTCAGCCAGATCCAGCTGGTTGACCGACGACGGCGGAATGCCGGCGCACACGGCGATGTATTTGGCCGCCACGTCCATGTCGAGGCTGACTTCTTCGCTCTTGTCGATCTTGTACGGCAGCGCCTTGATCGCTCGCACTTCCTGCACCGTCGGACGGCGCAGGACGAGTTCGGTCAGGGGCTCGCCGTGAGCTTCGATCGCAACCTGAAGCTTCACGGCGCCGCTCATTGCCAGGTCCCCTTGATGCCTTCGAATTTCAGTTCGATGGTGGCGTCATCGCCCTTGGAAACTGGCTCTTCAACCAGATAAGCGCCGGCCAGTACGTAGACTTTGCCGTTGCTGAATTCGCAGGTGACGGTGATGTCGGTGCCTTCAATCAGCTTCTTCAGCGGGAAGTCGGCGGTGTGCAGCGCGGTCACTTTGAACGACGGCGCGATATCGGTTTCCTTGTAGAAACCGGGTACGACGGTTTCGCGTTTGACCGCCATCAGCGGGGCTTCGCAGCCGCCATTGATGGTCAGTTGTGCGCCGTCGACTTTGACGTAGCAGGTGCCTGCAATCAGTTGACCCATGGTGTTACTCCCTTGAATAAAAAAGCCCACGCGAGGTGGGCTGAAAACTTGCCGTCAAACGCGGCTATCAAGCCGCGTCGTCGTACTGCAGACGGAACTGGTTGAGCAGTGCGAACACGCGCAGACCGTTGATGTAATCCGGTGGGAACAGCACGTTCACACGGCTCGGGTCCTGCACGTCGCGCTCGACGATCAGGTGCTCGGCGAACAGCTCGGCGTTCTCGACGTGGCCTTCCAGTTCGAGCTTGGCGTACTGGGCGATCAGCTCACCGCGAATGGTCGCAGGCGTCACGATTGGCTGGCCGGCGCCGAAACGGGTGCCGTCGGAGGCCAGTTTGTGGCGGCCGTACTTGCTGGTGATCACGCTTTGCAGACGGCGCACGATGAACGCCGACTGGTGCATGGTTTCGCTGTCCAGGTAGGAGTTGTCGGCCTGACCGTAAGCGTTTTTCTGGTAGGTGGTGATCGAGCGCTGGATACGCACGTAGCCGCCTTCGTAGTACGCGGTGGCGATGCCGTAGTTGAGCAGCGACTGACGCTCGGTCAGCGTGAAGCGTTCGCTGGCCGGTGCCGGATCGACACCCGGCAGGCTGCCGCTCTGAGTCGGACGGCTGGCGTCGGCAGAGATGAACACCGCCGTGCGTGCAGCCAGTGCGGCGGCTTGCACCCAGAACGGTTGCGGAACGCCCGGCTCCAGCGCCTGAATGGTCATGTGCTGGTCGTTGCGTGCCTGGCCGGCAGCAACCAGAGTGCCGACAGTGCCGCGCTTGGCACTGTAGACGTGACCAAACAGTTGCTTGGCCCACGACCAGCGACCGGTGCTGTCATCCATGACCGCTTGCCAGGTATTGAGCGTCGACAGATCCGACCATGGCAGTGCGATGAACTCGAACGGCTCGTCGCCCAGTGCGGCAATCGCCGCCACTTGATCCGGCACGCCGGCGCCACCGGTCATGGCGGTGATCGCAGTGGTCAGGCCGGCCGGGGTTTCTTCGCCGTTGCTCTTGCCCAGGCGATTGAATTGCAGGCTGATGTCGTTGCCGCTGTCGCCAGTCCATTTGGCGTTCAGGGTGACCACACCTTCGGCAGCGGCAGCGCTGACCGGCAGGTCGGCGGTGGCGTTGATTTTCTGCGCCAGTGCGGTGGCCGCTTGGGCAGCGGTGGCACCGTTGACCACAGTGGCTTGCACACGCACGCCGCCGACATACAGATTCAACACGCCAGCCTGGGTCGCGGTGCCGGTCAGGGTCAGCACGCCTTTGGCGATCGCGCCTTCGGTATTGTGCAGCGGCAGGCACCAGATCTCACCGATCGGGTCAGCCTTGCGGAAGGTCTCGTACATCGAGGCGAGCATCGAGCCTTGGCCGCCGATGCTCTTGGCCAGCGCAACGCTGGAGACCAGCACCAGTTTGCCGACTTCGGTCGGGGCGATGTTGTCGTTGACCTGAGCGACGATCAAACGACGCAGGGTCGAGCTCGCGCTATTGGCGGCCGAGTTGTCCATTTCGGCATAGAACAGCGGTACACGAATGTCCGCGGGGATGTTGCTGAATCCGATCGCCATTATTTGGCTCCCTTTTGTTTGGCTGGTGCGGTTTTGAGGGTGATATCGCCGTCGGCCAGACGTCGGCGCCACCAGGCGCTGTCCAGCACTTCACGGCCTTCCAGCGGCAGCAGATCGCCGGCCTCCGGGTCAGGTACGACGCGGCCAGCGGCCGGCAGTACGGTGATGCGATTGCTCATGGGGTTACCTCTGCAGAGAAAGTCATTTCCACGCGCCCATCGGGGCCCGGGCGTTTCAGGTTGGGGTCGGCCGGATCGATCGCATCGACCCGCACGGTGGCCCCGGTAAAGGACGACAAACCGTCCAGTTCGCGTTCGTGCCAACTCTCCGCAGGCTGACTCGGCAGATTGCGACCGAGCTGGAACTCGGCAAAAAAGCGCAGCCGGTAAAAGGCGCGGCTGCTGTTGATCGAGACCAGTTCGCCGCCGTCGTAGACGATGGCGCTGTAGTCGGAATCGGGCTTGAACCCCACCAGCGCGCGCCACAGTTCGGCGCGCAGGTCGTGCAACAGATCCAGCGCTTTTGTAGCGTCGGTGGCGTCAAGCGCCAGGACGATTTCGAAGCGGTCGCGGATCGGTTGGGTGGTGAGGTTTTGGGTGGTGCTGTTGCTGGCCAGATCGGCCAGGGGTGTGATGCTGGCGCACGGGGTTTTCAGCGAGGCATCGGCTTGCAATGCCGTAACATCAATGCCTACTGCGATCCGATTGCCCAGCGTCGGGCACTGAGCACGCAATTGCGTGACCAGAGGGGTCATTTTCATGAGGAAGTACCGAGTGGGGGCGGTCGCAGGTCAGCGCCTGTACTCAACCCGATTTAACGAGGAACCCCAGCCCGCAGTTTTCAGTCTGGGTTTTGCTTAGAACCACCGGCCGATGGCGAAGCAGTCAAACGAGACTATTAGCTCGTCACCTTGTACGAACTGACCAAGGCTGAAAGCGCAGATGCTGGCAAAACCGAGCCCTCTGCTGTAGGCGCTGACGCTGGTCACCGCCCTTGTCACACCCAATACTCCAACCAGATTCCCAATGACAAATCCCAGCGTCACGAAGGGCATCGGATAAGACCAGTTGAAGCCCATGTTGGACGGGTTGTTAAACACTACGCCGCCCGTGTTGCAGAGGGTGCAAATCAACGTGCCGTCGGCAAACTTGACGTATTCACCGTTGGTATTGGCGCCGCGCTCAATGACGGCTCCGGTTGGAACGCCTTTGTCCTGGCTGACCGCTCCGACCAACGCGGCAACGGCGGCACTGCCCAGTCCGAGACCCGACCGAGCGGTTGCCGGGGAGTTGCCACCCGTGCCACCTCGTGCCACCGGTACAACAGCGTCCGTTGCCACAGCACCGAGTCCAAGCGCCTGGCGCGCCGAGGCGGCATCCGTCGCACCGGTGCCGCCACGTACGATGGGCACAATGGTGTCGGTTGCGACTGCACCCAGGCCAAGGCCCTGGCGAGCAGAAACAAGATCCGTTCCTCCGGTGCCGCCATTTCGCACCGGCAGGACATCGAAACCACTCGCGTCACCTAGTGCTGCCAGCTTCGGGCCGTACTGAACGTTAAGGTTGTTGAATGCATCAGCCAGTGCTTTGGGATACCCCTGCACCGGCATGATCGAATAGGACGCGTCGTTTGCCGTTGCGCCTTGGTAAGCCGGGGTGATCGACAACAAGACCGGACTGGCGATATTGCTGACTTCATATTGTCGTCCATCAGGTCCGACGAAGGCATCGCCCACCCGGACGTTGGTGACGAAATCAACGTCGACACCGATGACTGCAGGCGAGTTGTTGCTGACGTTGACCGAACCTGTTCTAAGCCATGGCATGGTGCAGTCCTTTTTTTAAGCGAAAAAAAACCGCACTCGGCGGTATGGGTGTTCAAGACGATCTCGATCAGGTAGCTGCAAGAAAGCCAGTCAGCCCGGCGGCAGCACCGGATCAACCACAATTACCGGAACATCGGGCTGGACAGGCCACTCTGGCGCCACGGGCCAGGCAGCTTGTGTGCTCACTTTGCCCAAGCTGAACTTGTAGGCTTTCCACTGTTTCAGGTTGCCAAGCAGTGCTTGCTGTTCCGCCTCATCCTCAGACGTCGCCTCCCCCAGATCGATGCCGTAACCGAGGGTGTCGATCCGATCCTGAATGCGAGCGACCTGCGCTGCAGCCACCTCGTTTTTGCTCTTGAGCAGTGCTTGAGCTTCGGTCAATCGTGCTGCGGCAGCCGCTGTCTCTTTCATGGCTTTGGTGATCAATTGCGACCAGTCGATGTTCATACTTCAACCTCCGCTTGCGGCAAAGGTTGTGGCAATGCCACGTCACCTTCGGGAATATCGATCAGGTCCTCGGGAAATGCTTGCGCCTGGCTGTAATGGGCGGGAATCGGCAACAACAGATGAAGCGTCAGTTGCCCCTGCTCGCGAGTAACGTCACCCACGAACCATTCAGATTTGATCGCGCCTTGTGGCAACGTATCGCCGTCGCAGAGCAGCGAGAAATCGAACGCTTCACCGTTGATGGTGAGCACGTCACCCGATTTGTAAAGCGCCAGAGAATCCTCTCTACGCTGTGGAGACAAAACAATATTCATCAGTACCACCTCCCGATGGCGATCAGGTTAATTTGGGCAGCCGCGGCTACGTTCGTGGTTGCCATAGCACGCCACCCTCCCCAATTGTTAAGCGCTGGGGGAATCCAGGCACTGGCGAAAATGCAGTCCGCGTGTACAGCCCCTGTGGCCCCCGACGTGACTGTAGGCACCGATGCATAAGCCGAGGGAAACGGGCCGGGAGCATAGGCATCACTACCGAACAGAGCGCCCACGGCGTACGTGCCGGTTGAGTTGGTGGGGATAACTCTCCAGCAAACAAGGGTGCCATCTGCAAACTTGGTGTATTCACCGTTGCCGTTGGCACCCCTCTCGATGATCGCTCCCGTGGGGGCTCCTGCCCCTGAAACGACGCCGAGGATGTTGTTCTGCCGATAAACCATGCGCCAGGGGCCGAAAACCCCCGTGCCGTATTGATCTCGCTCCCAAGTGCGTAAAGTGCCACCGCCTGCGGTGCCGTTGACTTCGTGCCAGGCCTGATGAACCGGCTGACCAGCGTACTTGATGGTGTCCATCAAACCGTAAGGGGATCCCGTCGGTTTCACCCCGGTTGCGGTGTTAATGACAAAACAGCGTCCCGCCGGAACAGCCGCGGTGTCGTCGATGTTGCCGGTATAGACCGGGGGGTTCCCTCCAATGCCGAATGCGCCGACCTGCATGACGCGGCCAGCCGTTGCATCGCTGGGAGTCGTTTGAAGAGTGGCTGTTGCGGCAGAACCCAGTTCCAGGGCAGCCCTCGCAGCTGCCGTTGTCACGCTGCCGGTTCCGCCTTTCGAAATAGGCAAGACGTCGAAGTTGCCAGTGGTGCCGAGCTCCAGAGCGGCCCTGGCTTCAGCGGGCGTTGTGCCACCGGTTCCGCCTTTTGAAACGGGCAATACTTCGTAGTTGCCGGTGCTCCCAAGTGCAGCGAGTTTTGCTCCAGCCTGATTGACAAAAGTTCGCAATTGGTCAGCCGAGTCTTTGACATAGCCCTGCATAGGGGCCAGCGTGTATGCGCCATTGCTGGTGTCCCCCTTGTACTCCGGTGCGATGGACAGTGCTGTATCACTGGCGATATTGACGACCTCGTACCATCCGCCATCAGGCCCTCGAAAAGCATCGCCCACACGACTATTGGCAATAAATGCCGTACCGTCTCCCAATACGGAAGTTGAATTCCGGACAACAGAAACTGTTCCAGCCTTGTACCATGGCATAGATATCTCCAGTAACGAACAAACATTAATTACTCAGCACTTGCGCTTTCAAAGACAAATGCTGGAACTTAGTCTTAAATGCAAAAAATCTAGAATCACATTCGCCAGCAGCTTAACTTTTCTCAACCAAACGGAATCGGAAGGGACGCTGTTTGAATAATCAAAGCCGTAGGGTATTTGTCCGTTGCTACTCCGCCATAACTTATCCCGGCAGGTACCCCACCTCCAGCCATGGCTCGGGAGTCCGTCGTTCCGGCTGAAGCTCCAAACATGAAGCTGATTCCTCCCGTACGACCATATGCGCCTTCCAAAACTGCATAAGCTGCAGCATCACCTTGATATCCAGAGCTGAAATCCATGATGCTCGACCCTCTGGACCATGGGAGAAAGACAGCGTACTCAACGCCTGGCGTCATAGGCACATCAAAAATACAATCGACCTGCGGCACTTTATAGTCGGGAGGAATTCTCAGCTGTCGTCTCTGGGTTCTCCCCCCTTGGTAAAGGAGATAATACCGGCCGGCCTGCGTACGAGGATCGGGCGGTGGAGCCATATATTGACCAATCACATTCAGCGGTGCTTGCAGAGAGTTGAACGTTAATGTTCGATCATCGTTATAGATTTTCAGAAACGTTGTTCCAGCAATATTATCGGACATCAAATCGAAACAATAATATCGGGTATCAGCACTCGCGTTAGAATAGAGAAACGTAATGGTATTGCCTGATCGCTGAGATCCGTTCAGGGTTCCTGACCCCACAAGAAACACAATCGGATTACGTGCATTATTCAAAGTAAAACCGAACAGATTGTCACCCTTATCTTGAGCAACATTTTGCACTGGATACCAGTTCGAGCCTTGTGACGGGTCAAGCTGGGCCGACCTTAGCTGTCTGCGTGACCACGACTGCTGGTAAGTCATGTTTCCACTTTTCACGAGCCCGTAAGATATCTTAGTAGTATCAAAGAGCATCTGACCGTTATCTTTGTATACAGTTAAGCCCGTCATACCTAATAGTACCCATAGAAGATTCTGGCATTGGCCGCAAAGAAGCCCCAGCCACTGGTGACAAAACGATAGTTCCACGACAGCACATTAGACGACAGTGTGACGCCCGGCAGATGGCCCGCCTCTCGCTGCATGTCAACCAGTGGTACAACTCCGAAAAATCGGGTTTTCCCGGCGGGCGGTGGAGGAATGGCGACAGAACCATTTAATCCCCCAGTGTCGATATAACCTTGATCCTGACTAATATTCATAGTCATATCGACCAGGAGCGCTCCCGTAGGACTTCTAATTATTAGTCCCGTCATTTCAGACACTCATATCAATGGCCAGAACACCGTTAGGATGGAAGAGCTTCACACTACTTGGAGTTATCGCAATTCTGCTTGATCCCGCGCCCTGCCCATTCATTTCAAAACCACCGCTTTTATTGATGGCCCACCCGGATTTGCCTGGCACGTAGTTAGTTGAGGCAATGTACTCACCAATTTTGGCATTGGTGATAGTGCCGTCCTGAATGAATGCATCTCTAATAAAGGTCTGGCCACCACTCACCGCAAACGGAGACACCGGTACGCCATTTGCCAGATTCAATAACATAAACGTATCGGCGCGCACGACGAATTGTGACGAAACGCCAGAAGGATCGACCTGCAGCCCCAAACCAAACGACGCAGCATATTTTTGGCCGCCCGCCGTCGTATCCATCTTCACCGACCACATCGTCGATAACTTGCCATTGGTATCGGCAATGGCACTTGAGGCTTGCTGAACGGCTGCAGTGTTTTGCCCAACGGACACGTTCAACTGTTCAAGCTTTGTCGCCGTGGCCGAGCTATTGGTTGTTACAACTTTCTCGAGCGACTGGATACTTGCCGCGTTATCTCCAATGCTTGTTTCCAGTGTAGAAACGCGTTGGGCAGTGGCTTCGTTCTGGGAAGCCCGGACACTGCTTTCCGTAGCGATGGCTGCCGTACTGGTCCACCCTTTGAGGGCATCTGCCAGTTCACCTTCCCCGTTGTCGTCCCGGGAGGATGCTCGTAACGCCTGGAATGCCGCGGCTTGAGCCGTTACCGTGCCATCGATCTTGCTGATATCGGCGGTGTTGGTCTCGACTTGTTGAACCAGTCCAGTGGCAGTCTCGACCGTTTGCCCTACATCGACCCAATACTCGGCATTCGGTGGCGGCAGGTTGATCGGCACTGGCCCTTTGGCCTGATACAGACGATCGCCAAAACGAACAATTGCGTATTTCGCATAGGTCTTGGCCGAGTCGTAAGCTTCATCCAGCGAATCAATCTGATTCTGCAATCCCGGAATTTTCTCGATCTCGGTGAGCAGGTCTTTGCCCAATTCCGTCGCGAAACTTTGCCCGCGAGCAGGTCAAGAATCGGTCCAGCCTCCGAACTGGCCTGCCCCAGCACGCCATTACCGGTCGGATACCACGGCCCGATATTGCCCGTACGATCGACCAGTCTCGCCCAGAAGAAGAACGACGTGCCTGCCAACAGGCTCTGCATCGTGTAATCACTTTGCGGATACGCCAGGTCGGCCAGTTTGGTAGCGGCCTCAAGGTTTGCCGTTGGCCCATACCAGATTTCAGTTCGCTGTGTGTCCTCGGCGCCCGCCGGAAACTCCCATTTCAGGCCGATACCGAACAGCAGGCTGTCAGCCTTGAGGAAAGTCACTGAAGGCGGTGGCGTGGTTTTCCCGGACAGTTGCGTTTCCACCGAAGTCGCATAGATCGAACCGATGTCCAGCGCGTTGATGGCTCGCACTTTGGCCACGTAACGCCCGGCATAAATGCCGCGTACCTCCATCGACGAACCACCGGTTCGACCGGCAAACACCCATTCGCTGTCGTTCTTGCGCCAGTAAACTTCATATGCAATGGCGTTGGCCGGGCGCGCCCACTCGATGGTCATCACACCGACTGCACTGCCCTGATCGACGAAGTGGTTATTACTGATCGTGACTGAAGTCGGTGGCGCCTGAACGCCTGGCGGTATGACCGTGACAGGGGGGCGTTCGATACGGGAGCCGTTGTCGATCGCGCCGTACTTACTCGGCACATGTTTGACTGCACTGATGCTGTACTTGATTTCAGTGTCGGTGAAGTCTTCAGCAATCGACAACACGCGAAATTGCTGTGCAGCCAGGGAAGCGGAATCAATGGCCCACATCGACTGTGCCGGTGGCAACTCGCTCAAGGGCTGAGCCAGGATCACACGTTGAGCCTGGTCGCTGATGCTCACTGACTTGATCACGCGGGAAACGGCTTTACCGGTCGGCATGACCAGGGTGAGCGTATCGCCAGCTTCGGCGGTCACGTGGGCATCCAGGGTCAGCGTATCGAGTGTTGCACCACGCAGGCGGCCACCAATCCGTCTGCCGGCACGATCGTTGTCAGCCACGCGGATAATTTGTCCCGGACGCGCGAGCGTCCCGTCCAGACCGACGGAGAAAGTGACACTTTCAGTTTCCAGGCGATTGGTCAGCAGTGCCCATTTACCGATGCGCTGGGCCTGGGCCTGAGACGTGCAACCGGTAGCGGTGATCTCAGTCTGCTGTACACCATAGCGAGCGACACCCTCAGCATCATCGACGTATTGAACCTTCTGCCGGTAGAAGTCCGTCGGATCATTCCAACTGACCAGCGCCACGCTGAAACGGGTCTTTTTCGCCGACCCGCCATAGACGAACTTGCCGCCAATGACGTTGCCGTTGGAGTAGGTGTACACCGGGTCTTCCGGCATGTCGGCCACCGCCATGACCGAACCCGCCCCCCAATACGACATGCCACGAAACGTGGTAGCCAGATCCTGCAAAACCTTCAGGGCATCGGCACGCACCGACAGATACAGGTTGCAGGTGAAGCGCGGTTCAGTCCCGCCCTTTCCGTCGGAGACAGGCTGATCGCAATACTGACCGATGCGGTACAGCTCCCATTTATCGACCTGACCGGCATTGAGCAAATGGCCCAGGCCATAACGCGGATGCAGCAGCAGGTCGTAGTAAATCCACGCCGGGTTGTCGGTCCAGGCCGATTTGAACGTACCGTCCCAAATGCCGTTGTACGTGCGGCTCTGCGGGTCGTAGTTGCTCGGCACCCGAATGATCCGTCCCAGCAATTCAAAGGAACGCGACGGTATCGACTGGAACTGGGAGGCGTCGAATTGCAAACCGATGATCGCCGAGCCGGGATAGCGCAGCTTGGCGTCAATTACCTCCGTACTCGATTCGACACTGGTGGTGTCGGCAATGGCGCCGCTGGTGGAGTTAGGGGTCAAACGGCGCACTCGCACGGTCCAACCGCTTTTGGCCGCGGGCAGATCGATGCGGTGCGATCGCTCGTACTTGGTGGTGGTTTTGCCACTGAACGCGGACGCCAGTACCTCGACGAAGGCACCGCCATCGGTGGCCAGATCGATCGCGTATTTGACTGTATAACCGTTAGTGTCGCCGTTGCTGGTATTGGTCTGCGCCAGTCGCGCCACCGCCAGACGAATCCGCACAGCCGACAGTTGCAGGTTGGTAAAGGCCTTGGTCCACGGTTGATCACTACGCAGCTCGACCGCTGCGACCGTCTCGTTTTCCACCGCGGGAAAACCGGGGATATGTGCCTGATCCTGGCTACCGGTACGAACATCCAGCGTGACACCATTGAAGTTCAGGCTGCCGTCGTCGTTGGCCAGCGGTGTTTCATCCAGAAACACCGAGCGGGAATCATTTTTCAGACCGACAATCTCGCCTTCGCTGACGAGATCGAGGATACGAGCGTAAGCCGTGCTTTGCAGGCTGTCTGGCGCCTCCACGGAGGGGCGCGGCTTGGCGCCGCCACCTTTGCTGCCAGCGAGAATGAGGTCAGTCATGGCTTTCCTTCAGGCGAAATAAAACCCGCACAGGGCGGGTTGGGTGGACGTCAATAAAAGATCGAACGCTAGAGTTGATCCTGCGCGTAGATACCAGCGCTGATCACGGAACTGCCGACGACCAACTGGCCATACAGCAGACCGACCGGGTTACCTTGGGCGCTGGTGTTGACCGGGCCGTTGAAGCTGTAACTGGCGCGATTGGCGGGGCTGTCCTGAGCCCCCAGGCCTTTGGCTTGGGGGGACAGCATTTGCAAAACGCCACCGATCACCATGGCGGTTCCCATTTGGTACAGAAAAGGTGAAGCACCGGCGAATGGCGTAAATGACAGAACGAAAGCGGCGGCAATCATCACGCTGCCGACAATGGTCTGGAGTGAGCCTGCGCGCTTTGACCCTGCGATGACTGGCACAATTCGCAGCACCTCTTTGCCGGTTGGCTTACCCAGTTCATCTTGCGAAAGATTTTCTCGACCATTGAACAGCGCAAACCGGAGCCCTTTGCCAGCGCTTTCGTTCATATACCTTTCGAAACCGGGGAATTGCTTGAAGTAGCCCATGACATCCCGAAACCCGCCGGAAGTTGTCACGCGATGCTTGCGCCCAAACAATCGTGCCAGGGATCCGGATAACAGGACCGTCTGAATTTTTTGTTGATCTGTTTGCATTGCCATAGTTTTCTCCGGCAGTGAAAAAGCCGCTCGCTACAGTTGATCCTGCGCGTAGATCCCGGCACTGATCACTGCGCTGCCGACAATGGCCTGGCCGTAAAGCAGACCCACAGGGTTGCCTTGAGCACTGGTATTGGTGGGGCCGTTGAAACTGTAGCTGGCTCGGTTGGCAGGACCGTCCTGGGTGCCCAGGCCTTTGGCT
>Ga0268266_10003273_pt1 | contig 16309 bp, 18 predicted proteins | sample KBSS13metaG_FD_190356 | JGI IMG/M metagenome (GOLD analysis project Ga0268266, IMG submission 190356) | Switchgrass rhizosphere microbial communities from Kellogg Biological Station, Michigan, USA - KBS S1-3 metaG (SPAdes) (version 2) | ecosystem: Host-associated > Plants > Roots > Rhizosphere...
AGGTCGCGGCGAACGCGGACGTCGTCATGTCCGTGTGCACCGGCGCGTTCGTGCTGGGAGGGACCGGGCTGCTCGCAGGGAAGGAAGCGACCACGCATCACTCGGCGTACAAGCCGTTCGCCGTCGAGTTTCCGGACGTGAAGGTGGAGCGCGGCGTCCGCTTCGTGGACAACGGCAGCGTCGCGACCGCGGGCGGCCTGTCGTCGGGCATCGACCTGGCGCTCCACGTGGTGGAGCGCTATTTCGGCCGCGAGGTCGCGGCCGCGACGGCGTACCAGATGGAGTACCAGGGTCAGGGCTGGCTGCATCCCGAGTCGAACGCGGCGTACGCGAATCCGCCCGTGTCGACGGCGGAGCATCCCCTTTGCCCGGTCTGCGACATGTCGGTCGATCCGGCGACGGCGCCGAAGTCGATCGTCGGGGGCAAGACGTACTACTTCTGCTCCGCGTCGGACAAGGCGACCTTCGACGGCGCGGCGCAGAAGTGGATCAACGCGCTGCGGTGACGTCCGGAGCGGGAGTGGCTGCCGCCGGTCTCCGCGGCCGCGCGCCGAAGATCAGCAGCCACAGGATCATCGGCGGCTCGCCGAACGTCAGGATCGAGGTGATCCTCCCGACGGAGTCGGCGGAATGCGCCGGCAGGGTCAGCCGGGCGAGCGCCTCCGCCGTGTGCCCGACGCCCGCGACCATGAGCAGGACGCCGAGGATCCGCGGGATGAACCGGGATCGGATCACGCAGACGCCGAACGGGAACAGCCAGAGGCCCCAGAAGACCTGTGCGACGCGGATTCCGAGGACGTGCAGGTCGAGGCCGAGATAGGTCAGGGCGTCGCGCTGCGGCGCGTCGAACGCCCCGAGGAAACCGGAGCCGCCGTTGGCGATGTGCAGCGCCGCGACCTCCGCGAGGATGTCGATGAACGAGATCGGCACCGATACGAGGTAGAGCACCAGCATGGCGAGGGCATGCCCCTCGCTGACGGGCCGGAACAGCCTGTAGAGGACCAGCGCGACGAAGACGAAAATCGTGATGCCGACCAGCTCGGCCGCGATCCCGGCGCGCAGCAGCGGTTCGGATGCGCGGATGCGATCGGCCGTGGCGGTGGCGTCGCCCTCGACGACCAGCCTGCCGGGGACGTAGAGGAACGCGAACGCCCCCGGAATGCTGGCCAGCACGTAGAGAAGCCCCGCGAGGCGGGCGGTCCGCTTGGGCGAGTCCATGTTCCTCCTCTGTCCATACGCCCGTGGGCGGGGCGGTGTTCCGGACCTCCGGACCTTCGCCACGGGAAAGCCGAAGACAGGATCCGCCCGGCCGCTGTATAGACGGCCTATGCGATTGCGGAAGACGGTCCTCCTGCTGGGCCTCGCGCTCGCCGTCCTTCCCGCCGGCTCGCCCGGCGCGGCGGGGGAGGAGAGCGGCGTCTCGATCCGGATGGTTCCGATCGCGGACGGCGTCTACCAGTTCATCACGGCTCCCGACGGCTACGTGCCCAACGGCAACTCGGTCGTAATCGTCAACGACAGCGACGTCCTCGTCTTCGACACGTTCACGCGGCCGTCTACGGCCCGCAGGCTCGTCGCGGAGATCCGGAAGATCACGAACAAGCCCGTCCGCGTCGTCGTGAACTCGCACTGGCACCCGGATCACTGGTCGGGCAACGAGGTGTTCGCGAAGGAGTTCCCGGGAGTCGAGATCCTTGCCAGCGAGGAGACCGCGCGGCTGATGCGGAACACGGGCAACGCGTGGCCCGCGCTCCTGACGGAGAACCTCCGCAAGAGCGAGGCGGCGTTCGAGAAGGAGCGGAACACCCGCCAGGCCGCCGACGGCGCGGCGGTGACGGACGAACAGCTGAAGAAGGACGAGGACGAGCTCCGGCTCCAGCGGGAGTTCACGGCCGAGGCGCTCACGGTCCGGCGCACGTTCCCGACGACGACCTACGCCGACACGCTGACGCTGCGGCGCGGCGCCCGCGAGCTCCGTCTCATGAGCGTCGTCGGCGACGCGCGGGGCTCGACGGTCCTCTACCTGCCGAACGAGAAGATCCTCGTCACGGGCGACGTCGTCTCGTACCCGGTTCCATACTTCACGCCGCCGCTGAGCGAGCACGCGAAGACGCTGCGGAGGCTCGCCGCGCTCGACACCGCCGTGATCATCCCGGGACACGGACCGGCGTGGCACGACAGGGACTACGTGAACCTCGAGGCGGAGCTCTTCGAGAGCGTCGTCCGGCAGGTGACGGTCGCCGTGCAGAAGGGGCTGGTCACGGAGGAGGAGATCAAGAAGACGGTCGACGTCGAGCCGCTGCGCGAGAAGTTCACCCACGGCGATCGCGAGCTGGATGCGAAGTACCGGCGCTACGTCGGACGCATGATCGAGAACGCGTGCCGCGAGGCGCGCGACGGGAAGATCTGGACGGCGTCGTAGGGCGTCCCGCCGCAGGCACGGCTCGCCGCCTCAATTCGGCAGATCCGCGATGGCCGGCAGATGCCCCAGCTTCTCGGGATTGGTCACGACGTAGATCGCCTCGATCCTCCCGTCCTTCTCCTCGATGGTGAAGACGGACTGCGGCCGGCCGTCGACGTAGCTGACGATGCCGGCGCGACCGTTGATCTGGACGACGCGCTGCCGCACGCCGAGAGCCAGGAGCCGCCGCAGGCCGTGCACGCTCGCCTGCGCGACCCTCTCCGGCCCGTGGATCGGGAGCCGCAGCGCCGATGCGCTGCCGCCGCCGTCCGTGTGCATGACGACGCTGCCGGACAGCAGCGAGACGAGCTGGTCCATGTCGCCGTTGCCGGCGGCGCGTGCGAAGCGCTCCAGGAGCTCGGAGTGCTCCGTTGCCGGCGCCCGGAACCGCGGGCGCGACAGCCGGACGTGGCGCCGGGCGCGCCGCAGGAGCTGCCGGCAGCTCGCCTCGGTCACGCCGAGCGCCTCGGCGATCTCTGCGTGCCGGTAGTCGAAGACCTCGTGGAGCAGGAACACGGCGCGCTCGGACGGAGTCAACCGCTCGAGCATCAGGAGCAGAGCCATGGAGACGGACTCGTCCACCTCGATCTGTCGTGCAGTGCCCTCCTCCTGCGTCACCAGCGGCTCGGGCAGCCACTCGCCGACGTATTCCTCGCGCCGCGACCGCGCCGACTCGAGGTGATTGATGCAGAGGCGACTCGCGACCGTCACGAGGAACGCCTTCGGCGAACGGATCTCCTCGCCGGAGGAACGCGCTCTCTGCCAGCGGATGAACGTCTCCTGGAGGACGTCCTCCGCCTCGGCCACGCTCCCCAGCATTCGGTACGCGACCGAGAACAGAAGCGCGCGATGCTCCTCGAAGGCGGCGAGCGTGACCGTCCCGTCCTTCGTCGCGCTCGATTCCGAACGGCCGGCGCTCATGGCGGGCTCAGGCGGACCGCACGATCGCCGGCTCCGCGGCGAGCCGGGCTCCGTGGTCGGCGTCCGGAAGCGCAGCCGCCTCGTTCGGATGAAGCCTCCGGAAGTAGGCGTACGAGACGGCCAGTGCGGCGAGGAAGAAGAGCGGATCGACGACGAAGAACCAGGCGTCGCCGACGGAGAAGTGCGCGATCGCGGCCGAGACCAGCGTGATCGCGAAACCGGCATAGGCGAACTCCCGGATCTTCGTCGGCAGGCCCGGCCACAGGAGTGCCAGCACGCCGAGCGCCTTGGCGGCGGTCAGCTCGATGCGGAAGTAGTCCGGATACCCGAGGTGCCGGAACGCGCCTTTCATCGGTCCCAGCGGGTTCTTCAGATTGAAGTTGACGGCGCTGTACGCCATGACCGCGCAGACCAGCCCCGTCGCGATTCCGTAGACGACCCTGTCTCTCTTTCTCATCGTGGTCTCCTCCGTACGGAAGAGAGACCGGACGGCCGGTGCAAACGTGACAGCCGTCCGCGGCAGGCTCCTCGATCGCGATGCCCGGGTGCAGCCTCTCCTCCGGGCGGGCCTCGGAATGAGCCCGCTCCCCGAACTAGGCGGCCGGACCGCGCCCCGGTTCGTCCCCGCCGGGGAATCGCGGGCCCGCCCGGCCGGCATCGGTGTCCGGTGGCTTCGGACGTGCAATCCTTTCAGCCGTGTCGGCCGATGAGGCGCGCACGAAGCGGAAAGCGGGAGGCCTGCGGCTCATACCGCTGCGGCGGTCGGCCACGGCTCTGCGCCGGGACGCCGAGGGGGAGGGCCCTCGCACGATCGTCATCGCGCTCCTGGCGAACGTCGTCATCGCCGTCGCGAAGCTGATCGCCGGGCTCGCGTCCCGCTCGACGGGCCTGATCGCCGAGGCCGCGCATTCCGGCGCCGACTGCGTCAACGAGGTCTTCCTGGCGATCGGCCTCTACCGCGCGCGCCAGCCTCCGGACGAGGATCACCCGTTCGGTCACGCGCGCGAGAGATTCCTCTGGGCGTTCATGGCTGCGATCGGCTCGTTCCTGATCGGCGGCTGCCTGTCGATCGCGATCGCGATCACGCACTGGAAATCGCCCGACCCGGTCGAGGGCGGCGTCGCGGCGTGGATCGTCCTGGCCGTCGCGTTTGCGGCCGACGGCAGCTCGTGGCTGCAGGCGCTGCGACAGGCCCGGCGCCAGGCGCAGGACTACGGGCTCTCGGTGCCGCGCTACCTCGTGCGCGCCAGCGATCCCGTCGTCCGCGCGGTCTTCGTCGAGGACAGTGCCGCGCTCGTCGGCCTGGTCCTCGCCGCCGGAGGGCTTCTCGCCAGCCGCCTCACCGGATCGAGGTTCCCGGACGCCCTCGCGTCGCTTCTCATCGGCCTCCTCCTGGCATGCACGGCCTTCGCGCTGGCCAAGCCCTTCGCGGAGTTCCTCGTGGGGCGGTCGATCCCCGCGCCGCAGCTCGAGAGGATCCACGCGATCCTCGACGACGACCCGGCGATCGAGGAGGTCCTGTCGCTTCGTGCGGTGTACTCGGGTCCGGAGGAGGTGACCGTGCTCTCCAAGGCGCGGCCGTCGCGCGATCTGAACATCGAGCAGCTCACGCGGGCGATGGACGAGCTCGACCGCCGGATCCGGGAAGCGCTCCCGTTCGTGGCGGACGTCTTCATCGACGTGACGTCGTCCGGGGCCAGGGAGGGCGCGCGGAAGAGCGGGAAGAACGAGCGGCCGACGGACGAAGCGGCACGGGATTCCTGAAGCCGGACCGTCCGGAGCCGGCGCGCGCGCGGCTCGCCGATATCATCGCCGCTCGGGCGGGTCGAGGGGGGCGAGGCCATGTTCGTGGGGCACTACGGCGTCGCGCTGGGCGCGAAGCATGCGAGCCCGAGGCTCTCGCTGGGGCTCCTGTTTCTCGCGGTCCAGTTCCTGGACGTCCTCTTCGCGATCTTTCTCCTTTTCGGCATCGAGAAGATGCGCATCGTCCACGGATTCACGGCGTACAACCCGTACGACCTCTACTGGATGCCCTACACGCACAGCCTCGCCGGCGCGCTCGCATGGTCCGTGCTGGCGGCGGCGGTCTGCCGGGCGGCGGCCCGGCGGCTGGCGCCGCGGGAGCGCCTGGTCGCGTCGCTCGTGCTGGGCGCCGCCGTCTTCTCTCACTTCGTGCTCGACGTCCCGATGCATACGCCCGACCTGCCCCTGTGGCCCGGCGGCGCAGCTCCGAAGATCGGGCTGGGACTCTGGAACCACCGCCACGCTGCGGTCCTCGCGGAGCTCGCTGTCCTGGCCGTCGGGGCATGGATCTACCTGCGCGGCTCCCGGCCGCGAAGCCGGGCGGCGCGGATCGGAACCGTCGCGTTCTTCGTCGTGCTCGTGGTGACGGCTCTCGCGACGCCGTTCCAGCCGGATCCGCCGGGTCCGCGGGCATTCGCGGTCCTCGCGCTGGCTCTCTACGCGGTCTTCGCCATCGGCGCCGCCCTCGTGGATCGGGGGCGCCGGACGATCGAGTCCGGGGCGGAGTGAGAAATCGGCGCCGGGCTGCTTCGAGCCGGGTTGCGATAGAAAGTCGCGCATGAGCCGTGTCTCGGTGGACGTCGACGTCCTGATCGTCGGAGCCGGACCGGTCGGTCTGCTCCTCGCGAACGAGTGCGCGCGCCGCGGCCTCGCGGCGCGGATCGTCGAGACGCGAGCGGGCCAGTCGGAGCACTCGAAGGCGCTCGCCATTTTTCCCCGGACCCTCGAGATCTTCGACATGGCCGGGCTCGTCGAGCCCTTCCTCGCCGCCGCGAATCGCGTGACCGCGGTCTCCGTCGTCACGCACGGGCGGCAGCTGGCGCACATGCGCTTCACGCCCGAAGACAGCCCCTATCCCTTCATCGCCATGGTTCCGCAGGACGTCACCGAGAATCTGCTCGCCGGGGAGCTCCAGCGGAGAGGCCGCGCCGTCGAACACGACACCACGTTCGTCTCCGCCGAGGAGCGGGCCGGTTGCGTCGTCGCGACACTCGAGCGGGACGGCGCCCGGACGGAGGTCGCCGCGAAGTACGTCGTCGGGTGCGACGGCGCGCACAGCACGGTTCGCCACCTGCTGAACCTCTCGTTCGAGGGCGCGCAGTACGAGGATCTCTTCCTGCTCGCCGACGCCCGGACGAACGAGGCGCTTCCGGCGGACGAGCTGCAGCTGTGCCCGAGCGAGCTCGGCCCCGCGGCCATCTTCCCGATGAGCGCGACGCGGCGGCGGATCGTGGCGACCGTCGACCGGGCGGAGGGGGACGCGCCGTCGCTCGAGCTCGTGCGCAGGATCCTGCGCGAGCGCGCGCCCGCGGAGATCGAAGTCGAGTCGATCGGCTGGGCGAGCTACTTCCGGATCCATCACCGTCAGGTCGCGGACCTGCGCGTCGGCCGGATGTTCGTCGCGGGCGACGCGGCGCACATCCACAGCCCCTTCGGCGGGCAGGGGATGAACACCGGCCTCGGAGATGTATGGAACCTCGCCTGGAAACTCGACCTCGCCGCGCGAGGCCTGGGAAACGAGCGGCTCCTCGACAGCTACAACGCCGAGCGGCGCCCCGTGATCCGGGACATCATCGAGACGACGCACCGTCTCACCCGCGCCATGGGGACGCCGAACCGGTTCGCGCAGGCTCTGCGCGACACGATCATCCCCGTTCTGTCGCACCTCTCGCCCTTCCAGCACGCCTTCGTCCAGCGCCTGTCGGGGCTGGGGATCTCGTACGCGGGCAGCCCGATCGTCGAGGGAAGCGGCGGCGGCGAGCGGTACTTCGACGACTCGCTGCGCGGCGGCAGCGGGCTCCGCGGCCGGCTCCTCCTGATGGTCGGCCAGGGCATCGACGAGCCCACGGGCGCCGCCGCGGCGCAACTCGCCGCGTCGTACGCGGACGCCGTCGAGCTGCGGCCGAGGGCGGCGCCGGGAATCGCGCTGCTCCGTCCGGACGGCTACCTCGCCTTCTCCGCCCACCACGGCGGCGCCGCGGCGATGGAATCGGCTCGCTCCATCCTCGCGTCCATCCTGGGTTCCCGATCCGTCCATCGCTAGACTGGAGCATGTCTCTCAGCCGGCGCAAACTGATCCGGTGGAGCGCGGCGGCCGCCGCCGGCGCGATCGCGAGCCGGTGCGCGAGCCGCCTGCCCGCGGGCGCGGCGGCTTCCGGAGCGGAGCGCGCGGTCCCGATGCGCCGCCTCGCCCGGGTGGACGTCGCGCCCGAGAGGATCATCCGCCGCACCGTGGGCCTTCGGCCCTTCCGGCCGACGGGCTTCGTCGTGCGCGCCGAGAGGTTGCTCGACAAGCTCCTCGTCCACGACTACGGCCACGGCGGCGCGGGCGTGACCCTCTCCTGGGGAACGGCCGAGCTCGCCGCGGACCTCGTGCGCGGCGGCGGGCGGCCGGCCGGGTCGCGGATCGCGGTCCTCGGCTGCGGCGCCGTCGGGCTCGCCGCGGCGCGCGTCCTCCAGGACCGCGGCTACGCCGTCACGATCTACGCGCGCGAGCTGCCGCCGGGGACCACGTCGAGCGTCGCCGGCGCGATGTGGTACCCCTCGTTCGTCTGCGACCGCACGCGGCACACGCCGGAGTTCGACGCACAGCTCGCGTCCGCGCAGAAACTCGCACATCGCCGCTTCCAGACGCTCGTCGGCGCGGACTATGCCGTGCGCTGGCGCGAGCTCTTCGTGCTCTCGGACGACGCGGCGTTCGACGGGCTGCCGGACTTCGGGCTCCCCGAGCTGTATCCGGGCCGGCGCGCCCTGGCCCCATCGGAGAACCCGTTCACCGCGCGGCGCGTCGTCGTCGAGGACCTTCTCTTCATCGAGCCTCCGACGTACCTGCGCGCGCTGATGCGCGACTTCCGGCTCGCCGGCGGACGCATCGTCGTGCGGGATTTCGCGTCGCCCGGGCAGCTCGGCGAGCTGGAGGAGCCCGCCGTCGTCAACTGCACCGGCCTCGGGGCGCGAGAGCTGTTCGGCGACCGCGAGCTCCTCCCGATCAAGGGCCAGCTCGCCGTGCTGCTTCCGCAGCCGGAGGTGGATTACGCCACGGAGGGCGGAAATCTCTACATGTTTCCGCGCTCGGACGGGATCGTCCTCGGCGGCACGTTCGAGAAGGGCGTCGAGACGCTCGACGTCGACGTGGAGGCGGAGCAGCGGATCCTCGCCGGGCAGCGGGCGATCTTCGAGGGGATGAAGGGCTGAAGAGGTAGTCTCGGCTGGGAACATCCGCCGGTGGTCCGCGTATCGGACAGTCAGGCAGGTCCGTCTCCCCGAGGAGGCACTATGTCGCGCCACACCAACGCCCGTCTCGCGGGGGCCGCGTTTCTCCTCTACATCGCGGCCGCGATGAGCGGCTTCATCCTGGGCGGCCGCGCGAGCGCCGGTGACACGCCCGCCGCGAAGCTCGCGAGCAGTGCCGCCCACGTCGGCCAGATGCGCATCTCGTTCATCCTCATATTGATCGGCTGCCTGTGTGCGCTCGTCCTGGCCGTGACGCTGTGGGCGATCACCCGCGATGTGGATCCCGACCTCGCCCTGCTGGCGGCGGTCTGCCGCGTCACGGAAGGCGTCACCGGCGCGGTCACGCTCGATGCGGCCGCCGACCGAATCTGGCTGGCGACCCATGCCGGGACGCTGGACGCCGCGACCAGGGACGCTCTCGCCGCGACGCGCTTCGGCGCCCCGGACCTGATGGGAGTCGGCGCGACGTTTTTCGCGATCGGCAGCACGATCTTCGCGTGGCTTCTCCTGCGAGGTCGGGTGGTCCCCGTTTCGCTCGCCTGGCTCGGCGTTGTCGCCTCGCTCGCCGCCCTGGTCGTCCTTCCGCTGCGCCAGACCGGCGCGATCGGCGGGCCGCTCACCGAGCTCATATGGCCCCCGCTGCTCGTCTTCGAGGTCTGGCTCGCAATCCATCTCCTCGTAAAGGGCGCGGCGGCGCCTGTCCCAGGACGCGCGATCTGAAGGCGTCTACCGGATCTTCGCGACCCGTCCCTTGGTTGGATATTTCTCGAACTGCTTCGCGTCGTGTCCCGGGACGACGCGGTCCGGCGAGCCGGCGAGCTCGACCATTCGCGCCTGATTGCGGACGTTCGCCGGCTGGTCCGCCTCGCTGAACGTCGCGCTCGCGCGGTGCTCGGCGAGGTTGCGGTACAGGTAGCAGTTGTCGGACGCGAGCACGAACGGCGTGACGCCGTCGATGCGCAGGTATTGCGATGCGTACGTGTGGCGCGCTCCGGTGTAGGCGCGGATGCCGGGCAGGATCTCGCGGTCGTCGCCGTCGACGAGGCGCAGCCGTCCCTCGGTGTTGATCCGGACGAGCGCCTCCACGTCCCCGGGATCGATGCCGCCGTGCTTCCCTCCCGGCTGCCACGCGTCGCCCGTGTAGTACGCGAACTCCTGCTTCTGGATCCAGACCGTGGCCTTCGGGAAGAGGTCGATGCCGCCCATGTGATCCCAGTGGGCATGGCTGATGACGACGTCGGTGACGTCCTCGGGCCGGACGCCGGCGAGCCTCACCGCCTCGTCGGGACGCAGGTAGTCGGCGAATGCCGGAAACTCCTTGAGCCACTTCTCCCGATGGAAGCCGCTGTCGAAGAGGACGTTCCGTCCGCCTCCGCGGACGAGCCACACCACCATCGCGATGTCGACCTTCTCGGCTTCCGGCGCGCCGATGACGAGCTCCGACACGGGAAACTCGCGGATCGTTCCGTAGCGGATGGCCTCGATCGAGTACTCCGGGGCGGCCGGAGGCGCCGCGAGGAGAGCGGCCATGACCGCGAGAAGCGTCGGGATCACGGCCGTACTCTACGCCGCCGCGTGCCGCCGCGCCCGGCGGCCGCGAATGGATAGAGTCTTGCAGCGGTGCGACTCGAGAAGCGAGGAAGCCAGTCATGAATGGATCGTCTGGAAACCGGGCCGGACGAAAAGCGCGAAGGAACGACCGGCCGAAGACGCCGGCATCCATGCCGCCGTGGGACCCGAAGTCCGGGGACCTGCGCGTCCTCGTCGACACGCCCCGCGGCAGCGTGGTGAAGTTCAAGCTCGATCTCGAGAACGGCGTCTACAAGGTCGCGCACATCCTGGCGTCGGGCCTGGTGTTTCCGTTCGACTTCGGGTCGATCCCCGGAACTCTCGCCGACGACGGTGACCCGGTCGATCTTCTCGTGCTCGCCGAGGCGGCGACGTTTCCCGGGTGCCTCGTGACGGTCCGCCTCATCGGGGCCTTCGAGGCGAAACAGACTCAGGAGGGCAGGACCGATCGCAACGACCGTCTCCTCGGCGTGGCGTCGGAATCGCGCGCGTACGCGAACGTCCGCGCGCTCCGCGACCTTCCCCGCAAGCTCCTCGACGAGATCGAGGGCTTCTTCGTCACGTACAACGAGGCGCGCGGCCGCCGGTTTCGGGTGACGCGCCGAGTCGGCGCGGCTGCGGCGCGGCGGCTCGTGAAGGAAGGGGAGAGGCGGTTCCGGTTCAGGGAGAGGCCGAAGAAGTAGCCGGCGGCCGTCCCGGCACACTCCGTCGAATCACGCGCCGCGCGCCTGTCCCCGCGGCACGGTCCTCGCCGATCCCTTCTCCCTGGGCGCGAAGCGGAGGGGAGAGGGGATTTCTCTCTTGACGGCGCCGCTCCTCCCGATGTATATAACCATACGGTTATGGAATCGCCGCCGATGACCCCCTCGTCCCTCGACGCGACCTTCGCGGCGCCGCGGATCCGACCCGCCGGGCCATCCTCGCTCGCCTCGCCTCGGGCGACGCCTCGGTCACGGAGCTCGCCGAGCCGTTCGCGATGAGCCAGCCCGCGATCTCGAAGCACCTCAAGGTGCTCGAGCGTGCGGGACTCGTCTCCGCGGCGCGCGACGCGCAACGGCGGCCGCGGCGCCTCGAGGCGAAGCCGCTCGGCGACGCCAGCGAATGGCTCGAAGGTTACCGGGCGCGCTGGGAAGCTCAATTCCAGAGGCTCGACGCGCTTCTCTCGGAGCTCCAGGCGAGGAAGACGAACACGCACACGAAGACGAAACGTGGTCCCACGAAACGCGGCCGCACGAAAAGCAGGAGGAGATTGCCATGACGAAAGCCGGAGCCCTGGTGGTCACGACGCCGTCCGACCGGGAGATCCTGATGACGCGCGTGTTCGGCGCGCCGCGCCAGCTCGTCTTCGACGCGTTCACGAAGCCCGACCTCGTCCGGCGCTGGCTGCTCGGGCCCGACGGCTGGACGATGCCGGTCTGCGAGATCGACCTCAGGGTCGGCGGACGCTACCGGTACGTCTGGCGCAACGAGAAGAGCGGCAAGGAGATGGCGACCGGAGGAGTCTTTCGCGACGTCGCCGCTCCCGCGCGGCTCGTCAACACCGAAAAGTTCGAGGACCCCTGGTATCCGGGCGAGGCGATCGTGACGACGACGTTCGAGGAAGAGCGCGGCCGCACCACGGTGAGGCAGTCGATGCGGCTCGAGTCGCGCGAGATCCGGGACGGCATCCTGAAGTCCGGCATGGAGTCGGGAGTCGAGCGCAGCTACGAGCGGCTCGAGGAGGAGCTCGCCGCGCAGGAGGCGAAGCGCTGACGATCGCCGGGCCTTCACGGCCCGCCGCCGTTCGGGATGTAGGATCCCCGCAGACGCGAGGACGACGACGATGATTTACCTGGCGGCGCTCCTGATCGGTGTGGTGGCGGGGCTGCGGGCCATGACGGCGCCCGCGGTCGCGAGCTGGGCGGCGAGGCTGGGATGGCTCAACGTGCAGGGCACGCCGGTCGGCTGGATGGGAGCCGCCGTGACGCCGTGGATCTTCACGGTCGCGGCGCTCGGGGAGCTGGTCACCGACAAGCTGCCCAAAACGGGGAGCCGCAAGGCGCCCGGGCCGTTCGGCGCGCGCATCGTCACGGGCGCCCTCGCCGGCGCCACCGTCGGCGCGAGCGCGGGGATGCTGGCCGTCGGGCTCGTGCTCGGCGCCGTCGGCGCGGTCATCGGCACGTTCGGCGGGTATCAGGTGCGCGCACGCCTGGCGCGCGCGTTCGGGCGCGACCTGCCGGCGGCGTTGATCGAGGACGCGATTGCGATCGTCCTGGCGCTGCTGGTCGTGCGGGGGAGATAGCGTAGCGCTGTCATCCCGAGCGCAGCGAGGGACCCCTTTCGTCGCCGAGTCCTGATCGATTTCGCCGAACCGGGGCCGAAAGGTTCCTCGTCGCCGCGCTCCTCGCGATGACGAACGTTACGTCGCGTCCCGCGCCTTCCTCACCAGGTCCTCGAGGTCGTCGATCTTGTCGACGAGCAGGTGGAGCTTGTTCGCGAGTCCCTGGATCTCGGACTCGGCGCGCCGGTTGACGTCGTAGTCCATCTCGCTGCGCAGGCGGTCCTTCTTGTCCTGCCGGTTCTGGCTCATCATGATGATGGGCGCCTGGATCGCCGCCAGCATCGACAGGAAAAGGTTGAGGAGGATGAACGGGTAGGGGTCCCACGCCTTCTGGCGCAGGCCGATGTTCAGCGCCGTGTAGGTCGTCAGCACGATTCCGAACGTGATGATGAACGTCCAGGACCCACCGAACGACGCGACCGCGTCGGCGGTGCGCTCGCCCGGCGTCTCCTTCTCCTCGATGACCTCGTTCGGGTTCCGCGCGGCGCGCAGCCGGACGAGCGCCTGCGCCGTGTGGAACTGCCTTCCGAGCACGGCGAGCATGTCCATCCCCGCGAGCGGCTTGCGCTGGAGCAGCGTCTCGATGTCGTTGCGATCGACCTCGACGCAGACGGTTTCTTCCACGGCGAGCGCCGCGGTCTGGTGCGGCGTCTGTTCGAGCATCGAGGCGAACCCGAAGAAGTCTCCGGAGGTCGGCTCGTCGACGACGACCTCCTGGTGGTCCTCGTCGATCGTCGTCACGCGCACGGCGCCGGAGATGATCACGTAGGCTCGGTCGCCGAGGTCCCCGAGCCGGTAGATGCGCTGCCGCGGCGCGAACGTTCGAATCTCGACGTGCGCCGCGAGGACGGCCATCTCGTCGTCGTCGAGTAGACCGAAGAGAGGGACTCCGCGCAGGACCTCGGGTGAGCAAGGCATCGAAGACCTCCATGCGACGGTCGTCCCGGTGCGCAGGGCGACGGTCCCGCAGAATCTCACAGGACGGCGTACTCCTTGTACGCGCCCCGCGAGCGCGGCGTTACGCCTCCTTGAGCTCTCCCATCACCGTCGGCAGGTACTCCGACACGGTCGGGTGGATGTGCATCGCTCGCTGGATCAGCGAGTAGGGCGCCTTCGCGTACATGACGTCGAGGACGGTATGGATGATCTCGTCGCCGCCCACCCCGAGGATCGCCGCCCCCAGGATCTGCTTCGACTCCGCGTCCACGACGATCTTCATGAACCCCTGGGTCTCGCCCTTCTCGACGGCGCGGCTGATCCGCGACATCGCCCGCTTCGCGATCAGGATCCGGCGTCCCGCCTTCCTCGCCGCCGCCTCGGTCATTCCGCAGCGCCCGAGCGGCGGGTCGACGTAGAGCGCGTACGCCTCGATCCGGTCGCTGACCTTTCGCGGATCCCCGTCGAGGAGGTTCGCCGCCACGATCTCGAAGTCGTTGTAGGCAGTGTGCGTGAACGCTCCGCGGCCGTTGCAGTCGCCGAGCGCCCAGATGCCGTCGACGTTCGTGCGGAGTTGGTCGTCCACGCGAATGTAGCCCCGGTCGTCCGTCGCGATGCCGGCCCGCTCGAGCCCGAGGTCGTCCGTGTTGGGCCGCCGGCCGACCGCGAGGAGCAGGTGCGTCCCGTCGACGAACTTCGGTTCCTCATCGCAGTCCACCTGGACGCGCACGCCGGAGGGCCCCTTCTCGAGCGCGATGCACTTCGCGCCGGTGCGCACCGCGATGCCCTCCCGCTCGAGGATCGAGCGGATCTCCGCGGAGACGTCCTCGTCCTCGCGCGCGATGAGCCGGTTCGACATCTCGACGACGGTGACCTTCGAGCCGAACCGGCGGTACATCTGCGCGAACTCGAGCCCCACGTAGCTTCCGCCGACGATGACGAGGTGCGGCGGAAGGAAGTCGACTCCCATCATCGAGGAGTTGGTCCAGTAGGGAACCTGGTCGAGTCCCTCGATGTCGCGCGTCGTCGCCCGTCCTCCGACGTTGATGAAAATCTTCTCGGCCGTCAGGACCTCGTCGCCGACGCGGACCTCGCGCGGCGACTCGAAGCGCGCGTGACCGGTGTACACGGTTCCGTTCGGAAGTCCGCGGACCGTCTTCTCGACGCCCTCCCGCGACGAGCCGGAGATCTTGTCCTTGCGCGCCTTGACCGCCTTCATGTCGACGGCGGGCTCGCCGGCCGTGACTCCGAACTCGGAGGCGCGGCGCACGGCCTGGGCGGCGGACGCGCTCGCGACCAGCGTCTTCGTCGGGATGCAGCCCGTGTTGACGCACGTGCCGCCGAAGAGCTTGCGCTCCACGATCGCGACCTTCTGCCCCGCGCCCGAGAGCCGGGACGCGAGCGCGGGGGCGGCCTGGCCCGTGCCGATGACGATGGCGTCGAAGTGGGTGGGCATGCGCGGACTCTATATTTGCGCGCCTCGCCGGCGCGACCTCTTCGACCCGGTCAAGCCCAACCTCTATCGCGAGGAGATGCCGAAGGTGCGTCTGCTCTTCCACGGAATCGCGACCGATGCCGAGGTCGAGGACCGATTCCGCCGCGCGATCGCCGTCCACCTCGTCGAGGAGCAGAGTCTGGGGAGGGTCGTCGAGATGGGGGCCTTCGAGTCTCTCGGCCTCGAGTCGGAGGGCCTGGCGACCGCCGACGAGTAGGCCGCGCCTTTCCCGACCTCGGGCGACGCCCGATCACGAGGGTCCGAGCGATCTCTCCTGGTACAGCCCCAGCACGTTTCCCTCGGGATCGCGGAAGCGCGCGACGACCTCGGGAGCCTCGGGCACGGGCGGCTCGACGATCTCGCCGCCGCCGGACACGATGCGCTCGATCGTCGCCGTGATGTCGGCGACCATGACGTACAGGAGGAGACCGACGCTGCGGGAGGGCGGCCTTCCCGTGACGAACGCGCCGCTCACCTCGCCGATCGCATCGTCGAAGGCCGTCGCTCCGTCACCGCGCTTTCGCATCCGCCAGCCGAAAACCGCCGCGTAGAACCTCGCCGCGCGCTCCGGCTGCTCGGCCGGGATCTCGAGATAGCAGATCTTCCCGTCCGCGTTGCGCATGGACGAATACTAGCGCCCGAACCCGGAGCGGCGGCGAGGCGTCGAGACGCCGGCGGCCAGGACGCCTGGTGCGTGAAACGAAGCCGCTCCGTTCGAACGCTCCGGGCCCTCAGGCCCGGCCGTTCGCGCCGTATCGCAGCAGCGTCAGCCCGTTCCGGAAACCCCGCGACTCGACGAGCCTCAGGCTCGTCTCCTTCACGTCCTCGAAGAGCCGCCGGCCCCTGCCGAGGACGATCGGCACCACCACCAGCCCGTATTCGTCGACCAGACCGAGGTTCGTGAGCTGCTGCAGGACCGAGCCGCTGCCCAGAATCGTGAGGTCGCGGCTCGCGTCTTTCAGCTTACGGACTTCGCCCGGGTCGATCTCGTGCACGACTCTGGTGCTCTTCCAGTTCGGCTCGTCCGGCGTCCCCTTGAGAGTCCTGGAGAAAACGATCTTCGGGCTCCTCGTCATGACCTCGGCCATCTTCGGGTCCTGCTCGCGCGCCTGCGGCGTCGGCCAGTATCCCTTCATCATGTCGTACGTCTTGCGGCCCATCACGAGCGTGCTGCCTCCGCTCGCCGAGTCCTGCGTGAACCGCTCGTACTCGTCGTCCTTCCGGATCTGCTTGAACCAGTCGATCTCGCCGTGAGGGCCGGCGAAGAAGCCATCGATGCTCACGTGAACGAAAGCGTTGAGTCGACTCATGCGGACCTCCTCGGTGAATACGACAATGGCTGCTGCCGCAC
>Ga0268266_10003274_pt1 | contig 16305 bp, 15 predicted proteins | sample KBSS13metaG_FD_190356 | JGI IMG/M metagenome (GOLD analysis project Ga0268266, IMG submission 190356) | Switchgrass rhizosphere microbial communities from Kellogg Biological Station, Michigan, USA - KBS S1-3 metaG (SPAdes) (version 2) | ecosystem: Host-associated > Plants > Roots > Rhizosphere...
AGCCGACTGCTTAACGGCAAGGCTGCCGCAGCTAAAGATAAGCGTCAATGATACACCACACACGTCGAACGCTGCTCCTTTGCGCGATCATCGTGTTAATCAAAGCGTCGGCGTTTTGCGGCACAACGGAATTTCAGCCGACGGTTGCAAACAAAAATTCGCCGGTCGGCAAAGCGCCCCAGGGAATGGTATGGATTCCCGGCGGCGAATTTTCCATGGGCGCCACCGTGGACGGCGAAGGAAGTCATGCAATGCCAATGAGTTCGAATGACTCACAGCCAGTGCATCGTGTGTACGTCGATGCTTTCTGGATGGATGCGACGCCAGTGACGAACGCGCAGTTCGAGAAGTTCGTCAGGGCTACAAACTACGTCACAATTGCCGAACGCACGCCCACAAAAGAAGAATTCCCAACGGCGCCTGAGGAGAATCTCGTGGCAGGTGCTGTGGTTTTCGCGCCGACCGATCACGAAGTGCCGCTTAACGATCATTATCAATGGTGGACCTACATCAAAGGCGCGAACTGGCGTCACCCGCTAGGTCCGCAAAGTGATATTAAAGGCAAAGAGAACTATCCCGTCGTGGAAATTGCGTACCCTGACGCGGAAGCTTACGCGAAATGGGCGGGTAAACGCTTACCGACCGAAGCCGAGTTTGAATTTGCTGCGCGCGGCGGTCTCTCAGGAAAGACATACGTATGGGGCGACGAATTTCGTCCCGCTGGAAAATGGATGGCCAACACCTGGCAGGGAGCATTTCCGGTGAAAGATGCGGGCGAAGACGGTTACGCCGGCATCGCGCCGGTGAAATCGTTTCCAGCGAATGGCTATGGGGTTTACGACATGGCGGGAAACGTATGGGAATGGTGCAGCGACTGGTATCGGCCTGATTACTATAAAACACTTGCAGACAAAGGCGCTGTCATGCGCAATCCGCAGGGACCGGACTCGCCTTTTGATCCGGCTGAGCCTAACGAGAAAAAGCGTGTCCATCGCGGGGGCTCGTTTCTTTGCAATGAACAATATTGCTCGCGCTACATCGTCGGCACGCGCGGAAAAGGCGAAGTGAACACTGGGACGAACCATCTCGGTTTCCGCTGCGTGAAATCGACATCGCAAATCGCAGCCAGGTGATCATTTTCGGCGGTCTGCAAACAACAGACCGTTTTTGCTTTTGCTTCCATCTTCTCGGTTTGGCTTTATAACTGAGTCCGTATTGCGACGCTCGGGATTGAGCATGCTAGCGTCGCGTTACGTGACGTGATAAAAGACCACAAAATTTCCGCAAACGTTGTGTCGGCCGGACAAAATTCGGACACAGAAATCCTGCGCACGCAAAAGGACAAAGAAGCAGCCAGAGTCCTAAGCGCCGAGCCGCGCGGCGATGAACTGGCGATGGCGGTGGCGATGATGCATGCCACGCTCGAGTCCACGACAGACGCCATCCTCGTCACTGACGAAGGGAACTACATCAGGGAATTCAACGAGAAGTACGTCAACTTTTGGGGAATTCCACCACACATGATGATATCGGCTCATGCTAGTGAGTTGTGGAATTACATTAGTCCGCAGTTGAAAGATCCGGCCGGGTATCTCGCGCGGGTCCAGGAAATCATCGCGTCGGCCGGACCTGAGACTTTCGATGTGTTGCAATTGAAAGACGGCCGTGTCTTTGAGCAGAATTCGGCAATTCAACTGATCAAGCAGCGCAATGTTGGTCGTGTATGGAGCTTCCGCGACATCACCCAACGCAAACGCGCGCAGGACGCACTCGCCAATGAGAAGAGAGTGCTGGAGGAAATCGCATCAGGCGCGCCACTCGCGACAGTGCTCGATGTCCTGGTGCGCGGGGTTGAGGCGCAATCGTGTGATGGAATGATTTGCACGGTGCTGGTCTTTGATGAAGCAGCGCAATGTTTGCGGCACGGAGCGGCGCCCAGCATGCCTGCGGAATATAATCGCATCGTGGACGGCGTGCACATCGGTCCACGTGTCGGTTCTTGTGGCAGCGCCGCTTACGAAAGGGAACGGGTATTTGCGACAGATATCGCCACCGATCCTCATTGGGCCGACTACGTTGAGCTCGCTGCGGCGTTCGGGCTCGGCGCTTGCTGTTCGACGCCAGTTTTCTCCAGCGATGATGCTCTTTTGGGAACTGTTGCCATGTATTATCGCAATCCGCACCAACCCAGCGAGCACGATCGAGAGCTGATCCGCATGGCTACTCATTTGGCGGGCATCGTGATTGAACGCGCACGGGCTGTAGAGCAACTACGCGTGGCCAAAATCGTAGCGGAACAACGCGCTCAGGAAATCACGGAGGCATACGATACTTTGCGCACAACGCAGGAAGCGCTGAATGCGGAACTGGCGAACGCAGTGGATTATGTGATGTCGCTTTTGCCGCGCCCCATCACTGAGGAACGGCTCTCAGCAGACTGGTTCATGGTTACTTCCGCGCAACTTGGCGGAGATGGGCTTGGTTATCACTGGATTGATTCGGAGCGGTTCGCCTTTTATCTGCTCGACGTTTCTGGTCACGGGGTGAAATCGGCATTGTTGGCAGTTTCCATCATCGACACGCTGCGCACGTGCGGCCTGGCAGATACTGATTGGAACGATCCTGGTGCGGTGCTGCGCGCGTTGAATCGAGTGTACTTCTCACAATCGCATGATCACCTCTATTTCACGATCTGGTACGGGATCGCGGATTTGGCTCACGGCACATTACGCTATGCCGGCGGCGGCCATCCTCCCGCGGTTCTTCGCGCAGCGGGATGCAAGACTCCCAAGTTAGCCGCGAGCGGTCCGCCAGTTGGTTGCTTCGGTCATGCTAATTACCCGACGTTAGAAGTTCCGCTGCTCTTGCCGACGGAATTGTATCTGTTTTCGGATGGAGTTTTTGAAACACGCCGGCAACAGGAGACCGCTTCTCTCGATCGGCTTGTCGACTTTCTTGTCACGTCGAGCCATGGGCCCAACATCGCCGATATTCGCAATCGTACACTTGAGCACCTCAATGGCACACCGCCGCCCGACGATTGCTCAGTCTTGAAAGTGTCGCTTCGCTAGGACGACGTTCCCAGTCTGCGACGACGGATATTGAGGGTAATTCTTTTGCCATTTTGAGTGGCACTCGAAGTCAACGACTGAATGCTCTCCTCCGTGACTTGTGGGCAATAGGCCTAAAGTCCAATAGTCATCCTCAGAAAGTTGAGGAAAAACTACTCAGAGTTCCATTCGATCGTTCCGAATTCAAACATTGCCTACGATATGAGCAGCGATGCTAAAAAAGCTAACCAGTCTCGAAGCGCGGAACAGAAGCGCCACGAAAGTGAAGAGCAGCTTAATTTGCTCCAAACGATCACAACCGAATTGGCGACAGCCGAGGATCTATCATCGGCCTTGGAAGTTGTGCTTCGCGATGTTTGCGAGAAGACGGGCTGGATGCTGGGGCACGCATGGGTGCCAAATCCCGAACGCACTGCTCTTGATTTAGTCTCAGCGTGGTATTGCGGTAATGGTGAGCTGAAACCTTTCAGAACCGCCTCTGAGGCATCTCGCTTTCAAAGGGGCGTTGGGCTTCCCGGGCGGGTGTGGGAATCGAAACGGCCTGCCTGGGTCGAGAACGTCACGGATGATCCTAATTTTCCGCGATCAGCCGCCGCGCGAATCGCAGATTTGAAGACCGGTGTTGGAATTCCAATTCTCTCAGGCAAGAAGGTCATCGCAGTCCTCGAATTTTTTATGCGCGAGTCACGCGCACAAAATGAGCGCCTGCTGAACGTGATCGCGTCAGTCGCAGGCCAATTAGATTTGCTTCATCGCGCAACACACGCGGAGGCGACGGCTAGAGAGCGGCAGTTCCGGACTATGGCAAATTCCATATCCCAGCTCGCCTGGATGGCTGACAGCGAAGGTTACATATTTTGGTACAACGACCGCTGGTACGAGTACACCGGCACCACACTCGAGGAAATGCAGGGGTGGGGCTGGCAGAAGGTCCATCATCCGGACGAAGTCGGTCGAGTGATTGAACGAATCAAGGTCGCATTCGCAACCGGCCAGCCGTGGGAGGACACGTTTCCACTCCGGAGTAAAACGGGTGAATACAAATGGTTCCTTTCGCGTGCGCTTCCCATCTTCGATGCCGGGGGCAAAGTGACGCGCTGGTTTGGAACTAACACCGACATCACCGCGCAACGGGACTTGGAGCAGGCATTACGAGAGAGCCGCGATCAGTTAGAGCAAAAAGTAACACGCCGCACGACCGAGCTCTCCCGCACTAACGAGATCATGCGCTCCATCTTGTCGAACATGGGCGATGCCGTCATCGTTGCCGACAAGGACAATAACTTTCTTGTCTTCAATCCAGCGGCGGAGCGCATGTTTGGAAAAGGCTCAATGCGAATGCCGCCAGCCGAATGGCCGCAGCATTATGGATTATTTCTTCCGGACAAGGTCACACCGTTTCCGCACAAGAAGTTGCCCATGACGCGCTCGATTCGTGGTGAGGAAGTCGACAACATTGAGATGTTTGTACGCCACGAAAAAGCACCTCACGGCATCTGGACGCGAATTACTGGTCGCCCCCTGCGTGGCGCTGACGGTGACTTGTTAGGCGGTGTCATCGTTTGCCGGGACATCACTGAAATCAAAGAGGAAGAATTTTTTCGTGCGGGGCAAAGTCGAGTTTTGGAAATGATCGCTGCGGACGCGCCGTTATCAGAGGTGCTTAAGAGCCTTGTTCTGCTGATGGAAGAACAGGCAGAAGGATTACGTTGCTCTATCCTTCTCTTGAACCGTGACGGGAAGCATGTGCGTCACGGAGCGGCGCCAAATTTGCCGGAAGCTTATGTCAAAGGCGTGGACGGCGCGCCGATCGGGCCACGCAACGGTTCCTGCGGCACTGCGATGTTCACACGCAAGCCAGTCATTGTGACTAATGTGATGACCGATCCGCTCTGGACCGATTATCGCGATCTTGCGAAGATTTGCGGACTTCGCGCCTGCTGGTCGAGTCCGATCCTTTCTCCTCACGGCGAGGTGTTGGGTTCGTTTGCGATGTATCGGCAGGAAACACGTGGACCGGAGCCTGAAGAAACGCGGCTCACAGAAATCGCCACACATATTGCCGGGATTGCGATTGATCGTCAGCGGCAACAGGAGGTTTTGCGAGAGCGCGATGCTCGTATCAGCGTGGCTGCTGAGTCTGCCGACCTGGCTTTCTGGGTTTTGTATCCGGAAGGCGACGCTTGGATGAGCGATAAGGGACGCAGGATTTACGGCTTCGATTCCAATCTGCCTTTGACCTGTGAGTTGATTCTTTCACGGGTTCATCCCGATGAACGAGCCGCAGTGAAAGCCGAGTACGATCGTGCCCGTGCTTTGCGTGGAGCGTTTGAAACCGAGCATCGCCTTCTTTTGCCATACGGCAAAACGCGTTGGGTGATTATGCGCGGACGCTGTTTGAAAGATGAACACGGCGACATTTTGGAAACCATTGGCGTTACGCTTGACGTGAGTGCACAGAAGCAGGCGGCGCTTCAGCTTCAGGTCCAACGCGAAGAAATGGCGCATCGCAATCGTGTAGCTTTAATGGGCGAAATGACTGCGTCGTTTGCGCACGAAATCAATCAACCTCTGACCGCAATCTCGAACAAAGCCTCTGCGGCGCGTCGTTTTCTCGACCGTGGAAATATCGATCCTGTATTGCTCCGAGAATTATTGCAGGAGATCGCTGCGGACAGCCAGCGTGCCGGAGAAGTAATGCGCGGAATTCGAAGTTTGGTGCGCAAAGAAACCACCGAGCAGACGCTGTTGAATCTCAATGCAATAATTTCAGATACCGTGCGGCTCGTCAGCTCCGACGTGTTGAATCGCGAAAGTGTTGTCACGACTGAGCTCGACCCCCATGTACCTGGAGTGCAGGGAACCCTTGTTCAAATTCAACAGGTGTTGCTGAACCTGATCATCAACGCACTCGACGCCATGGAAACACTTCCGCCGGCAGAACGACGTATCATTGTCAGCACGCGCTCCGATAAAGGCGACCTCGCTGAAATTACAGTGCGCGATTTCGGAATGGGTCTGCCAAAGGATCGCCCGGACAAAGTTTTCGATCACTTCTTTTCTACCAAACAAAAAGGAATGGGCATGGGTCTCGCCATTGTTCGATCAATTATTGAAGCGCACGGCGGCACGATTAGCGGCGAGAATGCCCCTGATCGCGGCGCGCGCATGGTTGTTCGCCTTCCTGCCGCTCGTGGAGAAATGCAAAAAAGCAAGGCGGCGGCATGACCGAATCGGTCGACTCCCAAGGGAATGAAGTTTGCATCGTGGATGACGATCCTTCCGTTCTCAAATCGATGCATTACCTGCTTGCGTCCGAAGGGTTCAAGGTCCGTCCATTCAATAAAGCTGAAGATTTTCTGGCGCACGCCGGCACTCATCATGTCCCGGTGGTCGTAACTGATATCTGGATGGATCAGGTGACCGGTTTAGAACTGCTTGCGCGACTTTGTGCGATCTCACCGCGCACAAAAGCGATCGTGATCACTGCGCGTGAAGATCTGGCTGCGCGCGCCACGGCCATGGCGATTGGCCCGGTCGCATTCTTCATGAAGCCGTTCAACGACGAAAAGTTCCTTGCGGCAGTCCGTGATGCACTCAACTAGCGCGAAGGTTCTTCTTTCTCGACAACGTCTGCTCAATTCACTTAAAACAGCTGCGCATTATGAAAACACAACAATCGCAATTAAACGTCATTCTGATCTTTGCCGCGGCTGTCATCGCGCTCCTTGTGGCTGGTTGTGCCGAGGTAGGATCGGGAAATACAACATCCCTGCTTACTGCAGCGGGATTCCGCGCGCGAACCCCGCAGACGCCGAGGCAACAGCAAATCTACGCTGCCCTGCCGCCCTACCAAGTCGAGCGGGCCACCGTGAAAGGACACGTTTTTTACGTGTATAAAGACGAGAAAGCAGGAGTTGCTTATATCGGCCGAGAACCGGAATACCAGCGTTACCACGAGTTGGCGGTTCAGCAGCAGATTGCCCAAAACTATTACATGGCAGCGGAAATGGACCGTGCAGCCGCATTCGGCTGGTACGGAGCATGGGGCGGCCCTGGGGCGTTATGGTGGTGAACGTCTGAGGCTAAAGACGTAACTCGATTCAAACAGTACCAGTTGCTGAGACCGAAGGAGGCCGCGAACGCCAGGAGAGGCTTCGGGTTTTGGACGAACATGGGCCGAGATCAAGATCACCTTTGCGGACCTGATCTCGGCCTTCGTCCGTTCGTCGCTTTGGATCATCGTCTGATGGTTGATCCGCAAAGCCCTGCTCGAATTCGGATTCTAAAACCGCTTGGAATGTTTAGCCGTCGCAAGAGGCGGAATGAATCGTTAGGATTGATTCGACGCCCGTGAAAACGGCACAATCAGACGGCTCCCGCAAACCGCAGACCATGCTGACGATGATGCTCGCGACCAGTATCGCGATCGCAATCGGCGCTACGCTCGGGCTCGGTGCATTCACTTTCGTTTATGCGAAGGGCTACTCGTACTTGAGCGACGATCCGAACGCATGCGCAAACTGCCACATCATGCGCGATCATCTCGACGCCTATGCGAAGTCGAGCCATCGCGCGGTTGCGACCTGCAACGATTGCCACACGCCGCCCGGTCTCGTGCCGAAGTATTTCACCAAGGCCGAGCACGGCTTCTTTCATTCCCTCGCGTTCACCACAGGCAACTTCCACGACCCGATCCAGATCAAATCACGCAGTTTGCGCGTGACAGAAAATTCGTGCCGGAAATGTCATCAGGCCATCGTTCACCAAATCGATGCCGGCCTAACGAGTAATAGCGCGATGTCATGCATCCGCTGCCACGCTAACGTTGGCCATTGGGAGTAAACGCATATGAGCAAATTCAGAGATCATCTGCTGAGTTTTTATCGGAGCCGTCCCATCGCTGTTTTTACCGCGCTTATCATCCTCGCTGGTGCGGGCGCGATGCTTGGTGTGATCCTTCTGGTCTCGATTTTTCAGCACAAACAGGAGGCGAAGAATCCATTCTTTCGCGTCGTGGAATTGAACGATCAAATCGATGATCCCGCCGTTTGGGGAAAGGATTTCCCACTGCAATACGATGACTACCTTCGCACGGTCGATCAGCAGCGCACACGCTACGGCGGCAGCGAAGCCATGGAGCGCACGCCCACGCACGCTGATCCCCGCTCGGTCGTTGCGCAGTCGCGCATCGAAGAAGATCCGCGTTTAAAAACCATGTGGGCCGGTTACGCCTTTGCGAAAGATTTCCGCGAAGAGCGCGGGCACGCTTTCATGCTCGACGACCAGACTTACACCGAACGCCAACAGGCAGCGAAACAGCCCGGCACATGTTTGCATTGCCACGCGTCAATCAAGGTCCCTTACACAAAACTTGGCAACGGTGACTTGATGAAGGGCTACGAGAAATTCAACCAGATGCCGTTCGCAGAGGCGCGCAAACTCGTCACCCATCCCATCGCGTGCATCGATTGTCATGACCCCACCACAATGCAACTGCGCGTCACGCGGCCAGGTTTTATCGAGGGAATGGCCGCATTGAAGGCCAGCGCGGGCGTGCAGAATTATGACGTGAACCGCGACGCCACTCGACAAGAGATGCGCAGTTTCGTCTGCGGTCAGTGCCACGTGGAGTATTACTTCAAAGGCCCTGACAAACGCCTGGTCTATCCGTGGGCAAATGGACTGAAGGTTGAACAGATCCTTGCCTACTACGACGCGGAGCAATTCAAGGATTGGTCTCACGCCGATACCGGCGCGCCAGTTCTCAAGGCGCAACATCCGGAATTCGAGATGTGGAACCAGGGCATCCACGCGCGTTCGGGCGTGGCGTGCGCGGATTGTCACATGCCTTATAAACGCGAAGGAGCGCTTAAGATCAGCGATCATCACGTGCGCAGTCCGTTACTGAACATCAATCATGCCTGCCAAACGTGTCATAAATGGCCGGAGTCGGAGTTGAAGGAGCGCGCCGAAGCCATCCAGGAGCGGACGCAAAACATGCGCAACCTTGCGATGGACGCACTCGTGGAATTGATTGGCGATCTTAAGTCGGCACGCACCGCCAATAGACCGGAGCCGCAAATCTCCTCCGCGCAGGATTTCCAGCGGAAAGCGCAATTCTACCTCGACTTCGTTGAGGCGGAGAACTCATCCGGTTTCCACGCACCGCAGGAAGCACTGCGAATCCTGGGTGAGTCGATCAACTTTTCGCGCAAAGGACAGATTGCCCTGCGGCCGTTGACTCAGCCGCGTCCGGAGAATGTTCAGCAGTAACTGAGGTCGCTATCTAACCCGCAATAGGTAGATCCAACATAACCAGGAATATTATTGTGAACGAGCCCGTAACGACCTTTGATTTTTCAAACAAAGTCGCGCTTGTAACAGGCGGGAGCAGAGGCATTGGTCGCGCGACCGCGCTGCTCTTTGCGCAAAGCGGCGCGAAAGTCGTGATCGGCGACATTGATCCTTCGGGAGAAGAAACAATCGACACTATAAAACGCGATGGGGGCGAAGCCGTTTTTGTAACGACCGATGTGCGTGACGAGACCGATGTGAAGAAGCTCATTGCGACAGCAGTCAAGACTTACGGCGGATTGGATTGTGCATTTAACAACGCCGGTGTTTTGCCTGCGACGGTGGCGCTCGTTGAGATGGAAGAATCCGTTTTCGATCAGACGTTGGCGGTCGATCTCAAAGGAGTGTTTCTGTGCATGAAGCACGAGATCACGCACATGCTGCAAAGCGGTGGCGGCGCAATTGTGAATACTGCGTCAATCGCCGGCCTGATCGCCGAGCCGGGAATTAGCGCTTATATCGCTGCGAAACACGGCGTCATTGGATTGTCCAAAGCGGCTGCCGTCGAATACGCAAGCAGGGGCATTCGCGTTAACGCGTTGGCGCCCGGGCTGGTGAATACCGCAATGACAAAGGCGTGGTTCGATGATCCGAATATGAGCGCGTATTTCACCGCGAACACTCCGATCGGCCGTGTGTCGCAACCCGCAGAAATGGCGGGCACGGTTTTATTTCTTTGTTCCGACCTCGCCTCATTCGCAGTTGGCCAGACGTTCGTGATCGATGGCGGCTACACGACTCATTGATTAAACGCTGATATTCGCACTTGGCTGCGGACTCAAAAAAGGGGACCATAAAAACCGCCTGAACGAAATTAGGCGCGTGATGACTCTTCCGCCGGACATCGAATTTCTAGAAGACATTCGTCTGTTCATTTACAAGCCGCGCGGTTCACTGGATGAAGCTTCGGTCACCCGAGTCGTTAAGACTCTTACCGATCTGGAGGCAATGCTAAAGGAGCCATTTAATCGTTTTTCCGATACATCTGCAATCGATCGAGTCGAGTTGAATTATCAATACGTGATTCAGGTATCCCTCTATCGAGTGCTTACGTACGCTGATCGGCCACCCGTGAAATCGGCAATTCTCGCGACCGAGCCCACAGTTGGCCATTATTTCCAATTGCATGCCATAATCACTGAGGAGTCCCCAATCAATGTCCGAATATTTCGAGCACGAGAAGACGCCGCGAAATGGTTGGGTGTTGCGCTGGAACGGCTCGCTGAGAATTCCACAGGAGCGATAGGCAGAAGCGACAATCAACCAAACGGAGCTGCTGTTAACGAACGATGAAACTTCCACCTGAACTCGAATTCCACGACGATCTTCATCTGCTCGTCTATCGACCGCACGGTGTGATTGACGAGGAGGCTGTTAAAAAAGTTGTGGACGTCCTAGAAAATCTCGAAGCCAAGCTCCAAAAGCCGTTCAACCGATTCTTCGACACTCTAGGAGCCGATGATGTCGAGCTTAACTTCAAATACGTTATTCAAGTTTCTCTCTGTCGACGCCTTTCCTACTCGGGCCATCCACCGGTGAAGTCGGCAATTCTCGCTGCCGATGCAACTATGATTCATTACGCTCGGTTGCATGCTTTGTTGACTCAAGGTTCGCCAATCCATGTACATGTCTTCAAAGATCGAAAGGAAGCGGCCGACTGGCTGGCCGTACCGCTTGAGCGGCTAACATTGGATCGCCAGCCAACCCAAGCAGGTTGAACAGATCAATTTGCTGTCTTCGAACGCGATCGTTGTAGAGGTGCTTGTGTGAAGCACCTAAACCCGGTGCGAGCCGTCCGCCCGACTTTGCGAGTCACGGCAGCAATGCCGCAAATCCCTGTTGATAGTCTCCCGCGGGATGGATTTTTCCGGCTGGCGTTACTTTGTCGTCAATCTTTGGCACCCCGGCACTGTCACGCGGCTATAAGACCAAAGTCCCATTGTTGATGTGTCTTGCCTTTGTCAGCCTCTATCGATTAACAGAAAGAAGTTATGAACAAGTACATCGCCGAATTCATCGGAACATTCTTCCTAGTCCTGACGATTGGCTGCACGGGAATTGGTGCTGGCGCCGGGGTCATTGCGCCGCTCGCCATCGGCGCAGCGCTGATGGTGATGGTGTTCGCTGGCGGCCATATCTCTGGGGCACATTATAACCCAGCAGTCACGCTCGGCGTCTTCATCCGGGGCAAGGTCAATGCGAGCGACGTAGTGCCTTACTGGATAGCACAGTTGGCCGGTGGAGCCGTGGCGGCGCTGATCGTGAGTAAAATCTTTCGCGCCGGTGTAGCTATTACTGCCATCGCACCCAATGTGGGTCCAGCGCTGCTTGCGGAATTTCTTTTCACGTTTGCGCTGGTCTATGTGGTGTTGAACGCCGCGACAGCGGAAGGCACTTCAGGAAATTCATTTTATGGTTTGGCCATCGGTATGACCGTCATGACTGGCGCATTCGCGGTCGGCGACATTTCGGGCGGTGCATTCAATCCTGCGGTCGCTTTTGGCATCTGCATCCTCGGGATTTCAACTTGGGCAAACATTTGGATCTATTTGCTCGCCGATTTGGTTGCTGCTGTTATTGCAGCTATTGTTTTCCAGCTAATCAACCCGCCGATGCAAACGACTCCCATCGCAACAGACGAGCCCCCTTACGAAACACCGGATTGAAAACTCAACCATACACGCTTCAGAATCTTATGAGACAAACCAAAATTATTGTAATTCTCCTTGGCATCTGTGCATGCATCGCTGCTTCATCTGTGACTGCGGCCACAATTCCCGCGGGAACGACACTGGCGGTTACGACGGTTAGTCTTATTACATCGCAGGATGCGGTGGGCGCTACTTTCGAGGCGAAGATCGCTCAGGACGTTTCGGCCAATGGAAACGTTCTCTTGAAAGCTGGAACAAAAGCATTCGGAAAAGTCAGCTCGTCTCGTCGTAATCCGCGCAAGTCCGAGCCGCTTGCTGTGGAGTTAATGTCTGTTTCAGTAAACGGCCGCAAGGTCGCGGTGAAGACGAGCCCTGTCGCACCGCACGGTCCGCCGCAAACCGCGCGCCAGGCGCATTACGGGCATACAGCTGGCACGACAGTAGTAAATCCTCAAACTCTGTTGCAGTTCCAGCTTTTGCAGCCAGTGACGCTGTGATGGCTGATTTACAGCACTAAGCCAACGTTCCGCATCGCGTTTCAGCTGAGCGGCGATGTTACTGTGTTGCATCGGGCGGTGACGCAAAAGGCAGACCTTCCCTGATCAGTTGCGAGAAATCGGGAGAGTCGTTAGCTACGCGCGCACGTGTGTCGATCAGGCTCCGAGCCTTTAGCTCGGCAAAAGGAAGTCCGCCGGTCACGATGGCATGGCGCTCATACATCAGTTCGTCGCCTTTCCCATTGAGCAGGATGCGCCAATCCCACGGCACGCGCTCATTGGGTGGATGCTGTGTGCGGATGCTCGTGGTGCAGTTGGTGGTGATGGCGTTATACCAACGCGGTGTGTTCCGCAGGGAGTTGAGCGACTGGATGTATTCAAGAAATCGTTCGCGCGCCTTCGCTGGCGAAATAGTCGTACGATAAAGGTAGACATCCTCCTTGCGATAATTTGTGCGCAGACGAATCACGTCGCGCTCATCGGCTACTATATAGATGAGTTCGAACTGCCGGTAGAGTCCGCCGATAGTCGAGTAAGCTTGACCAAGCTTCTTCCGAATCTCGATCGAGAAACAGAGCGGCGGCGCGTCAGCGAATTGAAAGCTGACAATGGGATGGGCGATCCAGGGCGAGCCCCAGTAATTAATCGCGAGGTCGATGCCGGTGATCTGCGAAATGCGTACGGTTCGCGTCTCCCAACGCGGTGTATAGTCCGTCTCGGTCCGGTAGTCGCAGTTGCGTACGTTGTGAAATGTTACTTCGTCGCCTTGAACATCCGCCCACGCTTGTTTGGCCACGTCTGGCTGCCAGTCGCTATCGTTTGTGGGAGAAAGCGTCAGCCACCAGGTGAGCACCCCGGCAAAAAGCACGACAACGATAACCAGCTTTCGCCAGAATGGCCTAACGAATATGAGGACGACGACGAACGTGATCGCAAGCAGTGCGGCCGCAACCTTGTTCCCATTGCCGAACGGAGCGTCAAACCACAGCGCGCCAAATGCCCAGGCAGTAGCGATGATGGCTGCTATAAGAACGAGCAATGCAACAGCCCATCGAATCACTCGCATCAAATTAGATTATGAACGTTTCGAAACCTTAGGCGAAGTGCCGGCATCAACGCGCCGTGTTAACGAACTGCCTGAGCCAGAGTAGTCCTTGGAGTGCCACTTGTCCTAAGATGTAAACGCAGAATCCGGTCAAGCTCGGCGATGGTTTCCGGCAGTTGGCATGCTCCGTGCGGCCCGGGGACAATCAGTTCGGACTGCGCGCCATCGAGATGAGAGCTCCAGTAAGGAACCACACCATCAGTACAGTCCGGGCAATGGTCTTTGCCGCGATCACCAATGATCGAGTGGTAAGGAACCGTGATCGGCACACTGTTGACTACCGGCAACGCTGGGTTGGACGGCTTCAAGCCGGTGATGCTGTTGGGCAGACGTTTGGAACTCCCGGTCAATTGCACAAGTTCTGCGCTGCTGAGCGCGTCCGTCATGGCGGAGGCAATGTTAAATGGAAGAGCGATCAAGCTCGTGCCGAATCTACCCAAGCCGCTGCTGGCCATCTTGCTCCCGCGATGCGGAGTACATATGAACACAACGCGTTTAATCCGGGGATTGGCGTGAAACGTTGTAGCGCGCACAATCAAACTATCATCGGAATTTTGTCGAAAAATGCTTTTCGCGGTTTCCCCGAGAGCTTTCTCCCACATTGCTTTTGTGGCAGTAATCACCTGCATGTGAGTAAGCATTCCTCCCATGCTGTGGCCTACAACAACGTACGGCCGATGGTTCGGATAAAGCTTGTCGGCCTTGGCCAGTTCTTCGCGCAATCGCAATGCAGAATAGAGGATCGGATTGCCAGTGGGATACCCAAAGACCCAGAACTGATAATGTTTGCGGATTTCAGGGTCGGCTTGGAGTCCATTAATTGTTTGCACCCAGTCGAACGGCGTTGAGAAGAGGCCGTGCACGAAAACAAGCGGAATCCTGTCGGGATCGTACGGCTGGAGAAAATACAAGCCAGTCTTGTCCATATACTGACTGGATCGAAGCATTGCCATCAATGACACGAGCAGGAGGTTCGGCGGCGGTTGATAGTAACCAACGGGTGCGGAGAAATCGGCAGCGAGCGGCCGAGTTTTTCCTTCAACCACGGCGGTCGGTTGTCTGAAAGGACGCCGCAGCGCCAAAGTAGCATCCGTTCTTTTGAAATCGAGTGTGGCTGTGACGGCTGCGGGAATCCCTTTCTGGGCGGCGAAGTTTTCGGGCGGATTAACATTTCGCACGCCGACAAGCGACCCGCCCACGCCCTCCTGGTAGTTTGCCTTTTTTACCAACTTTTCCTTGATCTCCGCGGACGGCACAAAAGAGGTAAAGTAGTCTGGTGACCAGACGGTGTTGCCGGCAGGTTCAAGCCGCAGGTGGTACGTCTGGTCGCTTGCCGTCAGCGTGATCGGATGGTTCCATAGCCGTCCTCCTTCACTGGAGCGCAACAGAACGGTAAGTTCGCCGCATGCTGCGTTGTAGGTTTCACAAGCGGGTGTTCCAATTCCCGTGCCGAGCAATGGTGCGGTGATGGCAGCCGCCTGCAAATAATCGCCGGCTCGTTTTTCAACAGGAACATTTGCTGAGCGAGCCTCGCGCATAATGTTCGCGGTCGGCGCGTATTCGGGTCCCCGTACTGTCTGTGGCGCCGTTGCGCAGCTGACGAACAGTGTGACACACGTTAATCCGGCGGTCAGGCGAATGGACACCTTTGTCTCTTCAAGCTTCATAAGCGTCGGAGATGCTAGGCACGAAGTACTATGAATGCACCAGGTTTATCATGAGACTTTAGGGCAATGTGGGCACGGCCGGGAAACTTTTGCCAGACCATCACCAACGCTCGCGAACGCATGCCACGACAACGCGAATGTGTTTACGCTGTCTAATTGCAAAGCGCAGTCGCGCGTCTCAGGCCGCGAATGCACCTCTTTCGCCATTTCGTATATTTTAATCGTTGTTTGTTCTCATTCTTATGAAACAGCTCATGCTCATAAAATTTCTCTCCGCCGCAACGCTTGTCTGCGCTGCGGATGCTCCCATCACACAGGACGAACTGATCCGACGCACTCAAGAGCTTTATGATGCGCTCGTGTCCGGCAACCAGGCGCCGTGGAAAAAACATTTCGCGGACGATTGCATCTTCGCCGACGAAAAAGGACGCATTTTCGATAAACCGAAGCTGATCGCAGACATCACACCGCTGCCGAAAGGATATTCTGGAACGATCAAGATCGAAAACGCTCAGAGCCGGATCATTGGGAATACCGCGGTACTCAGTTACGACGCGGACGAAACGGAGACGATCTTCGGTCAAAATCTGAAAGCGCGTTATCACATCACTGACACGTGGCTTCAACGCGACGGTAATTGGCAGATCATCGCCAGTCAGGCACATCGCTACTATGAAGATCCTGCAGTCGGAAAAATCGATCCGAAAAAATTTGCCGATTTCATCGGCACGTACGAACTGGCGCCTAACCAAACACGATCGGTCACTGATGAAGGCGACAAACTATTCATTGAACGGAACGGCAAAAAAGAGCAACTGCTGCCGGAGACATCAGAGCTTTTCTTCCGCAAAGACATTGAGGGCAGAATTCTGTTCCGTTACGTATCCTACGGTAAAGTCGATGCCCTTATCGACCGTCGTAACAACGAAGACGTCATTTGGCGAAAAACGAAATAGT
>Ga0268266_10003275_pt1 | contig 16292 bp, 15 predicted proteins | sample KBSS13metaG_FD_190356 | JGI IMG/M metagenome (GOLD analysis project Ga0268266, IMG submission 190356) | Switchgrass rhizosphere microbial communities from Kellogg Biological Station, Michigan, USA - KBS S1-3 metaG (SPAdes) (version 2) | ecosystem: Host-associated > Plants > Roots > Rhizosphere...
CTGAACGACCTCGACGGCCAGGACGTGATCATGTACTCGCCGGTGCAGGCCAGGTATTTCAACGAGCTGCTCATCAGCACGTTCACGATCGCCGGAGCGACGCCGCGCTACGTGCAGTACGTGACGCAGGTGCACACGATGCTGGTGTTGGTGCGCTCAGGCATCGGGATCGCGTTGGTGCCTGCGTCGGCGGCGACGCTGCACCCCGACGGCGTGGTGTTCCGGTCGATCGGGGCGTTTCGGGAGCGGCCGGTGGAGTTGGATGCGGTGTGGCGGGGTGACAGCTCCAATCCGGCACTGCTGCGGCTGTTGAGAGACGTTCTGCCGCAGCGCGAATGGACCACCGATGATCTGGTCGAGGACGTGGTGGGTCTAAGAAGTCTCTGAGAGACGTTTTCTCCCAGCGAAAATCGAGGACGGACGCGCTGGTCTGCGGCGTGCTAGCGTGAATGCATGATCTTGAGGACGAAGGTGGTTGTTGCCGCGACCGGCATGGCACTGTCGCTCGGCCTCAGCAGCGGGATCGCCTCCGCAACTCCCGATGTGAGCGCGGTCGTCAACACGACATGCAGCTACGACCAGGTGATCGCCGCGCTCAACGACCACTCGCCCGAGAGTGCGGCCGAGTTCACCGGAAGCCCGGTGGCCGTCGGATGGCTGCAGCAGTTCCTCGGCGCACCGGTACCTCAGCGTCAGCAGATGATCCAGCAAGTGCAGAGCATTCCAGCGGCGGCGCCATACAGTGCGCTTGTCGTCCAGGTCGCCAACACCTGCAACAACTACTGAGACGTTCTCTTCTCAAGCGTGTCATCAATTGATGACACGCCCCGGCAGACTGTCATCAAGTTGAGACCGTCGGGCTCTGGACAGACGGTTGTTGCAATGTGAGTCTGACGTTTCGCGGGTCGGGTCCTGCCGGAGAGAACTCGAGTGAGCCAACGTCGTGAATCCGCAGTCGTGTGTGGCGCAAGCATGGCCGGACTGCTCGCCGCCGCTGTCCTTTCCGACTTCTATGAATCCGTCACGCTCGTCGAGCGTGATGTATTGCCCGACGAGGTAACTCACCGGCGCGGCACATCACAGAGCCACCATCTGCACGCGCTGATGAGCCGCGGCTCGCGCGCGTTGGGTCAGTTGCTTCCCGAACTGCCCGATGACCTCGTCACTGCGGGCGCCGGATTCGTCGACGGCACCGACCCGTCGACTGCCTATATCCGCTTCGGCGATCACGTGTTGTCCCGTGCCGGCCGATTCACCAACCCCCACGGCATCTCCACTCATCTCGCCAGCCGCCCACTGTTGGAGACGCTTGTGCGGCGGCGAGTGCGTGCGATCGAGAACGTGACGATCCTCGACGGACACGAGGCCATCGAACCGACCGTCGACCTCGCAGGCGACGTCACCGGGATTCGCGTGGCCAACCGCGCCTTAGCCGAAGAGCACCAACTGGACGCTGACTTGGTGGTCGCGGCGACAGGCCGCTCGGCGCGCACGCCGGCGTTCCTCGAAGCGCACGGTTACGGCCGACCCGCCGAACAGCGTTACACCGTCAATCTGAACTACACGAGCCAATTCTTCACGGTCCCGGTCGGGCTGATCAACGAGAAGACCGTCCTGATTGCGCCAACGATCGAAAGGTCAACCGGCGCAGGACTATTGGTTTACGAGAACGATGTCGTGGTCCTCACCCTCATCGGCGTCGCCGGCCAGAAGCTACCGACTGACTTTGCCGGCGTCATGACGTCCATGGCCGAACTGCTACCGCCCCACATCATCACCGCGCTGCGCGCCGGCGAACCACTGGGGCCGGTGCGCGCGCATAACTACCCCGCCAGCGTGTGGCGCCGCTACGACAAGATGAGTCGGTTCCCGAAGGGATTGCTTGCCATCGGCGACGCCGTCTGCAGCTTGAATCCCGTCTACGGCCAAGGGATGACTTCTGCGGCGCTGCAAGCAATTGCATTGCGTGACGCGTTGCGCGTCGGCACCGACGACCTGGCCCGGCGATACTTCCGCGCCACCACCAAGCAGTTGCGACCCATCTGGCGGGGCAACCGTTTCAACGACTTCGCCGCCATCCCCGCAGACGATTGGCGCTCGATGCCGAAACGGTTTCTCAACTGGTACATGGACAGATTCATGGCTGCCGCGGCCACAGACATCGTCCTGACCGAAACATTCGTTCGCATTCTGCATCTCGTCGAGCCCGCGAGCCGACTCGCGCACCCCGCCCTGTTGATGAGGGTGATCAGGAGTCAGCGCCGACCCGCGCCGGCATCGGCACCGGCGTGACAAGGCGCCCGCTCTTCAAGAAGCTGTCGAGGTTTTGCAGCGTCAGGTCCTCCATCGCCGCGCGGGTTTCCACCGTGCCGCTGGCGACGTGCGGCAGCACGACGACGTTGTCCATGGTCAACAGCGCCTCGGGCACGTTGGGCTCGTCGTCGAACACGTCGAGCCCAGCACCCGCCAACCGGCCGCCCACCAGCGCGTCGACCAACGCCTTCTCGTCGACAACACTGCCGCGCGCGATGTTCACCAGATAACCGTCGGCGCCCAGCGCCTCGATCACTTCGCGGCTCACCAGGCCCTGCGTGCCCGCGCCGCCGGCCGCCGCGACGATCAGTACATCCGCCCCGCGCGCCAGCTCCACCGGTGTCTCCACATACTCATACGGCGATCCCTCGATCGCGTGTCTGTTGTGATAGGAGATCACGCAGCCAAAGGCGCTGAGCCGCTGCGCGATTGCGCTGCCGATGCGGCCGAGTCCGATGATCCCGACCCGCTTGTTGCTCACCTGACGGGTCAACGGATAGTTCCCGTCAACGGGCCACCGGCCTACGCGCACATAGCGGTCCGCAGCCGAGAACTGCCGCATCACGTCGATCACCAAACCGACCGCCGTGTCGGCCACACAGTCCGTCAGCACATCCGGCGTATTGCTGACCACGACGCCGCGTGCTGCGGCCGCATCCACGTCGGTGGTGTCGTAGCCGACCCCGAAGTTCACGACCGCACCGAGGTTCGGCAGCGCCGCCATCAACTCGGCGTCGACGCCGGTCCGGCCCGACGTCACCACCGCCCTGATCTCGCTGCCGTGGGCCGCCAGGAATTCGGCGGGCTCGTCGGGCAGCACGTAGGCCGCGTAGTCGTCCTGCAGGGTCTGCGCCAACGACGGCTTCAACGGTCCGACCTGCAACACCGAACGACTCATGGCCCCCACGGTACGGCGACCTGCGAATACCCGTCCAACCCCGAAATAGCATGGACTTATACCCAACCCGCATGACAGCGCTATCGACAGTCCAGGCAGGGTATGGGCGGTCGAAAAACCAAGCGTGAGCTGGCATTTCGCAGGCGAGGTTGGCCAACACGAACTCCCATTCGGCCACTTGGCCCGGGTTGACGCTGTTCCGAAGCCCTCCTTAACGTGTGTCTGCGATCACACGGTTTATCTACATACGTGGACGTCACCAACCGCAGCCCGGGAGGATCCATGAGACGCCAAGCAGTTGCCGTCGCGCTTGCGGCAGTCACCGTGGTCGCCAGCGGCTGCACCGTCGCCAACTCGCGGCACGGTGGCTACGACCTCAACACCCTGCGGATCGTGCTGCCCGAGGAGCCGCCGACCCTCGAGCCGTGCGAGAGCTCGCTGACGTCGACGGGTGTCGTCGTCAGGTCCAACATCACCGAACCGCTCATCGAGCGCGACCCGGCCTCCGGTGAGCTGCAGCCGCTGCTGTCCACCGGCTGGCGGCAGACCTCGCCGACCGAGTGGACCTTCGACATCCGCAAGGGCGTCACCTTCTCCAACGGTGCGCCGTTCACCGCGACCGACGCCGCGTTCTCCATCGACCGGGCCGTCAACTCCGATCTGAACTGCAACGTCGACGGCTACGTGTTCGGCGACGAGAAGCTCAAGCTCAACGCCGTCAACGACACCACGCTGACGGTGGCCACCGAAACCCCCGATCCCATTCTGCCGCTGCGTATCTCGTTCGTGGAGATCGTCCCGCGCACCACCAGCACCACCGCGAAGGTGCGCGAACCGATCGGCACCGGCCCCTACGTCGTCGACGATTGGGAGTACGGCCAGAAGTTGCGGCTGGCGCGCAACGCCACCTACTGGGGCAAGCAGCCCGCGTTCGCCCGCGCCGAATACCAGTGGCGCAGCGAGGGCAGTGTGCGCGCCGCGATGATCACCAACGACGAGACCGATATCGCGACGGGCCTTGGCCCCGAGGACGGCGCGGGCAACCTCGGTGTGGCGTTTCCCAACAACGAAACCACCGCACTGCGCATCACATGCACCCAAGCGCCGCTGAACGACATCCGCGTCCGCCAGGCCATCAACTACACGGTCAACCGCACCGGAATCGTCAAGGCGCTGTTCCGCGGCATGGGTGAGCCGGCCGCACAGTTGATCCCCGACGGCGTCGTCGGCCACAACCCGGATCTGGCGCTGTGGCCGCACGATCCGGACAAGGCCAAGCAGCTGGTGGCCGAGGCCAAGGCGGCCGGAGTCCCTGTCGACACGCAGATCAGGTTGATCGGCCGCACCGCGCAGTTCCCGAAGATCACCGAGACCATGGAAGTCATCCAAAGTGAGCTGGCCGAAATCGGCCTGAACGCGAAGATCGAGATGATGGACACCGCGGGTCAGCTGCAGTATCAGCTACGCCCATTCCCTGACAACGCGGGACCGTTCGTCGCGCTGATCATGCACGGCAACCAGGCCGGGGATGCAGCGTTCAGCGTCGACCAGTACATGCGCACCGACGGAGCGCAAAACGGCTGCGGTACACCTGCTTTCGACCAGAATATCGACGCGGCCGGACAGCTCATCGGCCAGCAGCGCCAGGACGCGTACGCGAAGCTGTTCGCTGCGGAGCCGACCGAGGTCGCCCAGTTCGCCTACATCGCGCACATGAACGGGGTGCTCGGAAAGTCGCCCCGCGTCGACTATCGGCCGAACTCCGCCACCGGAGACGAGATGCGGCTATCCCAGATGACGTTCGCCAGCACAAACCGGGAGGCCTAGCCCATGTTCTCCTTCGTCCGGCGCCGGATGTACACCAGCGCACTGCCGTTGATCATCGTGCTGCTCGGCGTGTTTCTCCTCGCCCGGCTCACCGGCGACCCCACAAACCTGTACCTGCCCGAATCGGCCACCGCGGAGCAGCGTGCCGACTTCGCCGCGAAGAACGGGTTCGACCAGCCGCTGCTGACCCAACTCGGCGACTATTTCAAGGGCGTCCTGCACCTGGACTTCGGCACCTCGCTTCGCACGGGTGAATCCGCGTCCGAAATGGCGCTGCGGGCCTTTCCTGCCACACTCCAATTGGCTTTCACCACAATGCTTCTGGCGATCGTCCTGGCGGTGATCATCGGCTGCTGGGCCGCGTACCGTCCCAATTCGCTGGCCGACCGGTTCTCCAGCCTGCTGTCGATGACCGCCGCCAGCATCCCCGACTTCTGGTTCGCGATCACCGGCGTCTGGCTGTTCGCCGTCCTGCTCGGCTGGCTGCCCACCTCCGGTGTCGACAGCGGCCTGTCCTGGATATTGCCGATCGCGACGCTGATGATCCGGCCGCTCGGGGTGCTCACCCAAGTCGTGCGCGGCGCAATGGTTTCCGCGCTGTCCGCCCCTTACGTGCGGCTGGCCCGCAGTAAGGGTGCCGGCGATCTGCGTGTCGTCACCCACCACGCGCTGCGCAACGCCGCAGCCCCGGCGCTGACCGTCGCGGGCGACCTGGCCGTCGGCCTGGTCAACGGCGCCGTCGTCGTCGAGGCGATCTTCGGCTGGCCCGGCATCGGCAAGCTGATGATCGACGCGATCCTGCAACGCGACTTCGCCGTGCTGCAGGCGGCGGTGCTGCTGACCGCGGTGAGCATCTTCGCCCTGAACATCCTGATCGACGCCTGCTACGCACTGCTCGACGCCCGCGTCCGGGAACCAGCGAGAGTCTAGGAGAGACATGAGCACCCAACTCGATCTCGTCCCGGTCAAGCCGACCACCGCGATCGTCGGCGAGCCCGAAACCCGCAAGCGCTCAAAGTGGTTCCGGCTGCTGGTCAACGACCGAGTCGCCGCCGCAGCAGCGGTCGTGCTCGGCCTGGTCTTCCTCACCGGGATCGTCGGCCCGATGCTGGTCGGCAACCTCGCCACTCATATCGACCTGGACAACTCCAACCAGGCGCCGTTCACGCTCGCGCACGGGTGGGCCAACATCCTCGGTACCGATCCGCTCGGCCGCAGCATGCTGGCCCGGCTGATCGTCGCCTGCCGCACCACGTTGTCGGTCGCGGTCCCCGCCGTGGTCATTTCCGCCGTCGTCGGTTCCGCGATCGGCATGTGGGCCGGCTACTACCGCGGCTGGCGCGAAACGATTGCGATGCGGGTCGCCGATGTGATCATGAGCTTCCCGTCGCTGCTGCTCGCCGTCGTCGTGCTGTACGTGTTCTCACCGAGCGCCGCGAACATCGTTCTGGTGCTGGCGATCACGCGAATCCCTGTCTACCTGCGCACGGCTCGCGCCGAGTCCGCCGAACTGCAGAGCAGGCTGTTCGTCGACGCGGCCCGCACGTTCGGCGCCAGCGCCCAAGCGATCATCTGGCGCCACGTCGCGCCCGTCGTGCTGCCCACCTTGCTGACCGTCGCGACGCTCGACTTCTGCTACGTGATGTTGGCGGAGAGCTCCTTGAGCTTCCTGGGCATCGGCATCCAGCCACCCGACGTCAGCTGGGGCTTGATGGTGTCGCAGGGCCGCACCTACCTGCACACGGCATGGTGGCTGTCGTTCTTCCCCGGCCTTGCCATTGTCATCACCACCGTGTCGGCGACCATCCTCGCCGCATGGGCCCGCATCGCCACCGACCCGGGACAACGGTGGCGACTGACCGTTCCGCAGAAACGCCTGTCCCGCTTCACCAAAACCACGAAGGCCCTTTCATGACCGCTGTCGCAGAACGCCTCCCCGATCTCGACGAAACCGTGTTGGAGGTCGACGGCCTGACCGTCGACATCCGCACGATCACCGGCACCGTCCGCGCCGTCAACGACGTCAGCTTCACGGCGCGCCGCGGTGAAACGCTCGCGCTGCTCGGCGAATCCGGCTGCGGCAAGTCGATGACGGCCACCGCCCTCGTCGGCCTGCTCGAGCCCGTCGCCGACGTGGTCGCCGGGAGCGCGCAACTCGCGGATGTCGACCTGCTGCGCGCCAACCGCAAGACGCGCCGCGAGATCGCGGGCACCGAACTCGCCATCGTCTTTCAGGACGCGCTCACCGCGCTGAACCCGCTCTACACCGTGGGAACCCAACTGGCCGAACCGTTCCGGATCCACCACGGCATGAGCGCCAAGGAGGCCAAGGCCAAAGCGGTCGAGCTGATGGCCCGCGTCGGCATCCCGCAACCCGAGACACGGCTGAACTCCTACCCACACCAGTTCTCAGGCGGCATGCGGCAGCGACTGCTGATCGCGATGGCCGTCGCGCTCAATCCCAGCGTGCTGATCGCCGACGAGCCGACCACCGCGCTCGACGTGACTGTGCAGGCCCAGATCATGGCGCTGCTGCGCGATCTGCGCGCCGAATACAAGATGGCCGTCGTGCTGATCACGCACGACTTGGCGCTCGTCGCAGAGGAGGCCGATCGCGTCGCGGTGATGTACGCGGGCAACATCGTCGAAACGGGCCCGGTAGCAGAGGTTTTCGCCGACCCTCGGCACCCGTATACCAAGGGGCTGCTGAACTCGGTTCCCGTCCACGCCCGCCGCGGTGATCAACTCAAATCGATCGGCGGCACGCCCCCGGACCTGCACGCCATCCCTGCGGGCTGCGTGTATCAGGCGCGCTGCCCGCTGGCGCGCGACATCTGCGCGACGACGCGACCCGCCCTCGATGGCGGCGACCGCAAAGCCGCCTGCCACTTCCCCGAAGAGGTCAACTGTGTCTGATCAAAAACGTGCGGATGACAGCTTGCTCGAGGTCCGCGATCTACGCAAGTCGTTCAGCGTGCCCAACGCAGGCAAGAAGAAGCTCTTCGCGCTGGACGGCATCACGCTCGACCTGTCCCGCGGTGAGACCCTCGGCCTCGTCGGCGAATCCGGATGCGGAAAGTCAACGCTGGCACGGACATTGCTGATGCTGGAACGCCCGGACTCGGGCACCGTGCGCTTCGACGGCATCGATCCGTTCGGCCTGCGCGGCAAGGAGCTGCTGGCCTTCCGTCGCCGCGTCCAGATGGTCTTCCAGGATCCCTACGCGTCGCTGAATGCGCGGATGACGGCAGGCGAGCTCATCGCCGAGCCGTGGCGCAGCCACAAGGGTCTTCACAAGGGCCGTCGTGACCGCGAGATGCGCGTACGCGGCCTGCTGGACCTTGTCGGTCTCGGCGCGAAGTCCTTCGACAAGTATCCGCAGGAGTTCTCCGGAGGCCAGCGCCAACGGATCGGCATCGCCCGCGCGCTGGCCCTCGAGCCCGACGTGATCATCTGTGACGAGCCGGTGTCCGCACTCGACCTGTCGGTGCAGGCGCAGGTGCTCAACCTGCTCAACGACCTGCAGAGCCAGCTGGGCATCTCGTACGTCTTCATCTCGCACGACTTGTCCGTTGTCCGCCACGTCGCAGACCGGGTCGCGGTGATGTATCTCGGCCGGATCATCGAATCCGGCCCAACCGAAGCGGTTTTCGACCGGCCAAACCATCCATACACCGCCGCGCTGATGTCTGCGGCGCCCAAGCTGAACGGCGAGCAGCGCCCCGAACGGATCTTGCTCAAGGGCGAGGTGCCTTCTCCGCTGAACCCGCCGTCTGGCTGCCGGTTCCGGACGCGCTGCTGGAAGGCCACCGACGTCTGCGCGACGACAGCGCCGCCGAGTGCCGTCGACCCCGAAGCGCCCGGACACGCCGCCGAGTGCCACCATCCGCTGTTGCAGGAGGGGACGCTGGCCTCGGTATGAGTGTCCTCGGATTCTGCACCGTTGCCGGGGCGGTGATGCTGGCGTCGTGTCTGCAGGCGTCGATCGGCTTCGGCATCGGCATGCTGGCCGCGCCGGTGATCGCGCTCGTCGACCCTCGGCTCATTCCGGGCACCCTGATCATGGTCGCGACGCTGGTGACGTTGATCGTCGCCGTGCGGGAGCGTGAAGACATCGACTTGCACGGCACGGGCTGGGCACTGGTCGGTCGCGTACCCGGAACCATCGCGGGCGCATTGCTTTTGGCGATGCTGCCTGAGCGGGCACTGACGGTGATGCTGGCCGGCGTGGTGCTCGCAGGTGTCGTCCTTACCAGCTTCGGTTGGATTCCTGCACCGCGGCGCCGCAACGTGGTGCTGGCGGGCGCAACGTCGGGTGTGCTGGGCACCGCGACGTCGATCGGTGGTCCGCCGATGGCGCTGGTGTGGCAACGCAACAGCGGTGCGCGCCTGCGTGGCACAATGAGCGGCTTCTTTCTGGTCGGCTCGATGATGTCGATCGCCGCGCTCGCCGTGACAGGCGCCATCGACGGCCGGACCGTGCCGGCGTTCGCGGCGTTGATCCCTGCGGCGGTCGCCGGATACGCGTTGTCACGCCGCATCAACCGCTTTCTTGATCCAAAACGACTGCGCTGGTTGGCAATCGGAGCCTCGACACTGGGCGCCGTGGTATTGATCGGCCGCGAACTGCTGCCGAGCTGAGGAGGACCGTGACTGACGAGCCCGACATCGCCGTCCGCAAGGTGAAATCCGCCGTGCGGACCGTGGAGCTGCTCGAGTACCTGGCCGCCCGGCCCGACGACCCTGCGCGCCTCCGCGAGATCAGCGACGCGCTCGACATGCCACGCAGCAGCGCGCACGCCCTGCTGCGCACACTCGTCGCGCAGGGCTGGGTACGGTGCGATCCGTCAGGCACGTTGTACGGCATCGGCATTCGCGCGCTGCTCGTCGGCACGAGCTACCTCGACAGCGATCCGTACCTGCCGCTGATCACCCCGTTCCTCGACGACCTACGCCAGCACCTCGACGAGACCTTTCACCTCGGCCGCCTCGACGGCACCGACGTCGTATACCTGGCCACCCGCGAGTCCAAGCAGTACACCCGCGCGGCGAATCGAGTCGGCAGGCGGCTTCCTGCCTACACCACCGCGCTGGGCAAGTCGCTGCTGGCCGAGCGATTCGGCACCGACCGCGACGAGCACATCCCCGGTGCGCTTCGGGCGCTCACCGCCAACACGGTGGTCGACCGCGCCGCGCTCGACGAGGTGCTCGACGACGTGAGGGTGCGGGGATATGCCGCAGACCACGAGGAGAACACCACGGGACTGCGCTGTTTCGCCGTTGCACTGCGCTACTGCACACCCGCCCAGGACGCCATCAGCTGCTCGGTGCCGGTGGGCCGGCTGACCAAGGAGCGCGAGCGCGAGATCGTCGACGCGCTGTGCACGATGGGCGACAAGGTGTCCCGCGTCGTGCGCCCGCTGGCCAACGGCGACAAATGGTTCGCCTCGTAAGGAGATGGCATGAACACACCCGTCGTTCGCGACATCACGGTGATCCCGGTCGCGGGCCACGACAGCATGCTGCTGAATCTCAGCGGCGCGCACGGGCCGTACTTCACCCGAAACCTGGTGATCCTCACCGACTCCGAGGGCAACACCGGTGTCGGTGAAGTCCCTGGCGGGGAACCGATCCGTCGGACCCTAGAGGAGGCAGGTGCTCTGATCACCGGCCGCGGCATCGGCGACTACCACGCTGTGCTCAACGACATGCGGCGCGTGTTCGGCGACCGAGACGCGGCAGGGCGGGGCGCGCAGACGTTCGACTTGCGCGTCGCCGTGCACGCGGTGACCGCCGTCGAGTCGGCAATGCTCGACCTTCTCGGCAAGCATCTCGAGGTGCCGGTGGCGGCGCTGCTGGGCGAGGGGCAGCGGCGGGATCGAGTGCAGGCGCTGGGGTATCTGTTCTTCGTCGGCGACCGCACCAAGACCGACCTCGCGTACCGAGCGGCGCCCGACGAGGCCGACGACTGGCTGCGACTGCGCCACGAGGAAGCGCTGACGCCGGACGCCGTCGTCCGTCTCGCGGAGGCGGCGCGGACGCGGTACGGGTTCCGCGACTTCAAGCTGAAGGGCGGCGTGCTGCCGGCAGCCGACGAGGCCAAGGCAGTGATCGCATTGGCGGAGCGATTCCCGGAAGCTCGAATCACGTTGGATCCCAACGGTGGTTGGCTCCTGGCGGACGCGGTGAGGACGTGTCGCGAGCTGACGGGTGTGTTGGCCTATGCCGAGGATCCGGTTGGTCCCGAGGGCGGCTTCTCCGGTCGCGAGGTGATGGCCGAGTTCAAACGGGCGACCGGTCTGCCGACGGCGACGAACATGATCGGCACCGACTGGCGCGAACTCGGTCACGCGATCCGCGCGAATGCGGTGGACATCCCGTTGGCCGATCCGCACTTCTGGACGATGGCAGGCTCGGTGCGCGTCGCGCAGCTGTGCGATGCATGGGGACTGACCTGGGGATCGCACTCCAACAATCACTTCGACGTGTCGCTGGCGATGTTCACCCATGTCGCGGCGGCGGCACCTGGCACGATCACCGCGATCGACACCCACTGGATCTGGCAGGACGGCCAACGGATCACGGTCGAGCCGTACCAGATCGTCGACGGCTACCTCACGGTGCCAAACAAACCGGGGCTGGGGGTCGAGCTCGATATGGAGGCAGTCAGCGCGGCACACGAGCTGTATCAACGCGAAGGGCTCGGCAGCCGCGACGACTCCGTCGCGATGCAATACCTGATTCCCGGCTGGTCGTTCGACCCGAAACGCCCTGCGCTGCAACGATGAAGATCGTTGTCGCGGATACCAACCTGCTGCCGCACCGCGAGCGGTTCGAAGCGGCGATGCCACCGGGCGCCCAGGTGAGCTGGGGCGGCGACGGGTTGCGGGACGCCGGGGTGTATGTCGGGAGCAGGTTCACCGCGGACATGGCGGGTGTGGCGCAGAAGCTGCGGTTGATTCACGTCGCCGGTGCGGGCACCGACAAGGTGGACTTCTCCTCACTGGGCCCGGATATTCTGGTGGCCAACACGTTTCACCATGAGCGGTCGATCGCCGAGTATGTGGTGGCGACAGCGGTGATGCTGCGCCGCGAGTTTCTGGCGCAGGACCGTCAGTTGCGGCGCGGCGTGTGGGCGACGTCGGTGTACGACGACGCGATACCACAGCTGGACACCTTGGGCAGCGCACACATCGGGTTCGTCGGGTTCGGGCACATCGGCCGGTGCGCATGGAACTTGTTCCGCGCCTTCGGTTGTAGCGGGTCGGCGGTGACTGGCTCGGGACGGGTTCCCGCGTGTGGCCTGGAGTGGTCCGGGCCGACGACGGAGCTGGATCGACTGCTGACAGACTGCGACGTCGCGGTGGTGTCGGCGCCGCTGAATGAGCAGACCGAGGGAATGATCGGCCCTGGGCAGCTGCGCGCACTGGGCCATGACGGCGTGTTGATCAATGTCGGGCGAGGTCCGCTGGTGCAGGAGCAGGCGCTGTATGACGCGTTGGCGGGCGGGGTGATCCGCGCTGCGGCGATCGATGTCTGGTATCGCTACCCGTCGGGCGATGGGGCTGCTCCGCCGAGCGCCCTGCCGTTCGCGGAGTTGTCGAACGTGTTGATGACGCCGCACTCGTCGGGCGTCACGCGGGACACCTTCGCGGGACGGGCCGACGACATCGCGGCGAATATCGGGCGCCTGCAACGGGGTGAGCCGCTCGAGAACATCGTCAATCGTTGACGGTCTCGACCTCGATCCCGTCGATGTCGAGTGCGACGAGGGTCGGCCTGGGAAGCGAGCGGCCTCCAAGCCCCTGTGGACGCACCCTGCGGCGGGTCGCAAAGACGAGTCCGCCGAAGGCTTCATGGTCGTCGCAGTAATGGGCGGCGCGCGCCCATCGGCCAATCGGGTAGGCGACGTAGTCGTGCCTGCGGATGAGGCCGGCATCGTCCACATAAAAGGTCTGGCGCTGCGAGTGGGTGTGGATCCCCGAGGGGAAGGTGGCGTCGAGGCGGCGCCATACCTCACCCGCCTCAGACCAGGTACCTCCTTCGGTGACGGTGACTCCGTCGCGTGTCAGAAGTAGCGGTGACGAAAGATAGTTCCACCACGCGTATCCGGCGAAATATGCGGCGTCGAGCGCGTCCCAGCGGAAGTTGCGGCGCAGGCCGCTGAGGCCACTGAACGCAGCGCGGGGATTACGCCGCGCGTCGATCAATTCGCCATCGCTGGTCTCGAGCCGCACGTCGCCCCGATCGAACACCGCGTGCCGATCTTGTTGCGGGAAGCCGTAAAAGACGGTGCACTGCTCTGCCATGTCCACCCGCACGTTGACGTTGGCCATCCGGTTTCCGGGAAAGCGCGACTGCAGGAGACCGCCGAATCTGCCATGGGCTGTCAGCGCTTTCACGCCACGCCACCGCTCAATACCGCCGTGGGCGGCGAGGACCTCGTCGAGCAGGTCGCTCATTGGTTCGCCGCACCGAGCACCGCTGTCACGACATGCGGATCGCCGTGGATGCTCGTCTCGGGTATCACTTCGTCGAGGCTCAAAGCTCCGGCGGCCACTCCCAGGACAACCGCTGCGTCAGCTTCGACGATCGTGTCCGGGCGCCGATCGGGTTGGAGAGTCACGTGTGGTCCGTCTTTATCGATCCGCAGGGTCATGAACAGGTCGGAAGCCTCGATACCCAACTCAACCGGACGCTTTGACGTCCGCCCGCGCAACAGCGCCTCCAGCGCGATGGCAAGCCAGCGGGGTTGCATGGGGTCGCCGCCAGGGCCGGTCGCCATCAGCGGGAAGCTCCAGCGGATGAGGCCCTCGATCGGCTCACGGAGCTGACTGCCCCAGGGCGTCAGGGCGTAGACGACTCCACTCGTCTCGCCTAGACGTCGCTCAATCACCCCGCAGGCCTCCAAGCTCTTCAACCGGTCGGCCAGCAGATTTGTCGCAATCCCACCCAGCGACGCCGCAAGTTCGCCATAACGCATCGGACCGAGAAGGAGCTCGCGGACGATGAGCAGGCTCCAGCGATCACCCACCGCATCAAGCGCGCGGGCCAGTCCGCAGAACTGTCCATATGATCGCGCCGGTTTCGACTTTACTTCCTCCACGGTGCTTGATTCTATCAAGTTAAGTGCTTCACGAGAGAGGAGTTCTCCCATGTCTGTCTCCGCTCCCGCGATCAAGGCTCTGCGCGAAGCCGGGGAACGGGTCGACGCAGAGGCCGTCGCCGAGCTATTGGCGCCCGACGTCGTCTTTCACTCCCCGCTCACATCGCGAGTGCGGTTCGAGGGCAGGGACGAAGTCGTCTCGCTGCATCGCGACATCTTCGCCGTCCTCGAGGACATCGAGACCACCGAACCGCTGACCCTCGGCGACACTGAGGCGTTCTCGTTTCGCGCCCGCATTCGCGGGGAGGAGATCGAGGTCATGAATGTGGTGCAGGTCAACGAGCAGGGACAGATTGTCGACATCAAGATCTTCGGCAGGCCGCTCCCCGCGCTTGCGACGCTGTTTGCCACTCTCCCGCCACGGGTTTCGGCGCGGCGACGCGGACGTCTAACGGGCGCGATGGTGGCGGTTGTCGGCCGACCGCTCGCATTCGCGATGCGTACCGCGGACCGCTTTGCCCCCAATTTCCTTTAGGCCTTGCCCGCCGAACGTTCCTTACCGCTCGAAAAATCGCCGAAATTTCGAGCGGTAAGGAACGTTCGCGCCGGGTTAGCCGAGGGTTAACCGGAACTCGACCCGTATTCGAGCGCCGGCTCATTGGAATCGACATGCCCGTTGCTGCGGATGGTCAGATGATCGGGCCGCACCTCGTAGCTCGCGCCGTCGGCCGGGTTGGTGACATCGAAGCCGCCTCCGTTGGGCACGGCGTTGCTGAGCCGAACGTTGGCGCCGTCGCGCAGTCGTTCACCGTGGTAGTAGTAGCTGCCCCCAGTCGTCTGGCATATCACCGCGAGTGACTGCGCCGTCCTGATCGCTGTCACCGCCGTGTTCCCCGCGTCGCACCGCGCCGCGTGCCCCACGAAGCCCTGGGCATCCGTCCCCGACACTCCCGGCAACGGCGTCCCAGTTGTCGTCGGCGTCGTCGAAGTCGTAGTCGACGGCGTGGTCGTCGTCGTGGTCGATGGCGACACCGTCTCCGTGGTCGTGCTCACCGACGGCGGCGGCGCGGCGACTGTGGTCGAAGGCGGCGCCGCCGTCTCGTCGCCGCCAGAAAACAGCTGCATCGCCAACACCACCGCCACGCCGAACAGCACGACCGTCGCGACGACGAGCGCCACCTGGCTGCCGCCGAACCGCGACTTTTGCGGTGACGGCACCGGCTCCGGCCCAGGAATCGCCTGCGGCGGATACGGCGTATAGCCCGTGCCCGCCGGATTCGGATACACCGCCGAGAACTGCCGCGTCGACGCCGGCGGCGGGCTGGAAGCCGCAGGCACCGCAGGCGCAGCCGGCACGGGCCCGCCCGAAACCGCGGCCGTCGCCGCTCTGGCCAACTCACCGGCCGAGGCGAACCGCTCCCCCGGCTTCTTCGCCATCCCCTTCGCGATGACGTCGTCGAACGCCCGGGGGATGCCCCGCCGCATGATGCTCGGCCGTGGCGGTGGCGAGAACATGTGCGCCGTCATCAGCTGACGCAGATCCCCCGTCTCAAACGGCGGCCGACCCGTCAGGCTCTCGTAGAGCAGGCAGGTCAGCGAGTACACATCCGCTGCCGGCCCCACCTGCCCGCCGCTGAACCGCTCCGCCGACATGTAGGCGCAAGATCCGATGATCAACCCCGTCGAGGTCACACTCGCGTCGCCGCCGCCGTGCGCGATCCCGAAGTCCACGAGGTACGCGAAATCGTCGGAGGTCAGCAGCACATTCTCCGGCTTGATATCGCGATGCACCAGGCCGTCGGCGTGCGCGGCGTCCAGCGCCGCAGCCACCTGCGCGATGATCGACACGGCCCGCCCCGGCGCGAGCGGCCCGTTCGCCCGCAGTTCGTCCTTGAGGCTGCCGCCCTCGACCAGGCGCATGTCGATGTACAGCACCCCATCGATGTCCCCGAAGTCGTGCACGGGAATGACGTGCGGCTCCTGCAACCGGGCCGCCACCCGCGACTCCCGCCTGAAGCGCTCCTGATACGTCGGGTCTGCGGCCATCTCAGCTCGCAGCACCTTGACCGCCACCGTCCTGTCCTTCACGGTGTCGTACGCGCGATACACCTCACCCATCCCGCCGACCCCGATCAGCGAGTTCAGCTC
>Ga0268266_10003279_pt1 | contig 16282 bp, 15 predicted proteins | sample KBSS13metaG_FD_190356 | JGI IMG/M metagenome (GOLD analysis project Ga0268266, IMG submission 190356) | Switchgrass rhizosphere microbial communities from Kellogg Biological Station, Michigan, USA - KBS S1-3 metaG (SPAdes) (version 2) | ecosystem: Host-associated > Plants > Roots > Rhizosphere...
AGTGGAGCCCCCGGCTCTGCCGCGAATGCAGCAGCACTCGCCGCAGCGCGAGCATCCGCAGCGAACGCCGCCGCGCTCAACCCCAATTCAGCCGGTGGCCGCGGCCCCGACGGACTCACTTCGGCCTTCGGCGGCCGGCCGGGCGCAAGTGGCCCCGGCGGCACAGGCCTCGGCGGGACGGGCGGCCTTGGCAACGGTGGGACAAACGGCACTGGCGGGCTCGGCGCCGTTGGAATTGGCGGCGCGGGTGGTGGCGCTGGGCGACCAGGTAGCCTCACCCCCGGAGGCACAGCCAACGCAGCAGCAGCCGAAGCGCCAGCCGACGTCTACCACAGCTCAGGCGGCACCCACCCCACCCCCAGCCTCCTGGCCCAAAGCGGCGTCAAAGCCTACACCCAACTCCTGAGCACCCTCTCCCAAGCCGGCCACTCCGAAAAGTCCGCCGAAGCGCTGACCAATACCCTGTTGTTGACCTCAGCCACCCTGAAATCCGCCTACCAACAGGCGTTGAACCAACTCCCGGCCCTGCTGCAATCCAAGGACTGGCGCTTCTCCATATCCAACGGCGCACTCGTCTTCGCCGCCGGCAAGGACGAGCTGTCCTCCCAGGATCTGACGCTCCTGCGCGCAGCCTTCAGCGAATCCGATGTTGAGCCCTTCGCCCACGAAGTCGCCAACGCAATCACCACAATGGAAGCCAGGCGCTCAACCGGCGCCGACATGAACTCCCTCGCCTGGGGCCGCTTCCGCGCCGATGACAACAACTTCGAGCAGATCGTCGACCTGCGCTCCTACCTGACCTCAACCGCCCCCGGCAGCAAGTACAGCACCAACATCGCCGCCGACAGTCAGGCGATCCCCCTGACGCTGGGCGGCATGTATCTCGGCGATCTGGTCACCGCACGGTCTGATTTCTTCAGGCCCGATATCCCAGCACGCAGCGACGCGCTGCACCGGGCGGTGGAGGCAGCAGCCAGCGTCGAAGCCGGCCTGATTCTCCACGGCCGCTGTACCTGCGGTGAAGTCACTTTCACACTGGAGAACACGTTCGACTACGCCTACTACTGTCATTGCTCGCGCTGCCGCATGCGCACCGGATCCGCATTTGCCGCTATCGGCGGCGCCAGCATCGACAAGCTGCAAATAACCACCGGCAACAAACACCTCCTGATTGAGGGTGAGTGCTCCGATGGATATGGAGCGCGCTGCAGCCGATGCTACGCATTCCTATTTGCTGCCGTGCGCTCGAGGCAGTATGTGCACGTCAGTCTGGGAGTACTGGCCGGGACCCCGAGCCGTTTGCCCGACCACCACATCTACGTCGCCTCCAAAGCGCCGTGGTACGAGATCACCGACGGCCTGCCGCAGTACGACGAACTGCCCCTACCGCTAACCCGGCGCTAGTTCTTTCTTATAATTGGCAGGGTCAAACCCAACCAACAGCCGTTTGCCCTTTTCCAGGACCGGGCGCTTGATCATCGAGGGTTGCGCCACCATCAGCGCAATGGCCTTGCTCTCATTCAAGCCGGTCTTCTGCTCATCCGGAAGCTTGCGAAACGTGGTCCCGGCACGGTTGAGCAGCACTTCCCACCCCACCTGACCGCTCCAACGCTTCAGTACATCCGCCTCGATTCCCGCAGCCTTGTAGTCATGAAACTCGTACTTCACGCCCTGGCTGTCGAGCCACGTGCGTGCCTTTTTCATGGTGTCGCAGTTCTTGATGCCATACACGGTAATCATGGCGACAGTATAACTCACGAAGACAGGATCGATCCGCGGTGCACCCCGCGCGACCCACGGTTGCTGACCCCCAGGACGATCGACTGTTTGTCTTGGCGCAAACTGGTGTCAGAACGTCAAGTCAGCATCACAGCCGCCCGGGACGGATAGTCCACCGGCGGATCGACCCTCGCCCCTGGTGAGACGAACGTCCCGGCGGGATTCCGTTAGCTCTGAGGACTCCTGCAAAAACCAGCCGCCGCCCTGTCCAGTTGACCCCTCGCCATTCGTCGTCGGGCTAGGACCCTACGGCGGAACATTCAATTGCACTACTCAGCAGCGCAGATCCAAGAGCACCCGGCACTTCCCTATCGGCGCAACTATCCCCGCATCAAGCGCCCCTACCTGGTGTTCGTACGGGCAGGCAACGACTCCTGGCACCAGCGCCTGCTGCGTGAGAGTCCGGACCGCAACTGGGATTGCTGCGTCAACTGGTATGTCGAGCCGCGCGATGAAAGCGAGGCCGACTTCTACCTTACGGCTCCCCAGACGATCAACAAGCTGCAGGGATTCCTGGAATTCCGTAAGCAGTTCGGCGAGCACTGGCCGTACCGGTACGTGCTGCTGCTGGATGACGATCTATATCTCGAGCCCGGCGACCTGAACCACTTCTTCCACGTCTGTGACTACTACCAGACCTACCTGTCACAACCGTCGCAGCGCTGGTTCACTCACACGACACTGAACTCGCTGGTTCGCAACCCCGCCACCCTCCTGCGCAGAGTGAGTTTTGTCGAAGGCATGGCCCCCTGCTTTTCGGCAGCGGCGCTGGCCGAGTTGATTCACACGTTTGATTGGACCAAAAGCATCTGGGGGACCGATTGGGCCTGGGCGAGCCTTCTTCAGGATCGGAACGCCGTGCACGTCGTCGATGCCGTAGCCCTCCATCACACACGCAGCGGCAACGGACGCAAGACCTTGTTCTACCAGAGGCTGCTTGCGATGGGTGTCGAGCCGGGCGATGAGCTGCGGAGCGTTCAGCGCCGCTTTCCGCGGTTCACGGGGCCCCGAACCTTCAGGACCGGCCACGTGTACCGGTCCCAGGTCCCGAAGTCCCTGGCGACCGGCGTCCTGGTGCTGTTTGAGCGTCTGAAGTTCATCGTCCGCCTGCGTAAGCAATTCCTGCGTAACTGGCGCGTCCTGCGCGCGCGAACCGCGGACATGTTGCTAAAATGAGCGACTCGATTCCCCTGCCGCAGTGGCGACCTGAACAGACGATGGACCGGCTCACGCGTTGCTTTCTGGAGATACGTGCTGAGCTCGTGCGGTTCCTGACCCGCCGTAACGGCAAGGCCGCTGCCGAGGATGTTGTACAGGAAACCTGGTTGAAGCTGCACGAGCGCGGCGACACCGAATCGTGGAACGAGCCCCGCGCGGTCCTGTTCACCACCGCCGCAAATCTGGGAACCGACGTTCAGCGCCGCGAAGCGCGCGCGGAGAAGTTGTTCGTCCGGGACGGTGAAGTACCCGAAGCGCCGCACCCCGGCGCAGATCCGGAATCACAGGTCCAGACCGAAAGTGAGTTGAACAGCGTGGCCGCGGCCCTCGAGGAGCTGCCTGCCCAATGCCGGGAGGCCTTTCTGTTGAATCGGGTGGAGGGACTGACTCACAGCGAGATTGCACAGCGCCTGGGTGTATCTACCAAGACCGTGCAGCGGCACATTGAGCGGGCGCTGCGCCGCTGTGTGCAGGTGTTGGAATAATGGCGCCTGCCGAAAAAGTAACCGACTTGCGCCTCCAGCAGGCCGTACGGTCCTGGACCTTGCGCCAATCGGGCTGCTGGACTCAGGAGGATGAGGCGAAACTCGAAAGCTGGCTCGCTGCCGATCCCGACAACCGGGCAGCCTATGAAAAAGTGGGCCGCGCCTGGACGGTGAGCGGCCAGGCCGCCGGGAGAGTCGCCAGGGAGCTGCCGACCCGGAGGCCTTACGCATTGTGGATCGCCGCCGCCCTCGTAGCTGCCCTCGCCTATCCGCTGTGGACAACGGCGGAATTGTGGTGGCACGGCCCGCGAGCCGAGTGGTCCGCCGAGCGCGGGCAGACCCGGAAAATTCAACTGGCCGACGGCACCCGCATCGTGTTGGACGCCAATTCGGCCATCGAGAGTCGCATCGGCTTCCGGTCCCGGCACATTGTGCTGCTGCGGGGTGAAATGCTGCTCACGGTTGCGCACAATCCGACCTGGCCGCTCACGGTCGAGTTCGGGGCCGGACGCATTACCGACATTGGAACCGAGTTCGATGTTGAAAGTCTGGACGGCCGAGCCCGTGTGTCCGTGCTGGAGGGCCGGGTCAGTGTGGCAACGCCTCACGGCGAGCTGGTGCTCGCGGCCGGACAAGCCAGTGGCTATGACAACCAGGGAGCCCTGCTTCCGGTAAGCAACATTGATGGCGCCGTCACCATCTGGGAAACCGGCCAGCGGCATTTCAATGCGGACCGGCTGTCGGATGTACTCGAACGCATCACGCGCTATCACCCGGTGAGCTTCGTGTTCAAGGAACCGGAGCTGAAGGACCTGCGGGTGAGCGGCACTTTCAGAACCGACAATCTGCCCCTGTTTCTGCGCACACTGCGGGCCGCACTGCCCATCGAGACCGTCTGGCTGGATGCGCAGCGAGTCGAAATCAGCCGGCGCACCGGCATCGGCTCCCGAGAATCCTTCGCCTCCAATCCCTGAGCTGCGCAGTGAACCTATTCCGGCGTACAACGCTCCTCGTAGCGCTCGTGGTGCTGTTCAGCGGCTTTGCACAGGCGGCCGATGAACAGTCTCTTTTCAACATCGCGGCCGGTCCTCTGCAACCGGCGCTCGAGCGCCTCGCGGCGCAGTCGGGATTGCAACTCCTGTATGACCCGGCCCTGCTGGAAGGCCGCACGACCCACGGCGTGGTGGGCAGCATGACGCCCCGCAAAGCGCTCGCAGCGCTGCTGGCAGACAGCGAAATCACATTCAACTTCACGGCGAGCGATGCGGTCGCCCTGGTCCGGAAACCCAAACCGCCGCGGCTGTCTCCGAGCCTGGGTGACTATGAGCGACCGCGCACCATCACGATCTCAACCAACCGCACCATTGCCGACCTCTACAACGCACCCACCAGCGTGACGGCGACGAAGGTGGAAGAGTCGTTCTTGAACGTACCGTTGGCTTCGGAGTCGTTGACCGCAGGTGTATTGCGTGACCTGCAGGTAAACCGGCTGGAGGATGCGCTCCAGTATGTCAGCGGCGCGGAAGTGGCGCCGAACGGCCAATCCGCTTTGGGCTTCCTGCTGCGCGGATTTCCGACATATCAGTACTACCTGGACGGCGTGCGTGTGTCACCGGACATGCACCATGACGCCTTTCGAGACTTCGCCGATGTTGAGCGCATCGATGTAGTGAAGGGACCGGCCTCGTTGCTCTACGGGCGGACCGAGCCGGGAGGCGCGATCAATGTGATCACGAAGCAGCCGGTCGCGGACCCCTTTCTGTCCGTGGAACAACAGGGCGGCAGCTTCGGGTATGCGCGCACCGAAATCGATGCCGGCGGGCCGCTCCCTGGAGATCACAACCTGCTGTATCGATTCAACGCGGCCTACGAGGACCAACACTCATTCCGCGACACCTCCGGCAATCACCGTGTGTTCCTGGCACCTGTTGTGACCTGGAACCTGTCGGAGAGCACCTCCGAGACGCTGTACGCGGAATATCTCAACAGCCACGATCCGCACGACTCCGGCCTGCCGGTCATCGGCAACCGCTTGCCGCCGGTTCCGATCGAGCGCTCGCTGGAAGCCGGCGGCGACATCCACACCACCGACTATCGTGTGGGCCTGAAGGGCTCCCATGTATTCGAGGATGGCTGGACACTCCGACATCACGTGGATGCCCGGTGGGTGAGCTCGCCGCAAACACTGCAGGCAGCGCTTTCCGATGATGGACTCGACGCGGCCGCTTGCACCCCGGCCAATTGTCCCGTGAACCGTGAGCTGGTATCCATGCCGCACTCCAGCGGCCATACCTACTTCCTGTCGGTAGATGCGCTACGCGACTTCTCCTGGTGGCGCTTCCATGACTCTCTGTTGGTCGGCACGGACCTGTTTGCATCGAACGCCCACACGCAGCTGCTTTTCAGGAACGACACCAGCCTGCAGACCGACCTATATCATCCGACCGCTGCCCAGACGATCAACTGGTCGCTGATCGGGGACCCCGACTCTCGCACAGAGAACTACACCGAAGAGCAATGGCTCGGCGCCTACTTCCAGAACCAGGTGCAATTCGGTGATTCCCTGCACCTGCTGTTCGGCGGCCGCTTTGACAAGGTTCACGAACGAATCGCGCTGGGCGGCTTCATAACCGCCTCGGGACTCCCCTATCCGCCGGGCACGATCCTCGATCAGGACTTCAGTGAGTCCAACAAGCTGCAGTCCATCCGCGGCCGCGCCGGCCTGCTGTGGCACCCCCTGCAACCGCTCAGTCTGTATATCAACATCTCACAGAACTTCGGCGTCACGGCGGGCTTGTTCACAACCTCCGACAATCGTCAGCTGCTGCTGCCGGCGGAACAATCGCAGGAGTGGGAGACCGGCCTGAAGTGGGAATCGAGGCAGGGCGCGATGTCCGGGACCCTGGCCTGGTTCCATCTGCTGAAGGAGAATGTCGCCACTCCGGTCCTGTCTCCGGCGCTGGATAATTCGAGCGCCGGATTTCTGATGAATTCCGCGCGCAACCAGGGACTCGAGGCAGACTTCCGCGGCACCGTTGCACCGGGTCTGCAGGTGCTGGCGAGCTATGCGTTCACGCAATCCACGATCTACAACTACGTCGGGGAATGGATCCCGGGGCCACCCAAGAATGCGGAACTGGTCGGCGACCTCCATGATCACATGTTCGGCGTGCCCAGGCACGGCGGCAGTATCTGGGCCTCGTACCACGTCGACGGCGGCACGCTACACGGACTGAAACTCGGGCTCGGTGCCGTGGCGCGTGGTAACCGCGCCGGTGACAACATCAACGACTACGAGCTTCCCGCGTTTGTCAAAGTTGACGCACTGGCCGCCTACGGCTGGCGCGCGTGGGACACGAGCTTCGAAGTGCAATTCAACGTCGACAACCTGCTCGACAAACACTACTTCGAATCGCTGAGCGGGACCCGGACAGTCATGCCGGGGGTACCGCGCCGGTTTATCGCCAGCGTGCGCGCATCATTCTGACTGTGCTGTCTTCGCGGGCGCCGTGTCGAGATCAGCCTCGACACCCACAATCGTCGGCATGCCGTCGGCCTTCTGCAGCGCCTCGCGCGCGAAATCCCAATGAATGGCCGCCACACTGCTACCCAAAGCCCGGTCGAGCTGTTTCGCCAGCAGATCCAGGTTGGGTTCGACCGACTGGCCTTCACCGTCGACGGGGGGATGGGCTTCCATCAACAGGTCACCGTTCACATAGGTGACTTTGACCGGATCATTGATCAGCCACACCTTCGTCCCCACCGGCACCTTGGGAAACAAGGCCGCCACATCCTCCGGATACATGCGGATGCACCCGTGTGTAATGGCCATGCCGACCGCCATCGGATTGTTGGTGCCATGGATCTCGTAGGTTCCGTCCCCTACTCCGAGCCGCATCTTGTAGGCCCCAAGCGGATTGTCCGGCCCCGGCGGCACCACCTTGGGGATGGGATCGCCGTTGCGCGCATGCTCCTTGCGAATCGATTCGGGTGGATACCAGTTGGGATTTTTCTGCTTGGCGACAATAGACGTCTCGCCGAGCGGTGATTTCCAATCCATCTTGCCGATGCTCACCGGGTAGGTGATCACCAGGTGATGCTGGCCCTTCTTCGCCTTCGGGTAGTAGTACAAGCGGTGCTCGGGCAGATTGACCACGAGCCCCTCTCGCGGGCCGGGCGGAAGGATCCGGCGCCCGGGCAACAGGATGTCAGTGCCTTCACCCGGCAGCCACATATCGACGCCCGGATTGGCGCGAATGATTTCCTCATATCCCAGGCTGTAACGACGCGCGATATCGAGCAGCGTGTCGTTGTAGGTCGACTTGATCCGCTCGTCGGTTCCGACCACCGATGAGCCATCCGCAGGCAGCTCGTAAACCGCTCCCCACGCAGGAACCCACATGCACGCCAAACACACACTCAACCAGGTCTTCATACAATCTCAATAGTCCACGTCACCGGGGCATCGGCAATCAGCGAGGAGCGCACGCTGCAGTACTTGGTCACGGACAGCTCCACAGCCCGGGCCGCTTTCTCGGGGGTGATGCCCGTTCCCTGCAGAGTGAAATGCAGAACCGCAGCCGCCAGCCGGCGCGGGATTTCACTGACCCGGGTCGCCTCGACGCGCACTTTCAGTGCATCGAGCGGCGTGCGCTGCTTGCGCATGATCTCAACTACATCGGTCGCTGCACACGCCGCGATTGCGGCGAGCAGCATATCGAAGGGGCCCGGGCCGCTCCGGGCATCGGCGTCAATCCTGACCTGGGGGCCATCCGGCCGGCCGGCATCGAATTGGGAGCCTCCGGCCCACTCGACCTGGATAGGGGAAGCATGGGGAGTCGCTGTCATACTGGTCACTATGCTGAGATTTCTGATTCCTGTCATCTTTGTCCTGATCTGGTCGACCGGGTTCATCGTTGGAAAGGCGGTTGCACCGCACGCGGACCTGCAGCTCTACCTGCTGGTGCGATTCGCGCTCACCGCACTCTTGATGGGGGCGGCTGCCCTGGCCGTGGGTGCGGACTGGCCGCGCGGCAAAGGCTGGCTGACGCACCTGATGGCAGGAGTGCTCATGCAGGGCCTCTATCTTTGTGCCAGCTACTGGTCGATCAGCCACGGCATGCCCGCAGGGATCATGGCACTCCTGGGAGCCCTTCAGCCCCTGTTCACCGCCCTGTATCTGGTAGCCGCCACCCGCGCGCAACTGGGGACCGGCACCTGGGTTGGATTGTTGGTGGGGTTTGCGGGCGTCGGGTGCGTTCTGGCTCCCAAGCTCGCTTCGGCCGGTACTGGTTCGATCACGGCACTGAGCGCACTCAGTGCCTTGCTCAGTGTTATAGCGATCACCGCGGGAGCCTTGATCCAGAAGTGGCTGCCGCGGGTGGACCTGCGCAGCGCCGCCTGTGTCCAGAATGTTGGAGGGACACTGACAGCGGCGTTGGCTGTCGTGTTTGTAGGTACAATCAATTGGGATAACACCCCGATCCTGTGGGGCGCGCTGGTGTGGGCTGTTCTGGTGCCGTCTGTGATCGGAACCACATTACTGATGTGGATGATGCGGCACGGGGAAGCGACCAAGGTCACAGCGCTCCTGCTGCTCGCCCCCCCGTTGGCCGCCATCCAGGCGTACCTGCTGTTCCATGAAACCCTGTCCGCGGTGCAGTTCATCGGGTTTGCGCTCGCCCTGATCGGCGTCCTGCTCGCCAGAACGGCCCGCACCGGGACCAACCGCACAGGATTGACGTCCGCCAAGGGACAAAGTCCTTGAAAAAGCGTAGAAAGTCGGTGTCGGACACAACATCGGGAGGAGGTCTTCAGGAATGAATACGACAAATCCGTATGCTCCGCCGCAGGCCGCTGTACAGGACGTCACCGATCCGGGCGACCAGGTGCTCGCCGGCCGGGGCGCCCGCCTGGGTGCCGCCATCCTGGACGGCCTCATCCTGCTCGTCGTCGTCTATTTACCGCTGATCGTCGTCGTCAAATCGAGCGGACGCCCGCTGTTCGTGAACGCCCGATTCAACATCGTCGGCCTCAGCGAGCTCATGTTTCTGCTGCCGCTGGCGGGTCTGCTGGCCTTCGCCTGGATGAACTACCTGTACGTAGCGCGCAATGGCCAGAGCATTGGCAAGAAGATCGTCGGCATCAAACTCGTGCGCACGGACGGCTCACCGGTCTTCGTGGCGCGGGTCTTCTGGCTGCGCAACGTCCTCAACGGGGTGATCGGTCTCATTCCACTGGTAGGGGCCGTCTACTGGCTCGTCGACCTATTGCTCATCTTCGGCGACCGGCGCCAATGTATGCACGACAAGATCGCCGACACGATCGTCATCAACGCCTGATCAACACTCACAACGGTAGCCAACCGTGCTGGATACGGTAGTAGCGGCGGAAACGCCGGAAGGGATCGTGCTCGAGTTGCATCCGGCCGGGTTGACCGTCCGCTTCTATGCATTCCTGCTCGACTGGCTGATCCGCCTGGTGACCATGTACGCGGTCGCCCTGGTGGCCGGCTTCATGGGCGGAGTGGGCACGGCCTTCTGGCTGATCCTGCTGTTCGCGCTGGAATGGTTTTATCCCATTGCCTTTGAGCTCGGACGCTCCGGCGCCACTCCCGGCAAGCAGGCGCTCGGCATCAAAGTGGTGATGGACAACGGTCTGCCGGTCACGCCGGCTGCCTCATTTGCACGCAACCTGCTGCGCGTGGCGGACTTCCTGCCCTTCGGCTACGGAGTCGCCGTCGTTTGCATGTTGCTGCGAAAGGACTGCAAACGCCTGGGCGATCTAGCGGCCGCCACCCTCGTTGTCCACGAGCCTCATCCCGCTGTACGGGTGACGTTGGAGAAAGTTGAGCCGGTGGCTCCGATTCGAGCCCTCACGCCCCGCGACCAGGCAGCGCTGGTGGCACTGGCCGCGCGCGCACCAACTCTGACCGCAGACCGGCTCAATGAGTTGGCCTCCATGGCCGCTGCCGTGTCCGGCGACCAGGGCCATTGCGGCAGCGCGGTCACGCACCGTGTACTCGGCGTAGCCCAATGGTTGTTGGGGCGCCGCTCGTGACCCCACTCCACTTCGAAGAGCTGTACCAGGCCGAATGGACCGAGTTGGAAAGCCTGCTCGACCCACTGTTAGGTCGGAAGAAACGCCCGAGTGGTGCGCCCCCAATCCAGGGCGAGCGCGTGGCGGTGTTGTATCGGCGCGCCTGCGAGCATCTGGCTCTCGCCCGTGCGCGCTCCTATCCGGCCTACATTCTGACCCCGCTCGAGCGGCTGACCGCCGATGCTCACCAGGTGATCTACCAGCGCCGCGAGTTCGGGCTGGCGAAGCTCAAATATTTCTTCAGCGTCGACTTTCCAGGAACCGTACGGGCCAACGCCGGCTATGTCTGGCTGTCCGCGGCCCTGTTCTATATTCCTGCGCTCGTGATCGGCTGGTTGATGTACGTACGGCCGGAGTTGATCCTGTCGGTGGTCGATGCAAGCACCGCCGCGTCCTTCGAGCGCATGTATGCGGAAGCGGCCAAGGCCGTGGGCCGGGAGGCCCAGAGTGACGTGTTGATGTTCGGATTCTACATCCGCCACAACATCGGGATTGCCTTCCAGTGTTTTGCCGGGGGCCTGTTCGCCGGCATCGGCAGCCTGTTCTACCTCATCTACAACGGCGCCCTCATCGGCGCGGTCGCAGGCTATCTGACCGAGCGCGGCCATGGGCCCACGTTCTGGGCGTTTGTGGCAACCCACTCGGCCTTTGAGCTGACCGCCATCGTTCTGAGCGGCGCTGCGGGGTTGAAGATCGGGTACTCCCTCGTCGCGCCGGGGCGCCTCTCCCGGGTGCAGAGCCTCGTGGCGGCGACCCGGAACTGTGCCCCGATTGTGGCGGGTGCGGCCGGCATGCTGCTCATTGCCGCCGCACTCGAGGCCTTCTGGTCATCGGCCTCCTGGCTGCCGCACCTGGTCAAATACGGGGTCGCCGCGGGATGTTGGATCGGCGTTCTCAGCTACCTCACCTTCCAGGGCCGCAGTGCAAGTTGATTCACTCGCATTGCGCATGAGGCCGCGCGCTCCGATGGAGGCAGCAGACCTGGGCGTGCGCCTGTGCCAGAGCGCCGCCGGCGAGGTCTATCGGTGTTATTTTGTAGCGGCTGTGCCGGTCATGGCTTTGTCGCTGGCGACCTACGAGATCGCGACCTGGCTGCCGGCCCTGTTGATCTGGTGGGCCAAGCCGTGGCTCGATCGGACCGTCCTGTTGGTACTGTCCCGGGCGGCTTTCGGGCAGGCGACCACGGTCTCCGACCTGTTACGCAACCAACGCCGAGTCTGGTGGAGTCAGCTGTTTCTCAGCCTGACGACGCGGCGGCTGTCGCCATGGCGATCCTTCACACAATCGGTCTATCAGTTGGAGGGCCTGCCCTGGAGGGCAGCGAGCAAGCGCGTGCAGCAGATACGACGCGGCCGGACCACTCAGGCCACGCTCATGACCTCAGCCTTCAGTGTGACTGAAACCGTGCTGACGGCGGCACTGGTGTCGTTGCTATTCTGGTTCCGGCCGGGGGAGCCCAATGCCGACTGGAGAGACGCGCTGGCCTCGATGCAACTGGTCATCACGTGCGCGTATGCCCTCGTCGTGCTGTTCCTGGAGCCATTCTATGTGGCTGCGGGCTTTGCGATGTATCTGAACCGCCGCGCGCAGCTGGAAGCGTGGGATATCGAGCAGGAATTGCGCCGTGCTTTCCAGAGTTAAAGCACTCCTCCTGGCACCGTTGATGGCCGCTCTGTTGATGGCCGCTCTGCCGCTGGCGGCCGTGGCCCAGGCGCCGACCCGCGATGACATCAAGCACGCCGTCGAGACAGTGAAGGCCGATCCGAACGTCGCGCCGGAGAAGACCATTCGCACCCTGAAGTGGGTGCAGAAAGACGACCCCGACAAGGAACCCGAAGCGCCGCGCGGCTTCGGGCAGTGGCTGCTGGAGCTGATGGGCTGGTTCGCGCAATCGGCCCGGGTCGTGGTCTGGGTCACCGTGGCGCTGCTCGCGGCACTGTTGGTTGTCTTCGTGCTGCGCCTCCTGAAGGAGCGCTCGCCCTCCATGGGACCGGGCCGGAAGGTCATTCCGACCCACGTGCAGGACCTCGATATCCGCCCTGAAAGCCTCCCTGACAACATCGGCGCCGCGGCGCGCGGACTCTGGGACGGCGGCGATCACCGCGGTGCCCTGTCCCTCCTGTATCGCGGTCTCCTGTCACGACTCGTGCACGTTCACAACGTTCCGATCCGCGACTCGAGCACCGAGGGAGACACCCTGCAACTGACGGCAACCCGCCTTCGGGATGACAAGCGTGACTACGTAGCCCAACTCATTCAGATCTGGCAGCGAGCGGTCTACGGTGGACAACAGCCCGAGACCGGATCGCTCTACGAGTTGTGTGATGAGTTCGCCGGGGCGCTGGACACCGTATGATACGCGAGCGTCTCGGCTTAATAGGTGTGGTTCTCGGGGTGGCGGCGCTCATCGCCTGGGTTGCCAGCAACACCTATTGGACGAGCATCAAAGTTCCACTGCCACTCAAGGGCGAGGCAGCGACCAATCCATTCTACATCCGGGAGAAATTTGCACAGGCACTCGGCGCCCACACACAGTGGTCCCGGGACATGCGAATGCCACCGACGACCGGCATTGCCTACGTCTCGATGTTGGAATGGGATCTGCTGCCGGAGCGGCGCAAACGCTTCGAACACTGGGTTGAGTCCGGCGGGCGGCTGGTCATCGGCAGCACCTTGTTCACCAGCACAGAGACGTTGGAAACCTGGATGGGAGTCGGCCATCAGAAACGCGTCGAGCCCAAGACGAAGACGAAGCTCGAAGACGAGGACGAGAACACCTGCCATCCATACGTTGAGGACGGCACCCAAGAATCATACGACGTCTGTGACATGGCATCGACCATCGCGATCGTCCCGCATCGCAAGCTCGAATGGGGTCTGCGCGATAAAGAATCCAACCTCGAAGGCGCTCGCGTCCGTGTTGGACGTGGCAGCGTCACCGCCCTCGCTGGTGCACCTTTCAGCGGTCGTTCTCTCTTCAGCGGCGACAACGGGCGACTGTTTGTCGCAGCAACGCAGTTGCGACGGGGCGACGTCATCTATTTCTTCACGGAATCCGACCAGGCGTCCCTGCTGGAGCTCGCTGTGCGATTCGGTTGGCCGGTGCTCTGTCTCATCGGCGTCGCCCTCGCCCTGGCGATCTGGCGGGGCAGCAGCCGCTTCGGGCCCATGGCCCCTGCAACAGAGACTGCGCGCCGTTCACTCGCGGAGCAGATTCGCGGCACGGGGCAATTCGCGATGCGGATCGGCAGCGCCGGAGCGCTTCACGCCGCAACCGCGCGCGCTTTGAATGAAGCCGCCTCCCGGTACATCAACGCATACGAAGTTCTCTCCGGTGCCGATCGCATGCAGGCGTTGGCAACGGCCACGGGGTTCGAGGCGAGCTCACTCGCCGCGGCCCTTCACTATTCCGGCTCGGGTCGAGCGGAGCATCTGCGCGCCGACCTGGAGCTGCTCGAGGCGGCACGCCGCCGGATTCTGCTCAAGCACATGAGACGCAAACATGGAAATTGAAGCCAGCACCCTCAACCGCGCCGCCGAGCTGCTCGAACGGCTCAAAGCGGCGATCGGCCAGGCCGTGGTCGGCCAGTCGGATGTGATCGAGCAGGTCGTGATCTGTCTCGCAGCCTCCGGGCACGTGCTCATCGAGGGCGTACCGGGTCTCGGCAAGACACTGTTGGTGCGAGCGCTGGCGCAGGCCCTGTCCCTGGGGCACGGGCGCGTTCAGTTCACGCCCGACATGATGCCTTCCGACATCATCGGACACGCCGTGCTCGATCCCACCTCCCATGAGTTGCGCATCGTGCGCGGCCCCGTGTTCACCCACATCCTGCTGGCAGACGAAATCAACCGTGCCCCGGCAAAGACCCAGAGCGCCCTGTTGGAAGTGATGCAGGAATACCAGGTTACCCTGGAAGGACAGAGCATCGCGCTGCCGAAGCCCTTCATGGTCCTTGCAACCCAGAACCCGGTGGAGACGGAAGGCACCTATCCGTTGCCGGAAGCCCAGTTGGACCGATTCCTGTTCAAGGTTGAAATCGGCTATCCCACCCTCGCAGAGGAAGTAGGAGTGGTGGTCCGCTCAACTGCCAACCAGGCAGGCAACGAGCTTCCACTCTCAGAAGTCAAACCCGTACTCAACGAGCGCGCGGTGCTGAGCCTGCAGCAGATCGTTGCGCACCAGAAGATCGACGATCAGGTAACCGACTATGCGGTCCGGCTCACGCGTGCGACGCGAGAGTGGGCCGGCCTTGCGATGGGTGCCGGATCGCGCGGTGCGTTGGCCCTGGTGCGCGGTGCACGCGCCTATTCCATCATGCAGGGACGCAACTACGTGACTCCTGATGACATCAAGAAGATTGCGGTGCCCGCTTTGCGCCATCGCATTGCTCTCGCGCCCGAGGCGATGTTGGAGGGACGCAAGGCGAACGACCTTCTCGCCAATGTGATTGAGAGCGTGGCCGCACCGCGTATTTGAAGCTCGATGAGATTCATTCCGTCAACCAGACTACTCACGGTGCTCGGCTGGGCTGCCGTGGCAGCGTTGATAGCGCTGATTGCAGGCATGGAGGTCACGGACGTCGCCGTACCTACTCTCGCTGGACTAGTGCTGCTGGGCGCTGTGACATTCGGCGACTATCTGCACTCCCGGCGCGCATGGCGCAGTTCCGTCGTACGCCTGACACGCAACATGCCACCGGCATTCGCTCTGGGTGCGCGCCGACCCGTGACGTTGAGCTTCGAGGTCGAGGGACCGTTCCAGTGGCAGGGCCAGGTGTATGACGATGTCGATCCCAGTTTCAATTTCGAAGGCCTGCCGGCATCCCTGGACCTGACGCCGGGGAAGCGCATCGGTGTCACCTACGAGGTCATCCCAACACGGCGCGGCGAGGCGCTGTTTGGGGCTGCGCAACTGCGATTGCGGTCGCGGTGGGGTTGGTGCGAGCTGCTGGAGCGGATCGGCGCCCAACAGGTGCGCCGCGTGTATCCGGATTTTGCCCAGATAGCGCGTTATGCCTGGCTGGCCGGCGACCATCGGCTGCAGGAAATCGGGATCAAGACCTATCAGCAGCGCGGTGAAGGCACGGACTTCAAACAGCTTGCAGAGTATCGGTATGGGGACCCGGTGCGCCACATCGACTGGAAAGCTACGTTGCGGCGGGGATTGCCCATCATCCGTGAATTCCAGGATGAGCGCGATCAATGCATTTTGCTGTTGATTGACTGTGGTCGGCGCATGAGAGCCGACGACCGGCAGAACGGCGTGGGCACTTCTCATTTCGACCAGGTGCTGAATGCGGTGATGCTGCTGTCATACGTCGCCCTTCATCAGGGAGATGCAGTCGGAGCACTCACGTTCGGGACGCCCCCGGGCTCGGAGAAATCATTTGCGCCCGAGAAAGGCGTACATACCCTCAATGCAATGATGAGTGAGTTGTACGGTGTGCAGCCCACACCGACGCATTCCGACTATGTGTCCGCTGCGCTCGACTTGCTCAAGCGATATCACAAGCGGGCGTTGGTGATCATCATCACCAACTTCCGTGATGAGGACAGCAGCGAGTTGGGTTATGCGCTGCGGCTGCTGCGCACGCGGCACCTGGTCATGCTGGCCAGCCTCCGCGAGCGCATTGTGGGCGAATTGATGTCCCAGCCCATGTCGTCCGCCGATGCCATGCTCGACATCGCGAGCGCCCATCTAT
>Ga0268266_10003280_pt1 | contig 16280 bp, 12 predicted proteins | sample KBSS13metaG_FD_190356 | JGI IMG/M metagenome (GOLD analysis project Ga0268266, IMG submission 190356) | Switchgrass rhizosphere microbial communities from Kellogg Biological Station, Michigan, USA - KBS S1-3 metaG (SPAdes) (version 2) | ecosystem: Host-associated > Plants > Roots > Rhizosphere...
GTCCCAGTCGCCGACCCAGAGCTCCTCATAAGGGCCGTCGAGCAGCGCCTCGCAGCGATCGCGCAGCCGCCGCGCCGTCGCCCGCCGGGCGCCGATCACCAGCACCCGATCGGGGGGAGTTCCGGCCGCCGCCAGGTCGGCGAGCCGCCGCGCCAGCAGCTCGCTCTTGCCGGTCCCGGCCGCGCCGAGCACCAGCAGGGGACCGTCACGGTGCGCGGCGGCCCGCTGCCGCCCGCCCGTCTCCCCCTCTACCGACAGGTCGATCTGACGCATCGTCCAAAGCTAGCGCGCGGGAAGCACGCACCCGCGAATCCATAGAGTCCGGCCGCATGGACGTCTTCTCCGCCGACTGGCCAGGCATCTGTCGTCGCATCGTCGCGGCGCAGCGGCGCATCTTCGACCGCGTGGTGACGAGCGAGGAACGCACGCACTACGAGGGGGTCGGCGAGGGCGGCGACCACACGCTGATGATCGACCGCGAATGCGAGGACGAGGTCTTCGCCGAGCTGGAGAAGCTGGGCGCGGAAGGCGCGTCGTTCGTCGCGGTCTCCGAGGAGCGCGGCGAGGTGACCTTCGGCGACGGCGGTTCGGCCCGCGTCGTGATCGACCCGATCGACGGCTCGCTGAACGCGCGCCGCACGATCCCGTCCCACAGCCTCTCGATCGCGGTCGCCGAGGGCGACTCGATGGCCGACGTGCGCTTCGGCTTCGTCCACGACTTCGGCGCCGACGAGGAGTTCATGGCCACCCGCGGCGAGGGCGCCTCGGTCGGCGGCCGGGCGGCCCAGGTCTCCGCCGGCAACGGCAAGCTCGAAGTCGTCGGCCTCGAGTCGGCCGAGCCCGACTGGACGATCCCGGCGCTCCAGTCCCTCTCCGGCAACGCCTACCGCCTGCGCGTGGTCGGCTCGATCGCGATCACCGCCTCCTACGTCGCCGCCGGCCGCTTCGACGCCTTCCTCAGCCTCCGCCCGTGCCGCTCCGTCGACGCCGCCGCCGCCCAACTGATCGTCCGCGAGGCGGGCGGCGCGGTGGCCTTCGGCGACGGCGACCTCGCCGACGCCCCCCTCGACCTCAGCGCCCGTTACCCGATGACGGCCGCCCGCGACGAGGCGGCTCTGGCCGCCGTCCGCGCAGCGCAGAACGCGTAGCCGGCTCCCGCGGGTTGGGGCGGCTGAAGCTGGCGCCCGGGGGCCCAAGGGACGCAAGGGTCGTCGGCGAGAGCGGCCGTCTCGGTCACGGCCCTGGCTGGCTGTGGCCGTGGCCGAGACGGCCGGGAGTGCGGGGAGTGACGGGGAGCCTCCGGGCGTGCGCCTCGGGCGCGTCACGGGAGGTGCCCGGATCGCTCACCGGAGTCCCACGAGAGCGTCACGAGACTCGCAAGTGGTGACGGAGAGCGTGGGAAGTCCACGCTTCCGCGCGTGTTGGGCAACAGTCAATTCAGCGCTGCGTGGATTGACCGTGCTATAGGGCGGGAAATACACGCAGCGCGTTTTCGGGGCCTCTTTCCAGGCCCGAAAAGCGCACGAGGGTGTCGGAAGGCTGAGGGAAGTGTGGAGTTCCCGGCATCTCTCGCACGCCTTTGTGCCGGGTGTGCCTTCTCTCGCACGCACCCTTGACGTAAGTCCGACCTCCGCCCGAACCTGTGCCGGATGTTTCACGAACCTCCCGTCCTGGGCGTCTCATCGCGGTCACAGCCAGCCAGGACCGCGATGAGACGCCCAGGACGCCCCTAGGACTGCCGCCCCCGCCGGCACAACGACCGCCCCTTCCCGCCGCCCCCGTGTAACCAAAGCCGTACCGATGTTTAAGAACGTCTGTTCGTAGAAACGTATGTTCGCTAGACTCGGCCCCGCCCGAGCCATCCGACTAGACCAAGAGGGGTACGTCTTCATGGCAGACAGCACCAGCAGTAACGGCACCAGCAAATCGAAAACGCAGGCCAAACGCTCCACCACGGAAGCGAAAAAATCGGCCGCCAAATCCGCAAAAGCGACGAAAAAAGCGGCGACCAAGACCGCTGTCGCGGAGAAGAACCAGGCGCAGACGATCATCGAGACCGCCGTCGACTTCCCGGTCGGCATCGTCCTCTCGGCGAGCGACCGCCTGAACGACATCGTCGAGCCCTGGAGCAGCCGCACCAAGGCCGAGAAAGAGCTAAAGGCCTACCGCCGCAAGATCGAGAAAGCGGCCAAGCGCACCGAGAAACGCGGCTCGACCGCCCGCCGGCGCGCCGCCACCGAGGCGCGGAAGACCCGCACCCGGGTCGAGCGCGACGTCCGCAAGCGCCAGCAGGCCGTGACGTCGACCGCGACCTCGACGATCAAGACCAGCCGCACCGAGGTCGAGCGTCGGGTCAAGCAGGTCTCCGACCAGCTCTCCGCGCTGCCGAGCATCCGCTAGGTCCCAGCGCCACCAGCTTCACCAGGCCGCCTCGGGCTTCCGGGGCGGCCTTTTTCGTGGGCGCCGCCGGCCGATCGGGCTCAGCCGGTCACGGCCAGGGGACGGGACGTCGCCGGGGCGAACGCCCAGTTGCCGGTTGCCGGGACGAAGGCGCGGAACTGGAAGCGGACGCCGGCGCTGTCGTCGTCGCTGAACGTATACGGATAGGCGAAGCGGCCGGCGGAGTCGGTCTGCAGGGTGCGGAACTCCGACCAGGCGATGCCGGGCAGGCGGAACTCGAGCTGCACCGGCAGGCCGGTCGGCGGGATCCGCGCTTCCGGGTGCACGACCCGCCCGCGGAAGACCACCGGGGCGCCGCCGACCCGCACCCGCGCGGCCGAGACGCGTAGGCGGACCCCGGCCCGCACGCGCAGCCGCAGCCGGCGCCCGCTCACGCGGGTGAGGCGATGGGTGCCCGCGAACGCGGCGCTCACCTGCCGGCTCGGACCGGGCGCGAGCCGGAGGTGGAACGCGCCGTCGGCATCGGTCGTGAGGGGAGTGGTGCGGGTCCTCGTGCGGGCGCCGCGGGCGAACCTCTCGACCACGGCGACGCTTTGCCCGGGCAGCGGCTCGCCGTCCGCGTCCAGCAGCCGCCCGCCGACCAGGGCGCCGTGGCAGCACGGCAGCGAGCGGCTCGCCGGACGCTTGGCGAAGGAGCGGACGACGGTGCGGTGGCAGCGGCGGGCGCCGTCGTGGCGTGCGCACCGGGGCAGGACCAGCTGGTCGGCGCCGAAGCCGAACGCGAGCCGGGCCACCCGCTTCACCGGGTTCCGCAGGACGAGCGGCGCGCCGCCCGCCCCCAGGGTCGAGGCCGCCGAATTGCCCGCTTGGTCGTAGCCGATGGCGCGGAATTCGTAGTCCCCGCGCGGGTAGTCGTCGGAGCTCCAGCGGGCGACGAGCTTGCCGCGCTGCGCGTCGGTCGGCAGTGGCTGGAAGAGGCCGCCGCTGCCTGCCGGGCGCACTTCGATCGCGCCGCGGCCGGTCGCCGGGCCGGAGAGTCGGTCGGCGACGGTCGCCTCGATCCGCTCCGGGTCCCCGGGGTCGCCGGCGGCGAAGCGCACGGTCGGGGCGGTTTCGTCGATCCGCAGCGTCGTCTGCGCCGGGTGGGCGAACGGGAGGCTGCCGTCGCCCGCGTTGCCGACCGCGTCGCGCCCCCAGTAGACGACCTTATGGGTGCCCTCGCCGGCCACCGTCGCGCCCGCGGAGGCGCCGGGCGCGAGCAGCGCCGGCCCGCCGTCGACTTCGATCGCGGTCACCGGCCCGCCCGCCCCGTCCGGCGTCATCCCGGAGAGGGGATCGGTGGCGAGCGCGGTCACCTTCACCGGTCCCGTGGCCCAGCCGGCGGGCGCGCCTTCGAGCCGCACCTGCGGCGGCGTCCCGTCGACGCCGATCGGCCGGGTCGCGACGGTCGCCGAGTCCATCCCCGACCCGGACACCGCCACCGCGTGGACGTAGCTGATCCCTTCCGGCGGGGCCGGGAGGGAGACGGAGCCGGCGCCGACCCCGCCGAGGTCGAGCTCCCCCGGCGCGCAGCGGTCGGCGCGGGCGCAGGGCGAGGCGCTCGCCGCGCCGTCGATCGAGACCGCGTAGCCCTGGATGCCGGACAGCGGAAGCGGCGCCGCCGGCGGAGCGACGTGGATCGGGACCGGAGTGCCGGGCGCGACCCAGGCCGGCGCCGAGACCGACGCGGCCGGCGGCCGGGCGTCATCGAAGTAGACCGGCACGACGGCCGGAGGGCCGTCCGGCGTCGACTCGTAGGGACGATGGTCCCAGACTTCGACCAGGTAGACGCCGGGGGTGGGAGGGACGCTGACCACGCGCACGGCGACCTGATCTTCGACGGTCTGGTCGGAGAAGCCGGCCAGGTAGGTGCGCCCGGGGCCGCGGATCGCGTACTTGACGACCGAGACGAACGGCGTCGGTGGGTTCGGGTCCCATTCGACCCTGAATTCGTTGTCGGCATGCCAGACGTCGCCGCCGTAGATGTGGAGGCCGGTGACGGTGATGCCGTCGGAGGCGCCGGCCGGGGAGGGGAGGCTGGCCGCCAGGGACGTAACGGACGCGAGGGCGAGGGCCGCGAGGAGTGCCGCCGCCGACCTGCGCTGCCTGGCGGCGCTCACGGGCCGAACTCCCCGGCGGCGGTGCCGCTCGACGAGGCTCCCGAGGAGGAGCTGCCGCTGCTCGACGGTGGGGCCGAGTAGGTGCTCGTCGATTCGGTCACGGTCGGTTCCGGCGCCGCTTCGACGAATTCGGTCGCCCCGGTTTCGGTCGGTGGGGTTTCGGCGATGGCTTCTTCGATCGGCGCCGCTTCGTGATCGGGATCCCGCCGCTCCGGTTCCTGCTTCTGGGGCTTTTCCTCGGTCGGCGGCGCTGCTTCCTTGGGCTGCGGTTCCGGTTCGACCACGGCTTCGTTCGTTTCTTCGGGCGGCGCCGGTTCGTAGTCGCTCGTTTCGCTTTCCAGGTCCTCGACCAGGTGCCGGTGGTGGTGGGCGACCTTCGCGGGCGGCGCCGCGTGGTGCGCGGGCGGGTCGAGCAGCGGCGCCGGGACGACCCCGGTCGCGACGCAGGCAGCGGCCCCGCCGACGGTCCCGGCGCAGAGGGCCAGCACCTTGGCGAGCGCCGTCATCCCGGCGCCCCGCGTGCCGCCCGCCGCGGCGAGCCCGCCGAGGGTCGAGTCGGAGGAGCCCGACCCGCCGCCGACCCGGGTCGCCACCGCGGCGTAGGCGTCGTGGAGGCGGCCGGCGATCGTCCCGCGGGCGGGCGGCACGATCGGCAGCAGCGCCGCCGCGGCCCCGGGCGCGGCGCGGTAGGCGCGCAGGGTCGAGCGGCAGTGGGGGCAGGTGCGGAGGTGGTCGCGCAGGGTGGCGACGTCAGCGGCCTCCGCCTCCTCGTCGGCGAAGGCGGAGAGGAGCGGCGCCAGCTCGTTGCAGCGGGCGCCGCCCTCGCGGCGGATGAGGAAGTGGCGGAAGCGCTCGCGTCCCTCGGCGATCGCGCGGTTCACTTTGCGCGGCGAGTAGCCGGTGATGTCGGCGATCTCGCGGTAGGAATAGCCCTCGGCGAGCAGGCCGAGCGTGCGCACCTCCTGCGGCTTCAGCGTCGCCAGGGCCTCGCGGCTGCGCTCGATCGCCTCATGGCGCTCGGCCCGCTCGGCCGGCCCGGCGACCTCGGCGGGCAGCATCGCGACCCAGTCCTCGCGACCCGGCACCGGGGTCGCGGCGGCGGGCCCGGCGAGGGTGCGCTCGCGCTCTGCCCGCACCGCCAGCGCCTCGTGCTTGACCACGGTCTGGGTCCAGCGGATCAGGTCGCGCGGGTTTTCGGTGGGCGCTTTGTTCAGCAGGATCTCGAGGCCGCGCTGCAGCGCTTCGTCGGCGTCGTCGACGCAGATCGAGTACCGCTGCGCGGTCCGGCGCAGCACCGCTTCGTTGCCGGCGAAGGTCTCGACCGCGACCCGTTTGCGCGCGCCCGCCTCGATCGGCGGCGCCCCGTCCAGCTCGAAATCGTCGATGTCCACGTCCACCGGAGCGCTCTCGCGCTCCGCCCCACTGCCCAGACCCACTAGTTCGATCTCCCCCGTCCGGTTTATTTCGCTCCATCAAACACTGCCGGCCAAGGGCTGGGCGGCGGTATTTTTACCCCCCTTTTTGGCACTACCGGTCACGAAACTCGCGCAATTTGGAAAGAACGAGTCACGGAGGCGGGCCGTCCGGGCCAAGCCGATAGCATCGCCCGCATGACTACTTGTGTAGTGACCGGCGGCGCGGGATTCCTCGGCTCCCACCTCTGCGAGAAACTGCTCGGAGCGGGGCACCGGGTGCTCTGTCTCGACAACCTCGAGACCGGATCGCTGGAGAACATCGCCCACATCCGCGACGAGAACTTCGAGTTCCGGCACACCGACATCACCGAGTACGTCGACGTCCCGGAGCCGGTCGACTTCGTCTACCACCTGGCTTCGCCGGCCAGCCCGATCGATTATCTGCGGCTGCCGCTGCACACGCTGAAAGTCGGTTCGCTGGGCACCAACCACATGCTCGGCCTGGCCAAGTGGAAGCGCGCCCGCTTCCTGATCGCCTCGACCTCCGAGGTCTATGGCGATCCCAAAGTGCACCCGCAGCGGGAGGACTACTGGGGCCACGTGAACCCGATCGGCCCGCGCGGCGTCTACGACGAGGCGAAGCGCTACGCGGAGGCGCTGACGATGGCCTACCACCGCCAGCAGGGCGTCGACACCGCGATCGTCCGCATCTTCAACACCTACGGGCCTCGCATGCGCCCCCACGACGGCCGCGCGATCCCGACCTTCCTGCGCCAGGCCCTCCAGGACCGGCCGCTCACCGTCTTCGGTGACGGCGCCCAGACGCGCAGCTTCTGTTACGTCGATGACCTGATCCGCGGCATCGTCTCGCTCGCCGAGTCCGACGTCCACACGCCGGTCAACATCGGCAACCCCGACGAGTTCACCCTCCTCGAACTGGCGAAATCCGTGATCGAGGTGACCGACTCCCGCTCGGAGATCGTCTACGAGGCACTCCCCACCGACGATCCCCAGCAACGCCGCCCCGACATCGGCCGCGCCCGCGACCTCCTGAGTTGGGAACCGACGATCAAGCTCGACGAGGGCCTGCGCCGCACGATCGACCAGTCGGGGGTCGAGCGGTTGGTGGGGGCGGGGGACTAGGTAGGAGGCTCCCCCGGCCGGTGTTCCGGCGGGGGCGGCAGTCCTAGATGCGGCCTGGGCGTCTCACGGCGACCCTGGCAGGCTGTGGCCGCCATGAGACGCCCAGGACGTGAAGGTCTCGTGAAGATGTGCGCAGGGTTCGTCACGCTTCCGCCCGGAACTCCACACCCCCCTCACGCTTCTGCAACGCCCCCAGGTTGATGGGCCGAAAAGTACGCCTATAGGGCTACTTTTCGGCCCATCAACATTTCCGGTTCGACGGAATGCGCACGAAACATGAGGAACCTGCGCGGAGGTGTGGAGTTCGTGGCGTATCCCGCAACGGCGTCGCACTTTCTCCATCGTTTTCATACCTCGGCCGCTCTCGCCGGGACGCCTCGCGTCCCTTTCCCCGGGCGCCAGCTTCAAACGGCCCGGTCCTTTCCCGGGGGACGCCCCACGAAAAAGGGCGGCCCGGAGGCCGCCCTTTCCCGAACTTCTCCGCTGCGGGCTATTCGCCGGTCGCGGTGAAGGAGAACGAACCGAGGGATTCGCCCGGTTTGATGTGGTCGTTGGCCACTTTTTCGGCACCGGCTTTTTTGGCCGCTGCTTCGATTTCCGCTTTGCTCATTTTCGGGGTTTTGCCTTCGGCGGCTTCTTTTTCGGCCTGTTTCTGGAGTTCGGCACCGACCTGCAGTGCGTATGCCCCTTCGTAGACCTTCACGAAGCCCTCGAGGACTTCAGCTGCCACCGGCTGGATGACGCTGGTCGCGCTGATGCTGACCGTGCGGGTAGCCGGGCTCGGCGTGTTGCTGGTGATCGTCAGATCGGCGATCGAGCTGCGGCCCAGGTTGCCGACGTTCAGCGGCTTTTTGCCTTCGACTTCGACGTTCGATTCGCCGTTCACTTCGACCGTGGCGGTCTTCGCGGCGAGGTCGACACCGATCGCCCCGAGGGTGATCGTGGTCGAGAACGTGGTGCCCGGGATGTTCTGCACCAGTTTGATGCCGCCGGAGCTGTTGACCTGGCCTTCGGTGCCCAGCGGCGAGATGGTGCCACCGCTGATGCCGGAGCTGTAGGTCGTCCCGTTGACGGTCGTCGGGCTGATCGTCTGGACTTCCACGCCGACGTCTTTCAGCTTGCCGAAGAGGCCCGAGTCACCGGCGTAGCTCATCGTGCCGGTCGGCAGGACGTTGTCGGTTTTCGGTTCGACTTCGGTCGTCGTCTTGCCAAGCACCATGTTCGCCTTGAAGGCGGGCTGGGTCTTGACGGTCTTGGTCTTGGTGATCGTCTTGCCGTTCTTCTTGACCTTGACCTTGACCTTGGTGGGCTTCGGGGTCAGGGCCTTGTTCAGCGCGTTGGCGCCGGCTTTGGTCAGCTTCAGGCTCTTCGCCGTGATGCTGTTGCCGAAGCCGAGACGGGCGGACGAAGCGCCGCCAAGCGTCGCGATCTGGACTTTCTTGCCGCCCGCGGTCGCGGTCAGGGTTTTCTTCGAGGTGTTGATTTCGAAGGCCTTGAGGGCGATCGACTTCTTGCCCCAGGTGATCTTCAGGCCACCGCTGTGGGTGACCGTGCCGGCCCCGGTGGTCGGTTCGATCGAACCGCCGGTGACCGCGAAGGTCGCTTTGGTGCCTTTGAGCGTGGCGGGCTTGATGGCCATGACCTTGATGCCGGCCTTCTTCGCCTTGTTGTTGAAGCCACTATTGATGGTCAGCGTGGTGCTGCCTTTGGCGATCGGATTGGATGCGGCGGAAGCGAGCGGTGCGAGAACCAACATCGCGGCTACGGCCGCGGCCACGATTGCGACCGGCAGCATCCTTCCCCTGGCTCTGCCGAGCCGGGTTGATTCAGACATGTATTCCTCCAAATTTCGTTTTGTCGCCCCCTGCTGTCTCCCTAGGCGACTTGCGACAAGTCGATTACGGCAAGCCTATTGACGGCCTGCGACGTTTCAACCCCGCCGGGGACCGCTGGTTGCGGTCTCCCAATATCCTCTTTCCCATGGCGACGACTCCTGACTCCTCCGCGGAGGAGGCCCACCGCACGATCGCGCCGCTCGTCGGACCCGATGACGAGCGCGTGTTCACCGACTCCGGGATCGAGATCCAGAGTCTCTACGACGCGAGCGACGTCGCGCCGGGGCTCGAGGAGCGGCTGGGGGAGCCAGGCACGCCGCCCTTCACCCGCGGCATCCACGAGGGGATGTACCGGGACCGCCTCTGGACGATGCGCCAGTACGCGGGATTCGCCTCCCCCGAGGACACCAACGAGCGCTATCGCTACCTGATCGAGAATGGCTCGACCGGCCTCTCGATGGCCTTCGACCTGCCGACCCAGCTCGGCCGCGACTCCGACGATCCGCTCTGTTACGGCGAGGTCGGGCGGACCGGGGTCCCGATCGACACGATCGAGGACATGCGGATCTGCTTCGACCAGATTCCGCTCGACAGCGTCTCCACCTCGATGACGATCAACGCGCCCGCCGCCTGCCTGCTGCTGCTCTACGAGCTGGTCGGCGAGGAGCAGGGCGTCCCGTCCCAGAAACTGCGCGGCACGGTCCAGAACGACGTGCTGAAGGAGTACATGGCGCGCGGGAACTACATCTTCCCGCCGGTGCCGACGATGCGCCTGACCACGGACATCTTCGAGTACTGCCAGGAGAACGTGCCGAAATGGAACACGATCTCGATCTCCGGCTACCACATCCGTGAGAAGGGCTGCTCGGCAGTGCAGGAGGTCGCCTTCACGCTCTCCAACGCGATCGCCTACGTCGAGGCGGCGCTGGACCGAGGGCTGAAGATCGACGAGTTCGCCCCGCGGCTCGCCTTCTTCTTCAACTGCCACAACCAGGTGTTCCAGGAGATCGCCAAGTTCCGCGCCGTGCGCCGGATGTGGGCCAAAATCGTGAAAGAGCGCTTCGGTGCGGAGAACCCGAAATCGATGCAGATCCGCTTCCACACGCAGACCGGGGGCGTGACGCTGCAGGCGCAGCAGCCCGAGGTCAACATCGTGCGGGTGGCACTGCAGGGCTTCGCCGCGGTCGCCGGGGGCACCCAGTCGCTCCACACCAACGGCTTCGACGAGGCTCTGGCCCTGCCGACCGAGCGCTCCGCCCGGATCGCCCTGCGCACCCAGCAGGTGCTCGCCTACGAGTCGGGCGTCGCCGAGACGGTCGACCCCTTCGCGGGCTCCTACTTCGTCGAGTCCCTGACCGACGAGGTCGAAGCGCGCTCCTGGGAGCTGATGGGCAAGGTCGAGGAGATCGGCGGCTCGGTCGAGGCGCTGGAGTTCATGCAGCGGGAGATCGAGGAGTCCGCGCACAGCTACCACGAGCGCCAGCGCTCGGGCCAGGACATCATCGTCGGCGTCAACAAATTCGTCACCGACCAGGTCGACGACGTCGACATCCTCAAGGTCGACCCGGAGTCCGAGCAGCGCCAGCTCGCCCGCCTCAAGGCCTTCAAGGAGAACCGCGACCAGGCGACCGTCGCGGCCAAGCTCGAGGATCTGCGCAACGTCGCCCGCGGCGACGGCAACCTCCTGCACCCGATCCGCGCCGCCCTCGCCGCCGACGCCTCCCTCGGCGAGGTCTGCAACGCCATGCGCGACGTCTTCGGCGAATACAAGGGCGGCGCTTTCTTCTAGGCGGCGGGCTAGCTCTCCTCGAGCAGGCCCTCCTCCTCGACCAGGCTGAGGGCGAGGGTGCGGTAGCCGACGGACTCGAAGAGGACGACCACGCGGTCGCGGTCGTAGCGCTGAACTTCGCCCGGTCCCCAGGCTTTGTGGGTGACGGCGGTGCCGATCGGGAAAGGGCGCTCGGCTTCGTCGGGCTTGACCAGGCCGGCATCGCAGTTGTCGCAGTAGAAGCACGGGACCTCGTGCTCCTCGCCGAAGTAGCTGAGGATGTGGTCGCGGCGGCAGCCCTGGGTCTCGGCGTAGGAGCGCATCATGTCCAGGCGCGTTTTGTCGAACTCGCGGCGTTCGCCGCTCTCGCGGACGCCTGACTGGACCGCGTCCTCGAGGGTCGGGCCGCCCGGCGCCCGGCGCACCTCGCCACCGGGGGAGATCTCCAGCCAGCCGATCTCCTCGAGGCGGCCGACCGCCTCCAGCACCTTGGAGCGGGAGAGGTCGAGGCGCTCCACCAGCGCCGCCGGATCGGCCTCGCCGTCGGCCGCCTCGACCGCGTGCCCGATCGCTTCCAGGCCCTCGCCGTCGATCCCGCCCGCGCTGCCGAGGAAGCGGCGGATAGCTTCGTCCTCGGGGCGGTAGAAGAGGACCACCTCGCCAGGCTCGCCGTCGCGCCCGGCGCGTCCGACCTCCTGGTAGTAGGAGTCGATCGAGTCCGACGGCCCGGCGTGGAAGACGAAGCGCACGTTCGGCTTGTCGATCCCCATGCCGAAGGCGGTGGTGGCGACGATCACGTCGACCTCGTCGGCCATGAAGGCGTCCTGCAGCTCGCCGCGGTGCTTCGCCGCGAGCCCCGCGTGGTAGGCGGCCGCGTTGACCCCCGCGGCCCGCAGCTTCTCGGCGAGCTCCTCGCTCGTCCTGCGCGTGGCGATGTAGACGATGCCGGGCTTGGGGGCGTCGGCGACCGCTCCCACCAGCGCCTCCTCTTTGGCCTTCGCCTCGGTGAAGCGGCGCACCGCGAAGTGGAGGTTGGGTCGGTCGAAGCCGCGGATCACCTGGGCGGGGTCCTTCATCCCGAGCCGCTCGACGATCTCGCGGCGGACCGGGGGAGAGGCGGTCGCGGTCAGCGCCAGGATCGTGGGACGGCCGAGGCGCTCGGCGAAGGCCCCCAGCTGGAGGTAGTCGGGGCGGAAGTCGTGCCCCCACTCGCTGATGCAGTGGGCCTCGTCGACGACCAGCAGCGAGGGTTCGGTCGCCGCCAGCTCCTCCAGCACCTCCGGTTTGGCGAGCTGCTCCGGCGCCAGCAGGACGAACTCGTGCTCGCCGCGCTCCAGCGCCTCGATCAGCTCATGCCGCTTCTTCGCCGAGACGGTCGAGTTCAGCTCCGCCGCCTCGCCGTCCCCGATGTGGTCCTCGATCGCCTCGACCTGGTCGCGCTGCAGGGCGATCAGCGGGGAGACGACGATCGTCGGCTTGCCGAGCAGCTCCCCCGCCAGCTGGTAGATCGCCGACTTGCCGTAGCCGGTGGACATCACGGCGAGCGTGTCGCGGCCCCCGAGGACCGCTTCCGTCGCCTCCAGCTGCCCGCGGTGGAGCTCCTCGATCCCCAGCTTCTCCCGCGCCAGGCGTTCGATCCGCTCCGCGTCCGTCATCGCGTCACCGTACCCAGTGGCCGGGGCGACGACGCCGGACCCCGTGCGCCGGCGCGATGAACTTTCCCGCCCAAACGGCGGGGGCGGCAGGAACGGCGCCGCGATGGCAGAAACCGGGGCAGATGATCGAGGCATCAAGGACCTTGATGAAGTCGGAGCCGGAGCTCGCCGAGCTGATCGCCGAAGCCGAAGGCGTCGAGGTGACGATGGCCGAAAAGGGCTTCGGCACGCGAGTCCAGGTGCGTGCGGACGAGGAGACGGGGCTGGAGGTGGCCGACTTGGAGGCCTTCCTCGACCGGCTCGCGGAACCGCAGCGACGCCCCTTCGTCTGAGGACTTCCACCAAAGCGACAACAAAGGCCCGCCCCCCGGCGGGCCTTTTGTTTTCCGGTCCACATAGAATCCGCGCGCCCCGTCGGCCATCCCCGTCGGCCCCCTTCCATGGCACCCGATATCCGCGAGAAAAACCCGGTCACCCACGAGGAGAAGCTTGCCTATCTGCGCGAACTGCGCGAGGCGGCGATCCACTCCGCTTCCGAGGAAGCGGTCGAGAAGCAGCACGCCCGCGGCAAGCTGACCGCGCGCGAGCGCATCGACCTGCTGCTCGACCCGGGCTCCTTCGAGGAGCTCGACACCTTCGTGCGCCACCGCACCTACGACTTCGAGATGCAGAAGAAACGGCCGTGGGGCGACGCCGTCGTCACCGGCCACGGCACGATCGAAGGCCGCACGGTCTTCGTCTTCTCCCAGGACTTCACCGTCTTCGGCGGCAGCCTCGGCGAGGTCATGGCGGAGAAGATGTGCAAGGTGATGGACCTTGCCGCCGAGGTCGGGGCGCCGGTCATCGGCATCAACGACTCGGGCGGCGCCCGGATCCAGGAGGGCGTCGTCTCCCTCGGCGCCTACGGCGACGTCTTCGCCCGGAACGTCAAATGCAGCGGCGTGATCCCGCAGATCAGCCTGATCATGGGCCCCTGCGCGGGCGGCGCGGTCTACTCGCCGGCGATGACCGACTTCATCTTCATGGTCAAAGAGACCAGCCACATGTTCATCACCGGCCCGGAAGTGATCAAAACCGTGACCGGCGAGGAAGTCGAGTTCGAGGCCCTGGGCGGCGCGATGTCGCACAACTCGAAATCGGGGGTCGCGCACTTCGCCTCCGAGAGCGAGGAGAGCTGCCTCGAGGACGCCCGCTATCTGCTGAGCTTCCTGCCCTCGAACAACCTGGAGCTGCCGCCGCGCTTCGAGCCCACTGACGACCCGGAGCGCGAAGACGAGGACCTCGACACCGTCGTCCCCGACGACCCGTCGAAACCGTACGACATGCGCGAGGTGATCAAGCGCATCTTCGACGACGAAGAGTTCTTCGAGGTCCACGAGCACTTCGCCAAAAACATCATCTGCGGCTTCTCCCGGCTCGACGGCTATCCGGTCGGGATCGTCGGCAACCAGCCCGCCTTCCTGGCCGGCGTGCTCGACATCGAGGCCTCCGAGAAGGCAGCCCGCTTCGTCCGCACCTGCGATTGCTACAACGTGCCGATCGTGACCCTGACCGACGTGCCCGGCTTCCTGCCCGGCACCGATCAGGAGTGGAACGGGATCATCCGCCACGGCGCCAAGCTCCTCTACGCCTACACCGAGGCGACCGTGCCGAAGCTCACCGTCGTCACCCGCAAGGCCTACGGCGGCGCCTACGACGTCATGGCGTCCAAGCACATGCTCGCGGACTTCAACTACGCCTGGCCGACCGCCGAGGTCGCGGTGATGGGCCCCGAGGGCGCGGTCAACATCATCTACCGCAAAGACATCGCCGGCTCGCCGACGCCCGACGAGCGCCGCCAGAAGCTGATCGACGACTACAAAGCCCACTTCGCCAACCCGTACTCGGCGGCGGAGCGCGGCTACATCGACGACGTCATCGAGCCCCGCCAGACGCGCCCGAAGCTGATCAAAGCCCTCCGCATGCTGCAGTCCAAGCGCGTCCCGCAGCCGAAGCGCAAGCACGGCAACATCCCGCTCTAAGCGACCTCCGCGTCCCCCAAGGGGGGAGAGATCCCGCCCGCTGTTCCTTATGCGCCTGTGAGGCGCATAAGGAACAGCTCAAGCGGAGGGACCTGGCGAGAAGCCGGGGCGATGGCGTCGACACAGCAGGGACTCGTTACGCGGGAACAGCTTCGCAAGCTGGGGCTCACCGACAACGCGATCTCGAAAGCGCTGGACCGAGGGTGGCTGCGGCCGGTGTTCCATGGCGTCTTCGCGGTCGGGCATGAGCACCTCACCGTCCACGCGCGCTTGCTTGCCGCCACCATGGCTTGCGGGGAGGGGAGCGTGGTGTCGCATGGGACGGCGGCTTGGGTGCTCGGGCTTCGGCGGGGGCGGCCGAAGGAAGTCGACGTTATCGCGCCGGTCGAAGCGGGGAGGAAGATCGCGGGGATCAAACGGCGCTTCGTGCCGCTGCCCGTCGGCGGGGAAGTCTGGCGGGGAAATGGCTTCCTGCTCACGAGTCCGGCGAGGACGATCGTCGACTGCGCCGGGATCCTCGACGCCCGCGAGGTCGGCGAACTGATCGAGCAGGCGTCGGTGGAGGGGCTCCTCGACGTCGTCGCGATCGACCGGGTCCTCGACGGGCCACGGCGGCGCGGGACGAAGACGCTGCTCTTGGCGGTCGCGCCTTGGCGCCGTTATCGCCGCGGGATCAAGATCCGCAGCCGCATGGAGGCGAAGCTGCTGCCCCTCCTGAGCGAAGCCGCGCTGCCGATCCCTCAGACCAACGCGAAGCTGCGCCTCGCGCGCAAGGTCTACGAGGTCGACTTCCTCTGGCGTGAGCAGAAGCTGGTGGTCGAAACCGACGGCGGGCGCTTCCACGACAACCCGGCGGCGGGGGAGAGGGACAGCGAACGCAACCACGCGCTCGCGGCGGCGGGCTACCACCTGCCGCGGCTCGGCTGGGAGGACCTTCGCGACCGGCCCGAGGCGACGATGCGCGAGATCGCGCAGCTACTGCGCTAGCGGCCCGCGTCCGGGACGGCGACCACCCGCGAAGGGGCATCCAGGCGCTGTCGCCGAAATACGCCCAGAGGCCCGCGCCGAACGGCGCTGCCGACGTCGATTGAAGCCGGCGGCCAGCTCGGCCTCTTCGGGATCCGCGAGCTCGGTGGCGGAAGGCGCCGGAGACCATCGAGGCGAGGGCGGGACCGTCACGATCAGAAGAAAGATGTCCCCGCGGGAATCTTCGTTACTCGATGCGGTTCATGCGACCTCGGGAGATCGTCTCGCGGAGGCCGCGGCGGAGTCGGAGGCCGCTGGAGAGGCCCCAGAGTCCGCCGAGGGTGAAGAGCACGCCGAAGGCGATGAACACGCCTGAGTCGGCGAGGAGGCCGCCGGCGAGCAAGGCGATGCCGAGCGGGAGTCGGATCCCCGTCATCAGGGTGTATGGGAGCCGGCGTCGCTGGTCGCGCCGCGCGTACCCGGCGGCGAGCTCGATCTCCTCTTGGGAGGAAAGGAGGGCGCCGGAGCGGGCGGCGCGGGCGATCCGGGTGCGGTCGGCGGGGGAGAGGGCGCGCCAGCGTTCCTGCCAGACCGGGTCGTCCCCTTCCTTCCGCCAGACGAGGAGGAAGGCGAAGAGGACGATCAGCGCGAGGGCGATGTCGACCAGGTCGGTGCGCACCGCGCGAGGCTAGTGGGCGGCGGTGGCCTCGGCCTCGGCGATGCCCGCGGGCGTTGCGGTGCCGCCGCCGGGCGCCCCGCCGCGGCCGGGGGTAAGGCCGGCGTCGTCTGATGAGAGGCGGTGGGCGAGGTAGACGGGGATGATCGAGAGGAGGATCAGGATGACCGCGACGGCGGGGACGATCGGGAGCTCTTTGGGGCGGAAGAGGTTGCGGAAGATCCAGATCGGGAGGGTTTCTT
>Ga0268266_10003282_pt1 | contig 16272 bp, 15 predicted proteins | sample KBSS13metaG_FD_190356 | JGI IMG/M metagenome (GOLD analysis project Ga0268266, IMG submission 190356) | Switchgrass rhizosphere microbial communities from Kellogg Biological Station, Michigan, USA - KBS S1-3 metaG (SPAdes) (version 2) | ecosystem: Host-associated > Plants > Roots > Rhizosphere...
TACGCGAGCCTCGAAGACGAAGGGCTCGTCGCCGGCCAGCACGGCCGCGGCACCTTCGTCGCCGACGGGGTGCGCACCGCGCCGGAGCTGGAGGAGATCGCCGTCGAGGCGATCCGCAAGGCGACCGCCGCCGGCCTCTCCGCCCGGGCGCTCGCCGAGGTCGTCCTCGTCTGCGCCGCGATCCCCGGCGACACGCTCGGGGACGCCGGGGCCGCGCCCGCCCCCGGGGCGCTCGACCCGGCCGAAGCCGAAGCGATCGGCGTCCGCCGGGAGCTCCGCCGCCAGATCGGCGTGCTCGAGCGGGAGCTCGCCGACTTCGCCCGCTACATCCCGGTCGACATGCCGACGGCGCCGCGCGTCACCTCGGCACACGTCGCCGGGGTGGAGGAGCTCGAGCAGACCAGGGACACGCTCGTCGCCCAGCTCTCGGAGGCGCGCCGCGCCGCCGAGCGCCGCGCCGCCGAGGACGCTCGTCGCCGCGCCGGCGAGGAGTCCGCCGCACAGGAAGCAGGGGAGGCCGGGCCGCTGGCCCGGGCGATGGGCTGGTGGCGGGCGAAGCGGTAGCTCGAAGCCTGGGCCGGGTCGCTCCGGTGTTCGAGGAAGTGGGGAGCATGGTCGTCCTCACCATGCGCACGGTGCTCTCCGCGGCGCGCGCGCCCTACCCCTACGGCGACGAGCTGGTCGAGCAGGTCATGTTCGCGATTCGGCTCTGCTGGCTGCCGCTGCTCGCCTCCACCTTCGCCCTCAACCTCGGGGCACCCGGGCTGCAGGCCGCCGGGCCGCTACACGTCTTCGGCTCGCTCGACCGGCTCGGCGGCTTCTTCGTCCTCACCGCCGTCCGCTGGATCGGCCCGCTGGTCACCGCGATCGTCGTCGCCGGGGTCGCCGGGACCGCGATCACCGCCGACCTCGGTGCCCGCAAGATCCGTGAGGAGCTCGATGCCCTCCAGGTGCTCGGCGTCGACCCGGTGAAGAACCTGGTCGTCCCGCGCTTCCTCGCGCTGGTCCTGGTGACGGCGCTCTTCGACGCCTTCGCGATCCTCTTCGGGCTCGCCGCCGGGATCCTCGCCGAGCTGATCTACCGCCAGAGCCTCGGCGGCTTCTTCGCCACGCTCTTCTCCAACGCCTCGACCACCGACGTCTGGGGATCGGTCCTGATGTGCTCGATCTTCGGCGCGATCATCGCCGTGGTCTGCTGCTACAAGGGCATGACGGCGTCGGGCGGGGCGGCGGGCGTCGGGCGGGCGGTCAACCAGGCGGTGGTGATCTCGCTGGTCGCGGTCTCGGCCTTCAATTACGTCTTCACCGCGGTCCTCCTCGCCACCCATCCCGACCTGCAGACGATCCGATGAGCGACGGGACGAGGGCTCGCCCGGGGGCGGCGCTCGGTTGGCTCGTCACCTTCGGCGAGATCTCGCGCTTCGGCTCGCGTGTCATGGGGATCGTGTGGACGGGGCGGGCGCTGCGGTTCTTCGGCGAGGGGATCAGGCAGGCGGGCATCCTGATCTTCGGCTCCGCGCTCGTCATCTGGGGCGTGGTCTTCATCTACGGACTGCAGTGCGGGATCCAGGGCGCCTACTTCTTCCGCGCCAACGGGGCGCCCGCCTACGCCGGCCTTTTCGCCGCCTTCTGCGACCTCCGCGAGGCGCTCCCGTACGCCTTTGGCTACATCCTCTCGGCGAAGGTGGGGACCGGGATCGTCGCCGAGCTCGGCGCGATGCGGATCAACGAGGAGATCGACGCCCTCGAAGTGATGGGCGTGCCGCCGATCACGTTCCTCTGCGGCTCCCGCCTCCTGGGCGCCTGGATCGCCCTCCCGTTCATCTACCTCATCGGCATCGGCGTCATGTACCTGGCCAGCTACCTCGCCGTGGTGAAGCAGATCGGCGACGTCTCCGGCGGCGGCTACTCCCTCATCTTCTGGATGTTCCAGGATCCCACCGACGTCGTCTACTCGATCGTCAAGGGCATGACGATGGCCACCGTGATCGTGCTGGTCGGCTGCTACTACGGCTACAACGCCAAAGGCGGCCCGGTCGGCGTCGGCACCGCGACGGCGAAGTCGATGGCTTTCAACATCGTCGCCGTCCACATCATCGGCATGGTCGGGACGTTGGTCTTCTGGGGCGCCAATCCGCGGTTGCCGATCGGGGGGTGATCTGCCAGCGGGTGCTTCCGGGTGTTGTGCCGGCCGTTGCGGCAGTCCTAGGACGTGAGGGAGTGCGTCTCTCGGCACAGGTCCGGGCGGAGGTCGGACTTACGTCGCAGGTGCGTGCGAGAGATGCCACACCCGGCACGAAGCCGTGCGAGAGATGCCGGGAACTCCACACTTCCCCTGACCTTCCGACACATTCGTGCGCTTTTCGGGCCTGGAAAGAGGCCCCGAAAACGCGCTGCGTGCTTTGACCTTGCTACAGCACGGTCAATACACGCAGCGCGTAATTCGGTGTTGTCCGACACGCACGGAAGCGTGGACTTCCCACGCTCTCCGTCACGACTTGCGAGTCTCGTGACTCTCCCGTGGGACCCGCGTGCGTCCCGCGTCGCAGAGCCTTCACGGATCCGTCACTCCCACAGACCCGCCCTCTCGGCGGCGGCCACAGCCTGCCAGGGCCGCCGCCGAGAGGGCAGCGTCCCTTGGTCGTCCCTCGCCTCCGATGCATTCTCGACCGGTCGGGTAGAAAATGCCTCACGTGAACGAATGGGACCTTCTTTGGCGGCTCGGGTTGGCGCTCGTGCTCTCGGCCTCGATCGGCCTCGACCGGGAGCTGCGGCAGAAAAGTGCGGGGCTGCGGACCTACACGTTGGTCGGGTTGGGGTCGGCTCTGTTCATGCTGATCTCGAAGTACGGGTTCTTCGATGTGCTCGGTCGGGACGTGGTGCTCGATCCGTCGCGTGTCGCGGCGCAGATCGTCTCCGGGATCGGCTTCATCGGCGCCGGGCTGATCTTCGTCCGCCAGGACGCGGTGCGCGGGCTCACCACGGCCGCGGGGGTGTGGCTGGTGGCCGCGATCGGCGCCGCGGCCGGGGCCTCGCTGCCGGTGCTGGCGATCGCCGGGACGGTCGCCTACTTCATCACCGTCCACATCCTCGCGCCGCTGTCGCGGCGGCTGCCCGCGTCGCCCTACGCGCCCTCCGCCGTGCGGGTCGTCTACGAGGACGGCCGCGGCATCCTCCGCAAGGTGCTGGAGGCCTGCACCTCCCGCGACTTCAAGGTCGCCGACGTCAGCGTCGATCGCGGGGAGGACCCGGGCCAATACGTCGCCGTCTCGCTGGAGGTCCACGGCCGCGGATCGGTCGCCTCCCTGGCCGCCGATCTGAACGAGATCGACGGCGTCCACGCCGTCCACGCGGGCGACGTCAACGAGATCTTCGAATAGCGCCGCGCCTCGCCGCGCCGGTCCCAGCGCCCTTGCAGCGCCGCAACCTGAAAGCCCGCTTTATGTCGGACATGTATAAGTCCGCGACCGGCTGCCCCTTGGTCGGTGACCAAAAACCGACACGAGGGCAGGGGAGCAAGCGTGGTCGATTCTCCGCAGTCTCCGCAGGACGCCGGCAGCCGCAAGGCACGTGCCTACTGGCGCGAACACGTCGCCGAATTCGAGAAGCCCTCGTGGTCGACGGCGATGGTCGACCTGGCGCTCTCGCTCGGCGCCTACGTCGTCTGCATGGTGACCATGTACCTGCTCGTCGACGCCCACCCCTGGATCGTCGCGGTGCTGACGCTGCCGACCGCGGGCTTCCTGCTGCGCACCTTCATCGTCTTCCACGACTGCGGCCACGGCTCGTTCGTGCCGAGCGCCCGCGGCAACCTCTGGATCGGCCGGATCACCGCGCTGATGGTGTGGCAGCCGTTCGCCAACTGGCGCCACAACCACGCCGTCCACCACGGCACCGCCGGGGACCTCGACCGCCGCGGCCAGGGCGACGTCGAGACGATCACCGTCGCCGAGTACCAGGCGCGCTCCTGGAAGGGGCGCCTCGCCTACCGGGGCTTCCGCAGCCCGGCGATCCTCTTCACCATCGGCCCGCTCTGGTCGCTGATGATCGGCCCCCGCTTCTGGACCAAAGAGATGCGCCCGCGCCAGATCCACAGCGTCTGGCTCACCAACGTCGCCTTCGTGCTGTTCGTCGGCGGGACGATGGCGATCGTCGGACCGATGAACTGGCTCATCGTGCAGATGCCCGCCGCGCTGATCGCCGGCATGGGCGGCGTCTTCCTCTTCTACGTCCAGCACCAGTTCGAGGACGCCTACTGGGAGACGGGGGAGAAGTGGGATTACGCCGACGCCGCGCTCAAGGGCAGCTCCTACCTGAAGCTGAACCCGGTGATGCGCTTCTTCAGCGGCAACATCGGCCTCCACCACGTCCACCACCTGAGCGCGAAGATCCCGAACTACAACCTGCAGCGCGCCCACGACGAGAGCCCGATCTTCGCCGACGTCCCGATCCTCACCTTCGGCGACGGCGTACGCACCCTGCGGCTGAAGCTGATCGACCCCGACGGTGGCCGCCTGGTCACTTTCCGCGAAGCGCGCGAACTGACCGCCCACGCCCGCGCCTCGTCCAAGCTGGCGCCCGGCTCGGCGCTCTAGCGCCGACGCGTTCTAGGAGTCGCGCGCGTCGAGATAGGCGGCCGCGACCCGCTTCGGCGCGCGGCTGAGCCACGCTTCGACGATCGCTTCCTCGAGGTCTGCGCGGGGGATGCGCTCGAGCAGGACCAGCACGCTCGGATGGCCGTCGAAGTGCGGGGTCGTGAAGTAGGTCTCCGGCTCGCTCGCGAGCAGCGCCCGCTTCGCCTCTTCGTCCGGGACCCGCACGCCGAGGATCGGCGCGTCCGCCGCCGGCGCCGCGTCGCCCAGCTGGTCCCGCTCCTTCGCCCGCAGCGGCCGTTCCCAGACGAACAGTTTCTTCCTCACCTTCCAGGCGCGGTTGCCGAAGGTCGGTTCCTCGGCCACCTCCGGCAGCGCGAGGGCGATCTCCTCGACGTCCCGCCAGCTCGCCATCAGGCCTTGCCGGCTCCCGCGCGCTTCGCCGCTTCCTTGGCCTTCTTCTTGTCCGCCAGCGCTTTCTCTTCCAGTTCGGACATCCGCCGCGCGCGGGCGATCGCTTTGGTGAGGGCCTCGATGTCGTAGACGCCCTGGTGACGGCGGCCGTTGATGAAGAAGGTCGGCGTGCCGGAGACGCCGGAGGTGTCGGCGCTCTGCACGTCCTCGGCGACGCGCTCCAGGTAGACCCGCTTGCGCACCTCTTCTTCGAGGCGGTCGGCGTCGAGTTCCAGCTCGTCGGCATAACGGTGGACGTCGTCGAGGTCGAGCTCCCCCTGGTGTGCCATCAGCGTGTCGTGCATCTGCCAGAAGGCGCCCTGCGCCGCCGCCGCCTCGCTCGCCTCGGCGGCGAGCTGCGCGTGCGGGTGGACGTCCTGCAGCGGCAGGTGACGGAAGACGTACCGGAGGCCGCCGCCGTGGTGCATGTCGAGCAGCTCGCGGATCGTCGGCTCGGCGCGGCCGCAGTAGGGGCACTCGAAGTCGGCGTACTCGACCAGGGTCACGGCGCCGTTCGGGTCGCCGCGGATGTGGTCGCGCTCGGGGTCGACGTCCTCGGAGAGGTCGATGATCGATTCGGCCGTCCGGCGCAGCTGTTCGAGCCGACGCGACTGCGGGATCAGCGCACGGGTGCCACGGAAGACGGCGAAGGCGACGATCGGCGAGATCACGCAGGCGGCGAGCACGCCGATCTTCGCCTTGTCGAGGTCGGGCCCGGTGAAGGCGAGGCTGGCGATCAGGAAGGAGACGGTGAAGCCGACGCCGGCCGCGGTGCCGGTGCCGAGCAGCCCCGGGAAGGTGATCGTCAGCTTGCCGCCGCCGATCATCTTGCGCACCGCCCCCCGCGTCGCCAGCCAGGGCAGCAGGAAGATGCCGAGCGGCTTGCCGATCACGTAGGCGGCGACGATCCCGATCGTGATCGGCGAGGAGATCGCTTCGGAGGCGAGGTCGCCGGTGATGTGGACGCCCGCGTTGGCGAGCGCGAAGAGCGGCACGATCACGTAGCTCGTCCACGGGTGGAGCGCGTACTGGAGGCGCTCGTTGGGCGAGATCGCGTCGGTCAGGCTGCGGCGCGCCTCGACCGCGCCGCCCGCGGTCGGCTGCTCGCGGAACTCGCGGGTGAGGTCGGTGGCGCGCTCCAGCTCATGCCGCGAGGGCGGGTAGGCGCTCGTGATCAGGCCGATCGCGAGCCCGGCGATCACCGGGTCGATCCCCGACTCGTACATCGCCACCCAGATCCCGAGCGCGACGAGGACGGCGATCGGCCCGCGCGCGGTCGGCAGGAAGCGCAGCAGTCCCAGGACCGCGAAGAGGCCGACGGCGACGGCGAGGGCGGCCGCGTCGATCGAGTCGGTGTAGGCGATGACGATGATCGCCAGCGCGGCGAGGTCGTCGAAGACCACGAGCGTGAGGAGGAAGACGCGCAGACGGGTGGAGCCGGTCGGCGCGACCAGCGCCAGGACGCCGAGGGCCAGCGCCGTGTCGGTCGACATCGCCACGCCCCAACCGCTGCCGCCCGAACCGCCCGCGTTGAAGAGCAGGTAGATGCCGACCGCGCCGGCGATCCCGCCGAGCGCCGCCAGCGCCGGGTACCAGAGCCGGTTGTGCTCGCGGAGCTCGCCGAGGTCGATCTCCCGCTTCGCCTCCAGCCCGACGACGAGGAAGAAGAGCGCCATCAGCCCCTCGTTCACCCACTCCTGCAGCGTGTTGGAGATGCCGTGCGAGCCGACCTGGATCGAGAGGTGCGTCTCCCAGAGTTCGCTGTAGCTGCCGATGCTGACGTTCGACCAGATCAGCGCGGCGACGACGGCGCCGACGAGCACCATCGCGGAGCCGGTCTCGGTCCCGAGGAAGTCGCGCACCGGCGTCGCCAGATTGCGCGCCCAGGCGGTACGCCCGCCGTTCGACTGGGTGGTCTCGTCAGACATCGACAGCCGAAGTATGTTCGCCAGGTGAAGTTGACGATCTCCGACCCCGGGCGCTTCGCGCTGAAGAACGCGATCCGGGCCGCGATCGTGGTCCCTCTGGCCTTCGCCCTCGGCCTCAAGGTCTTCGAGCTTCCGCAGATGGCGCTCTTCGGCGCCTTCGGCTCGGTCGGCCTCCTGATCTTCGTTGACTTCGGCGGCACCCGGCGCGAGCGCTTCCTCGCCTACCTGGGGACGCTGCTGGTCTGCACGGTGACGATCTCGCTCGGCACGCTCTGCTCCCACACCACCTGGCTGGCGGTCGTGATGATGCTGCTGATCGGCTTCGCGGTGCTCTTCGCCGGGGTGATCGACGGCTACGTCGCGGCCGCGTCCCTGGTCCTGATCCTCACCTTCGTGATCGCCACGATGGTCCAGGCCGACCCCGGCGAAATCCCCGACCGCCTGGCGGGATGGGGTGTCGCCGGGGCGCTGTCGCTGGTCGCGATCTTCGGCCTCTGGCCCAACCGCCCGCCGGACCAGCTGCGGCGCGGGGGCGCGGCGGCGCTCGACAAGCTGGCGGCGCTGCTGGAGGGGATGGGGGCGATGCTCAGCGCCGAGCTGGCCACGCCTGAGGAAGAGGAGCGGCTGGCGCGGCGCTCCGCCGAGGCCTACGAAGCGGTGGTCGCCGCCCGCAACGCCTTCGTCTCGCTGCCGCACCGGCCGAGCGGCGTCGGCGCGCGCACCGCGGCCTTCGGCCGGCTGGTCGACGACCTCGACTGGTTCGACTCGCTCGCCCGCGAGCAGCCTGCGCCCGGGTGGGTCAGCGAGGGCTTCGCCAACGAGCGCGCGGCGGTCGAAACGCGGGTGCCGGCGGCGCTGCGGCGGGCGGCCGAGCGGCTGCGCGCGAACGATCCCGGGGACGACGGCGCCGAGCTGGAGGACCTCTCGCGGGCCCACCGGGCGATCGGCCGCGGCTTCCTGGCGGCGCTCGCCGAGCACCGTCCCGAGGACGACGCCAAGCGGGTCACCGAAGAGCTGAACGAGGCCTACCGCCTGCGCGGGCTCGCCTTCGCGGCGCTGCAGATCGGCCGCCACGCGATCCAGGCCGCGGGCGGGCGGGCGCCGCGCGAGCCGACCCTGGCGCCGGGGCGCGTCGGCCTGCGCGAGGGGCGCCGGATCGCGGGCTCGCACTACTCGATGCGCTCGGTCTGGTTCCGCAACAGCGTCCGCGGGGCGGTCGGGCTGGCGCTCGCCGTCCTCGTCGCCAAGGTGACCGACGCGCAGAACGGCTTCTGGGTGGTGCTGGGGACGATCTCGGTCCTACGCTCGAGCGCGCTGGCGACCGGGACCACGGTGGTCGAGGCGCTCACCGGCACGCTGATCGGGATCGTCGTCGGCGGCCTCCTCGTCTTCGCGATCGGCGACCACGCCTGGGTCCTCTGGACCGTCTTCCCGTTCGCGGTCCTGCTCGGCGCCTACTCGCCGCGGGCGATCTCCTTCACCGCCGGCCAGGCCGGCTTCACGATCGTCATCGTCATCCTCTTCAACCTGCTGGACCCGGTCGGCTGGTCGGTCGGCGTGGTGCGGATCGAGGACGTCGCGATCGGCTGCGCGATCTCCCTCGTCACCGGCTTCCTCTTCTGGCCGCGTGGGGCGGCCGACGTGCTGCGCGAATCTCTCGGCGGCGCCTACGAGACGGCGGCGCGCTACCTCGACACGTCGATCGCGACGATGCTCGGGGCGGAGCGCGCGACGCCGATCGAGCCGGTCGCGGTGGAAGCGAGCGAGGCCGCGCTGCGCCTGGACGAGACGGTGCGCGAGTACCTCGCCGAGAACGGCTCCGCCCGCCGCGACCTCGACGCCCTGGCGCGGCTGACCGGCGGGGCGACGCGCCTGCGCCGGGCGGCGCGGCTGATGCACAGCGCCAGCGGCATCGCCCCACTGGCACCCCTCGACCGCCACGCCGACTGGGTCGCCGCCGCCTGCGGCCCCTTCGACGAAGCATGGCGAGCGCGGATCACCTGGTTCGAGGGCTTCGGCAAGGCGATCGCCGCCGGCAAAGAGCCACCCGCGCCCGAGCCCGAGGCCCCCGAGCGCACCGCCGGCCCGACCAGCCGCCTCAACCGCGAGCTCGGCCCGATGGTCGTCCTCGACGGCGCAAGCGACGGCGACGTCCCGCCGGGTCTGGCGATCGCCTGGGCCGAGCGCCACCTCGAAGGCCTGCTGGCGTTGGAGCCGCCATTGAGCGAGGCGGCGCATGCGGTGCTCGATGATTTCGCTCCGAGCGTGCTGCGGGAAGCGCGCACGGCGACGGTCGCGCCGGCGACCGCGTAGGGGTTTCGCTGCGGGGCGGTTTGAAGCTGCCGCCCGAGGCAAGGGACGCGAAGGGTGTCGGCGAGCGCGGCCGTCTCGTCCACGGCCCTGGCTGGCTGTGACCGTGGCCGAGACGGCCGGGGATGTCAGGAGTGCCGGGAGCCTCCGGGCGTGCGCCGCGGGCTCGCCACGGGGGAGCACGGAACGCTCACCGCCGTCCCACGGATGCGTCACGGGACTCGCAAGTCGTGACGGAGAGCGTGGGAAGTCCACGCTTCCGTGCGTGTTGGGCAACACGCGCGACCGCGATGTCGACTTTGACCACGCTATAGGGGGGTCAAAGTCGACATCGCGTTTTCGGGCCTCTGATCCAGTCCCGAAAAACGCTCGAATGTGACGGAAGGTCGCGAGAAATGTGGAGTTCCCGGCGTCTTCGTCAAGTCATCGCCGGTCAGCTCTTTGCCACAGCGTCCCTGCGCCAGATGTTTCACGAACGCCCCAGGACCCACTTAGGACTGCCGCTCCCGCCGGAACAACGCCGTCCCACAACCCACCCCGTGGCGCGCGGCTAACCTCGCGTCCCATGATTCCGATCTTCGACGGACACAACGATGCACTCACCCGCTCCGACCACGCGCGGCTCGCGGGCGGGCGCGACGGTGGGCACCTCGACCTGCCGCGGATGCGGGAAGGTGGGATGCGGGGTGGGATCTTCGCGTTGTTCACCTCCTCGCCGGGGGAAGAGGAGCACGAAGGGCAGGTCTTCGGCGGCAATCCGTTCTCGGAGCCTTTGGCGGAGCCGGTCGCACATGAGGTCGCGGCCGCGGAGACGACCGCCGCTGCCGGGCGCCTCTTCGCGCTCGAGCGCGCCGGGGAGCTGATCGTCGCGCGCCGGATCGAGGACGTCGACGCGGCGCTCGACGAGGGCGCGCCGCCGGTCGCGGTGCTCCATCACGAGGGGGCTGAGGCGATCGATCCCGGCCTCGAAGCGCTGCCCGCCTGGTACGCGATGGGGCTGCGCTCGCTCGGGCCGGTCTGGAGTCGCCCCAACGCCTTCGCCACCGGTGTCCAGTTCGCGATGCCCTCCTCGCCCGACATCGGCCCCGGCCTCACCGACGCCGGCGTCGCGCTGGTCAAGGCCTGCGCCGAGCTCGGCATCCTCGTCGACCTCAGCCACCTGAACGAAAAGGGGTTCTGGGACTTGGCGAAGCTCGAGGCCGGCCCGCTCGTCGCCAGCCACTCCGGCGCCCACGCCGTCGCCGAAGCGTCCCGCAACCTGACCGACGCGCAGCTCGACGCGATCGGCGAGACCGGCGGCCTGGTCGGCATCGTCTACGCGACCGCCTTCATCCGCCCCGACTTCGCCGACGACCCCGACACGCCGCTGTCGGTGATCGCCGACCACGCCCGTTACGTCGCCGACCGGATCGGCGTCGAGCACGTCGCTCTCGGCTCGGACTTCGACGGCGCCACGATCCCGGCGCCGCTCGGGGACGTCGCCGGCCTGCCGAAGCTCCTCGACGCCCTCCGCGCCGTCGGCTTCACCGACGCCGAGCTCGAGGCGATCGCCTGGCACAACTGGCGCCGCGTCCTCGACGCCTGGTGGCGCTGACCGTGCCCGACCTGCTCCCGGCCCTCAGGGAGCCGGGGGACGGGACGGCGATGCGCTTCCCCGACCGCGCCCTGACCTACGCGGAGCTGCGGGGCGCGGCCGGCCAGGTGGCCGTCGAGCTCGAGGGCTCCGACCGGGTGGCGCTGTGGGCGACGCCGACCGTCGAGACCGCGATCGGCGTCGTCGGCGCGCTCCTCGCCGGGGTCACCGTGGTCCCGCTGAACCCGAAGGCCGGCGGGGCCGAACTCGACCACCTCCTCGCCGACTCGGACCCCGCCGCGGTGATCGCGGCGCCCGGGGAGGAGCTGCCGCCGCGGCTGTCCGCGATGCGCCGGATCGACGCCGATCCGGCCACGCGCTCCGAGGCCGAGCTTCCCGCCGCGCCCGACCCCGAGGCGACCGCCCTGATCGTCTACACCTCCGGCACGACCGGCCCGCCGAAGGGCGTGATGCTGCCCTACCGGGCGCTCGCCTCGAACCTCGACGCGCTCGCCGACGCGTGGGAGTGGACGGCGGCGGACCGGGTCGCGCACGGGCTGCCGCTGTTCCACGTCCACGGCCTGATCGTCGGCACCGTCGGCCCGCTGCGGATCGGCGGCAGCGTCGAGCACGTCGGGCGCTTCAGCTCCGACGCGATCGCCGCGGCGCTCGAGGGCGGCGCGAAGATGGTCTTCGGCGTGCCGACGATGTACACGCGGCTCGCCGCCGACGCCGAGGAGCGCCCCGAGATCGCCGCCGCCCTGCGCCGCGCCCGCCTCCTCGTCTCCGGCTCGGCCGGATTGCCGATCCCGGTCCATCACAAGATCGAAGCGCTCACCGGACGCCGGATCGTCGAGCGCTACGGCATGACCGAGACGCTGATGAACACCGCCGCGCGGGCCTCCGGGGACGCCACGGCAGGCAGCGTCGGCCCGGCCGTGGAGGGGGTCGAGTTGCGCCTCCTCGATGACTCCGGCGAGCCGATCGACGAGGGTGACACCGAGGCGATCGGCGAGATCGCGGTGCGGGGGCCGAACCTCTTCAGCGGCTACCTGAACCGCCCCGACGCGACGGCGGAGGTGATGCGCGACGGCTGGTTCCTGACCGGCGACATGGCGACCCGTGCCGCCGACGGAGCGATCTCGATCGTCGGCCGCCGCGCCACCGACCTGATCAAGAGCGGCGGCTTCAAGATCGGCGCGGGCGAGGTCGAGGCGGCGCTGCTCGAGCATCCCGACGTCGCCGAGGTCGCCGTGACCGGCCGGCCGGACGACGACCTGGGGGAGAGGGTGGTCGCCTGGGTGGTGCCCGCCCCGGGGACCGAACCCACCCCCGACGCGCTCGTCGCCCACGTGTGCGAGCTGATCAGCTCGCACAAGCGCCCCCGCACGATCCACTTCGTCGACTCGCTGCCCCGCAACGAGCTCGGCAAGGTGCAGAAGAAGCGCCTCGCCGGCTGAGCGAGCGCTCCTCCCGGACCGGCCGGGACGCTACGACGCGACGCGCGCCACGAAGTCGAGCAGGAGGCGCTCGACCTCGGCGGGGTCGTCGGCGAAGGGCCAGTGGCCGCTGTGGGGGAGGACGTGGACCTCGGCCTTGGGGAGGAACTCGCGCTGGCGCTCGGCGTAGCTCGACGGCAGGTAGGCGTCGCCGCCGCCCCAGATGACCAGCGCCGGGGGATCGGCGCTCGCCAGCGCGGCGACCAGCTGCGGGTCCGGCGCGCCCGGTTCGTCGGTCGCCCGGTAGAGCTTCAGCACCGCCCGTTTGGTGCGTCGGTCGTAGTGGTCGTACATCCGTTCGACGAAGGGGCGGGGGAGCCCGCGCGGCTCGCCGCGGTCGACGAGGAAGCGGAACGCGGCGCGCGTCGCCGTCGCCTGGAAGATCTCCCCGAGCACCGGAGTGCGCCAGATCCGCGCCAGTCGATGCCACTTGTAGCCGGGGAGGATGCCGATGTCGATCAGCGTGATCGAGGCGATGCGCTCTGCGTTGGTCGACGCCCAGGTGAGGCCGATCGGCCCGCCGAAGTCGTGCAGGACGAGGTGGACGCGCTCGATCCCGAGGGCCGCGAGCGCGGCGTCGACGAAGGCCGCGTAGCCGGGCGGCGAGTGCTCGAAGCCGGCGGGCGCGATCGTCTCGCCGAAGTCCGGCAGGTCGAAGGCGACCGCGCGCGGGCCGATCCCGCCGACCGCGCCGGCGAGCGGCTCCCAGTCGTCGCAGGAGCCCGGGTTGCCATGGAGGAAGACGACCGCGGTGCTCGCCTCGGCGGGCCCGGCTTCGACCAGGCGGGTGGAGGTCCCGGCCGCCTCGAGGCGCCGCCGCCGCACGTCGGTCGCTGCCGCGTCGGTCGCCATCAGACGCCCCTCTCGCTGCCGACGCCGATGTGCCCGTCGCGCCCGCGTCGCCGCCCGAGCGCGTAGCGCGCGTTGGCGATCGCCGCCAGCGGCATCCCGGTGGCCATCATCCGCGCGGGCCCGATCTGCCGCGTCCCGAAGGCGTCGAAGATCGTCGCCACCCGCGGGTCGCGCGCGGCGGCGGAGAAGAGGAGCCGCTCGGGCGGCTGCATCTTCCGGCCGGTCGCGTAGTCGTGGATCATGTAGGCGTGCCCGTTCAGTCGGCGCGCGTGCGTGCGGCGATACCGGCGCAGCCCGGCTTCCAGCTCCGCTTCGCCACGCAGCGCCGGCGCCACCGAGTCGGCCAGCCATTCGGCCGTCTGGAAGGCCCAGCCGCAGCCGATGCCGAACAGCGGGTCGGTCGCCAGCGCCGCGTCGCCGACCAGCGCCAGGCCCGGCATCGACGGGGTCCGCACCCGGTTCGTCATGTCGATCTTGCCGACGATGCCTTCCTCGGTCACCGTCGCCGCGCGCAGCGACGGCGCTTCCGGTGCGCGGTCGAAGTAGTCGCACATCGCCGCCAGTGGGTCGGCTTTGAACTGCGGCAGCCGGTCCATCGTCGGCATCACGGCGTAGAAGACGAGGCCGTCGTCGGTGGGGAAGGCCGCCGCCCAGTCGGGGTCCATCATCCACACCGAGGCGTCCGGCGAGTGCCGCGGCGCTTCTCCTTCGAAGTAGCCGCCGTAGGCGAAGCGGCCGTGCGGGCGCGTCTTTTCCTTCACGCCCGCGAGCCCGACGACGGAGGAGTCGCGGCCGTCCGCGCCGATCGTCAGCGGCGCCTCGAAGACCGTCTCGACGCCCTCGCGGTCGCGCGCCACCACGCCGCTGATCTTGCCGCCGGCGCGACGCACCTCCTTCACGGTCTGGCCGAGCAGCACCTCGACGCCGGGGGTCGCGGCGGCGTGCTCGCGCATCATCGGGTCGAGCTTCTCCCGCCGCAGGTTGACCCCGCGCGCGGCCCGCTCCGGCGGCGCCGCGATCCATCCCCACTGCACCCGCGCGTGGAACCGGGGACGCACCGCGCCCGCCGCTTCCATCGGCCGGAGCAGGTCCAGCCGTTCCAGCGTCGGCACCGCCGAGGCCTGGATGAAGTGCGAGCACATCCGCTTGAAATTCGCCGGGTCGGGGCTCTTCTCGACCACCGCGACCCGCAGACCCGCCCGTCCCAGAAACATCGCCGTCGCGCAGCCCGCCAGGCTGCCACCTACGATCACCGCGTCATATGACCGCGTCCCGCCCTTGCCGTCCCGCTCTGATCCCGCCATTGTCGCCTCCTGCCCAGAGGTAGCTGGATAGTTCGTCTGGAACTATACGCCCGGAACTATGAAAAGCAAGCCGATCAAACTCACCTCGACGTCCTATGCGCTGCTGACGCTGCTCGACCGCTTCGGCGAACTGACCTCCTACGAGATCAAGGACGCGCTCGAGACCTCGATCGAGAACTTCTGGCCCGTCCCCCACACGACCGCCTACCAGGAGCCCGCGCGGCTGGCGTCCGGCGGTTATCTCTCGGCGCGCCAGGAGAAAGGGGGGCGGCGCCGGCGCCGTTATGCGCTGACCGACGCGGGCCGCGACGCCCTGCGCGCTTGGGCCGACGAGCCCGTCGCCGCCCCGCCGCAGCTGCGCGACGAGCTCCTGCTCAAAATCTTCGCCGGCGCCGACCCCGAGCCGCTCGTCACCGCCCGCCTCGAGTGGTACCGGGAGAAGGCGGAGGAGCTTGAAAAGCTCCTCGCCGCGGTCAAGCTGGCGCCTGGCTGGAGCGGCCCGGAAGCCACCCTCCGCGGCGGGGTCAAGTACCACCGCAAGATGATCGAGGTCTTCGAAGAGATGCGCGAGGAGGAGCAGGACCGCTAGCCGCGGCGCCGAAGACCGAGGGTGATGCGCTTCGACCTCTCGGATCTGGACCGCCTCACCGGCTTCGCCGACGCCCTCGAGCGCCTCTTCTGGTGCCTCATCGTCGTCGGCTTCCTCACCGCCATCCTCGGCTCCGCCGGCACCGGCCTCTTCGTCCTCATCCTCGGCGCCGCGGCCTTCGTCGTGCGGGTCGGCCTGGAAGATTTCGTCCGCTCCCGCCAAGGTCGCGAGCAGCCGGCCGCACCGAAAGAGAACGCGGCGCCGAAAGAGATCGTCATCACCAAGCGCAAACCGGAGCCGGAGCCAGAGCCAGAGCCCGAGTTCACGGTCTACCGCACCTCCCACCGCCCGCGGCGCAAGAAGTCGTCTGTCTAGACGACGACGGGGCGCCGGCGCGGCAGGCGCGCGCACCAGAGGGCGAAGAGGACGATCGCGATCACGCCGCCGAGCGCGTGGAGGCTGATCACCACGCAGATCGCGTCGGGGATCCCGGCCAGGAGTGCGCCGAGCAACGTGCCGCCGAGCGGCAGGCTCAGCACCCGCGCGGTGAGGGCCGCGCAGAGCATCCAGGCGAGCGGGCCGGTGAGCCAGCCCCAGTCGTCGAAGAAGCTGTGGGGGAGGGTGAGCGCGAGGATGGCGAAGAGGACGCCGACCGCGACCAGCTGGACCAGCGCCGAGCGCCAGAGGAGTGAGGTGTCCATCGCGACGGAGGCTACCGGCCGCCGCCCGGCGGGCCGCTCAGCAGAAGAAGCCTTCTTCAGAGCAGAGTTCTTCGGTGATCCCGCCGAAGCTCTGGACTTCTTCTTCTAGCCCTTCGATGCGGCCTTCGAGTTCTTCGATCTGTCCGGATTCTTCGCCGCCGGATTCCACTTCTTCGCGGACCCCGTCGATTTCGCCGCGCAGTTCTTCGACCTGGCCTTCGAGCGCCCCGAGTTCTTCCCCGGCCGATTCGCCCGCCGGCCCTTCCGGCCCCGGCTTGCCGATGTGCCCGCGCGGCCCTCGCTCGCCCGCCGGCCCCTTCGGCCCGGTCTGCGCCAGCAGCGCCAACCCCGACCCGATCGCGGCCGCGAGCACGCACACGCCGATCACCAAGGCGATGAACTGATTGCGCGGCAGCGAGACGATCGGCTTCTCCTCGGGCGGCATCGGAGCCGGAACTCTCGCAGACGCGG